>Ga0070663_100000113_pt1 | contig 37716 bp, 36 predicted proteins | sample KBSC63metaG_FD_65646 | JGI IMG/M metagenome (GOLD analysis project Ga0070663, IMG submission 65646) | Corn rhizosphere microbial communities from Kellogg Biological Station, Michigan, USA - KBS C6-3 metaG | ecosystem: Host-associated > Plants > Roots > Rhizosphere > Soil ...
CCGTGTGCAAGTCGATCCACGCGAGGCGTTGACAGCGCTGACCGTGATCGCGCAACACATGCCGCAAAGTCTGGTTGCTCCAGGTCGGGTTGTGGCCCCCGTAAAACAAACCCTCCGGATGGTCATACTGGCCGCCGGAGATCACGGCCTGCAATGCGTCCAGGCCTTGCTCCTGCACCAGGCGCATCGTCTTTGCGTTGATAGAGTCAGACGGTGGCCACGTCGGCGGCACCAGAAGTCCGGCGATGTCGTCGTAAGCCGGGTTTGCAGGCAAGGGCTTCGAGAAGTCGTGGAAGTTGCGATTCAGGTCCACGTTTTCCTGTGTGACGCGGCGCCACCAAGAGAAGCCATAGGGGTTGAGTGCATGGACGTAGAGCACTGCAACCCCTGCATCGGCAGCAGCCTGGCGCCAGGCGCCGTCACGCAGCAGAGCGTTCTGGATGCCCGAGCCGCAGAAACCCTCGACCCCATGGCACGCGCTGGTGATAAGCAGCAGGCGAGATGCATCTCGCGAGCCGCCGAACACCACGTCCATGGCCAAGGCCTCGCCATCGCGGCCCAGCATCGGATGTACATGCGACTCGACGTCGAGACCAGCCGCTTCGGCACTGGCGAGAAACTTCTCCCGCGCTTCCCGGTACGTCTGCGCGAAATGCGAAGCGGCTGTCATCGCTGGCCAAATCAACGCTTGGCCGCCAGCCACTGCTCGGCCATGCGCACCCACAGGGTCGCCCCGAGCGGAATCAGGTCGTCGTTGAAGTCGTAACTCGGGTTGTGCAGCATGCACGGGCCCATGCCGTGGCCGCCCTCGCGGTGACTGCCGTCGCCGTTGCCGATGAGGAAGTACGCCCCCGGCTTGTCGAGCAGGAAGTAGCTGAAATCTTCCGCGCCCATCGTGGGTTCGAACTCCTGCACGTTCTCGGGTCCGACAATCTCGCCCATCACCTTGCGAGCGAACTCGGTTTCGGCCGGGTGGTTGATGGTCGGCGGGTAGTTGCGCACGAACTCGAATTCGCAAGTTGCACCGAAGGCCGCGGCAGTGTGCTCGGCCACCTCCTTCATGCGCCGCTCGATCATGTCGAGTACATCCAGGGTGAAGGTGCGCACCGTGCCCTTCATGACGCAGGAATCGGGCACCACATTGGTTGCCTCGCCCGTGTGGATCATCGTCACCGAGATCACGCCCGCATCAATTGGCCGCTTGTTGCGCGAGATGATCGTTTGCCAAGCTTGAACCAGTTGGCAGGCAACGGGTACCGGATCGATGCCGTTATGCGGCATGGCGGCGTGGCCGCCCTTGCCGTGAATCGTGATTTTGAACTCGTTGCTTGACGCAAAGCAGGGGCCGCTCTTGATCGCGAACTGGCCGACCCGCATGCCGGGCCAGTTGTGCGCGCCGAAGATCGCTTCCATTGGAAACCTCTCGAACAGCCCATCTCGGATCATTTCGCGTGCGCCGCCGCCGCCTTCTTCAGCTGGCTGGAACACGAGGTACACGGTCCCGTCGAAATTGCGGTGCCTGGACAGATGCTTGGCCGCCGCCAGCAGCATCGCCACGTGACCGTCGTGGCCGCACGCGTGCATCTTGCCGTGATGCTTGCTCGCGTGGGCGAAGGTGTTGTGCTCGGTCATCGGCAGCGCGTCGATGTCGGCGCGCAGACCGACGGCGCGGTCGCTGGTCCCGTTTTGAATGATGCCCACGACCCCGGTTTTGCCCATGCCGCGGTGCAGGGGAATGCCGAATTCTGTGAGCTGCTTGGCAATGACGTCCGAGGTGCGTTGCTCCTCGAAGCAGAGTTCAGGATGGGCGTGGATGTCGCGTCGAACGGTCGCGATGGCAGCCGCGTCCGCAAGGATGGATTCGATCAGGCGCATGGGTGTGCTCCGCAGCTCGCACGGCCTCTTGAGGTGAAGCGACCCAGTTTACCCGCGGCTGCGCCGGCCTGCCAGCGACCCGATACGACCGTCCGACGGTGCTATCGGCGCACCTTCCCGTCCGCCGTCAGCATCGACAGATCGACGAAATGGGAAGCCACATGCTGCTTAGGACCGAAGTTCACGTTGAAGCCGCCGAAGTCGGCGTCCTGGATCGATTCCAGTCCGTTCACGAGGGCATCGCGCGAAGGATTCCGTCCGGCGCGTTTGATGCCCTCGGACAGCACCTTCGCGGCGACATAACCCTCCATGCTCGAGTAGTTCGGCTTGGCATTGCCGCCCGCCCTCTTCACCGCAGCGATGTACTCGCGCGCAATAGGGGTCGCCGTCGAGAACGGAAACGGCATGACCTGACTGATCATCACGCCGCGGCCGTCCTTGCCGAGTTCGTCAGCAAGGGCCTGTGTACCGACGAAGGACACGTTGTAGAACGTTCCGCCATAGCCCGCCCTGCGAGCCTCACGGATGAAGGCGGCGCACGACCGGTAGGCGCTGATCTGCACGACTGCGTCTGGCTTCTTTGCGACGATGTCCTGCACTGCCTTCGTCACCTTGACGGTATTTCGCTCGACGGTCCCAAGCGCAATGGGCTCAAGGTTGCGCCCCTTCAGCGCCCGCTTCACGCCTTCGAGCCCGGCCTTGCCATAGCTGTCGTCTTGATAGAAAACGGCAATCTTCTTCAGGCCCAGCTCGGTGAGCTGCTTCACGATCAGGCCGGTTTCGTCGTAGTAAGACGCCCGCAGGTGGAAGATTGACGGGCTGAACGGATCGCGCAGCGCCTCCGCGCCGGTGAAAGGGCCGAAGAAAGGAATCTTCTCCTGGTTCACCAGTGGAAGTGCTGCCAGGCAAGTCGGTGTGCCCACATAGCCGAAGAGGGCGAACACGTCTTCCTTGATGAACCTCTCGGTGTTGGCGCGGCACCGCTCGGGCTCGTAGCCATCATCGAGCGTGCGCAGCTCGATGAGCTGTCCGTTGATGCCGCCCGTCGAATTGACCAGGTCGAAATAGAGCTTTGCGCCGTGATTCATCTGGATGCCAAGTTGCGAGGCCGGGCCGCTGAATGCAGCCGACTGGCCGAGAACAATGCGACCGGACTGAGCCCAGGCGGGCAGGGCCAACGCAGCACTTGCGGCGGCCAGCCTCGTGATCGCGTCACGACGTTTCATGAAAGATCCCCAACGAAAAAACGGCCTTTCGGTCCCCTCGACCAGTGCCATCCTTTCAGGATAAAGCCTGGTATGGCCAATCCGCGAAGTGGGGACGTGCTGTCTGTGCAATAGTTGACGCATGAACGACGACGTCATCACCGTGCGAGCCGCCTGTCCGCACGACTGCCCCGATACCTGTGCAATACGTGTCACGGTGCAGGGCGGCAAAGCTATCAAGGTTCAGGGTGACCCTGAGCATCCGCCGACCCACGGCGCCTTGTGCACGAAGGTGTCGCGTTACCCTGAACGCATTTACTCCTGCGATCGTGTGCTCCATCCGATGCGGCGTGTCGGGCCCAAAGGCAGCGGCCAATTCGAACGCGTGAGCTGGGACGAAGCCTTGAGCGACATCGTGTTGCGTCTAAAGGCCATCGCGGCGCGCGACCCACAAGCCATCGTTCCCTACAGCTACGGCGGCACCATGGGCCTGCTGCAAGGCGAGAGCATGGACCGGCGCTTCTTCCATAAGCTTGGCGCCTCGCTGCTCGACCGCACCATTTGCGCAAGTGCCGGCGGCGAGGCTCTGGCGGCCACCTACGGCGGCAAAATCGGCATGCACGTCGAGCACTTCGCCGAGAGCAAGCTGATCGTCATCTGGGGCAGTAATTCGATCGCATCGAACCTGCACTTCTGGACCTTTGCGCAAGCGGCCAAGCGAAGCGGCGCAAAGTTGATCTGCATCGATCCGCGCAAGACGGAGACAGCGGACAAGTGCCACCAGCACATCGGCATCCTGCCGGGCACCGATGGCGCTCTGGCATTGGGTTTGATGCACGAATTGATCGTGAACGATTGGCTTGATCACGACTACATCGATCGTCACACGGAAGGCTGGCAGAAGCTGCGCGAGCGTGCGCTGCTATGGCCGCCCGAACGTGTGGCGCAAACCTGCAGCATCACTGCGGATGAGGTACGCGGTCTTGCGCGTGACTTCGGGACGACCAAGCCTGCTGCGATCCGCCTGAACTACGGCATGCAGCGCGTGCGCGGTGGAGGCAATGCAGTTCGGCTGGTGGCGATTCTGCCTTGCTTGACTGGTGCCTGGCGGCATCGTGCGGGCGGCATGCTGCTGTCAGCATCGGGTTGGTTCCCGGTCGATCGTCTTGCGCTCCAACGTCCCGATCTGATGGGCGCACGAAAGTGCCGCACGATCAACATGAGCACCATCGGCGACGACCTGCTGCGCGGCCAGTCGGCCGAGTTCGGTCCGAAGATCGAGGCGCTCATCGTCTACAACAGCAACCCCGTCGCCGTGGCGCCGGAGTCGCCCAAAGTGGTGAAGGGCTTTTTGCGCGAAGACCTTTTCACGGTCGTGCTCGAACAGTTCATGACCGACACCGCCGATCACGCCGACTATGTGCTGCCCGCGACCACGCAGCTTGAACACCTGGATGTGCACTTCAGCTATGGCCACATCTACGCAATGATCAACGAGCGTGCCATCGAGCCCCTGGGCGAGGCGCGGCCAAACACGGCGGTGTTTCGCGAGCTAGCGCATCGCATGGGCTTCGACGAGCCTTGTTTCAAGGACAGCGATGAAGCCATGGCCCGAGTGGCCTTCAACAAGGACGTCAGCTTCGACGCGCTGCGCGCCTCGCACTGGGTGAAGTTGCTGCTGCCGGATGCGCCGCTCGCGCAAGGTCAATTCCCCACACCGAGCGGCAAGTGCATCATCGATTCGCCCATCTTCGGCGTGCCCGATCACGTCCCCAACTACGAATCGCCTCAGAGCGAATTGGCGAAGCGCTTTCCGCTGGCCATGATCTCCCCGCCAGCGCGCAACTTCCTGAACTCAAGCTTCGTCAATGTGAAAAGCCTTCGCGACATTGAGGGCGAGCCGATGGTCGAGATGCATGAAGTCGATGCGCGCGCTCGCGGCGTCACCAATGGTCAGTTCGTGCGCGTCTTCAATGACCGGGGCGAATACGTCTGCAAGGCGGTGTTGAGCGCGCGCGCCCGACCGGGCGTGGTCAATGGCCTGGGCATCTGGTGGCGCAAGCTCGGGGCAAGGGGTACCAACGTGAACGAGGTGACGCATCAACTGCTGACCGACATCGGTCGTGCGCCATCGTTCTACGACTGCCTGGTGGAAGTCCAGCCGGTCGACGCTTCAGTGTCGTGAGACGCTGGCTGCTCATGGCGGGTCTCGGTTTTGCGGGCGTGCTGGCACTGGCTGTCGGCACGGTATGTGCCACGTCGGGTTGCAGCACCCTGAACTACTACGCGCATTCGATTGGCGGGCACCTCGACCTGCTTCGAAGCGCGAAGCCGGTCCCCGAATGGCTCAATGACCCAGCAGTAACTCAACCGTTGAAGGATCGCCTTGGCTTGTCGCAACGCATGCGCGACTACGCTGTGTCGGAGCTCAAGCTGCCCGACAACGCAAGCTATAGGCGCTATGCCGATCTGCATCGCAACGCAGCAGTCTGGAATGTGGTTGCAGCGCCGGAGTTGAGCCTGACTTTGAAGACCTGGTGTTTCCCGGTCGTGGGATGCGTCGGATATAGAGGCTACTTCGACCGTGCGAAAGCCGATGCATTTGCTGGCGAACTGAAAAGCCTGGGCCTGGAAGTCAGCGTGTACGGTGTGCCTGCATATTCGACGCTTGGGGCATTGCCCGGCGACTTCTTCTCCGATCCCTTGCTCAACACCTTCATCAACTTCCCCGAGGGAGAATTGGCGCGCCTTGTCTTTCATGAACTCGCGCACCAGGTCGCTTATGCCAAGGGGGACACCGAATTCAACGAATCTTTCGCGACTACGGTCGAACGCATCGGCAGTCAGCGCTGGCTCAAGGAGCGCTCAACGCCCGAGGCGCGTGAGGAATATGAACGCTACGACGGACGGCGACAGGACTTCCGCGCACTCACGCAGAAGTATCGCGATAAGCTCGATGCTCTTTTCAAGAGCAGCGCAAGTGACGAGCACAAGCGCGCAGGCAAGGCGGCCCTTATGGCCGAACTCCGCGTTGAGTACGAAACGATGAAAGTTAATCGCTGGAGCGGGTTTTCTGGGTATGACGGCTGGTTCTCGCGCGCCAACAATGCGGCCTTCGGTGTTCTTGCTGCCTATAACGAATTCGTGCCCGATTTCGAGCGTCTGTTCGAACGCGAGGGCCGCGACTTTCCGCGCTTCTATGCGGAAGTGAAGCGGCTCGCCAAGTTGCCCAAGCAAGTACGCCGCGACGCATTGCGGCAAGGAGATTGACCCATGCCCGACATCAGCATCCACCGTTCTCACAAGCTCGGACTCGCCAAGGCGCGCGAAGTCGCATGGCAATGGGCCGAGGAGGTGGAGAAGAAGTTCGACATGGAATGCATCGTGATCGAAGGCGACGACACCGACACAGTCGAATTCACTCGGCCCGGGGTAAGGGGGCAACTGCTGGTGTCGGGGGGGCGCTTCAAGCTGGATGCGACGCTGGGAATCCTGCTGGGGGCTTTCAGCAAGACGATCGAATCGGAGATCGAGCGCAATCTGGACGACTTGCTCGCGAGCAACAAGCCAAAGCCGGCGAAGAGGGTGGTCGCGAAGAAGACGACCAAACAGGTTGGGTTATAGCCCGGGAATAAGTTTCCCGGTTCGGCTGACCCTCAGATACGTAGATACCTCAGGACATAGGTATCGAAAGGTAAGCCAGAACGGACTGCGGAGCTATTTTGCAAATGCTCGCCATAGCCAAGCTATGGCTGCGCTTTGCGCCTAGATCAGGCGCCTTTTGACGTGCTGCTCGGAAACGTTCGGAATACTCTCAGCCTCTCAGATTGATCACGGGTTGGTGTAATTGCCGACCAGCCCTAGCAAGTGTTCCTTCTGGGCCGATTCAAGATAGGGCATGAGCAGGCTCAGCACGTGAAAGGCGCCGCGCAGCAGAGCGGCACCGGCGCTTTCGGGCTCGAGCGCCCTGCGCGGATCTCGCACGTATTCGTAGCTGAGCCAGTAGGTCAGCACGACCACCATCGAGGTGGCAACCGGCTCGGCCTCGCGAGAATCGATGTGCATGGCACCCCCGTGCGCCATGCCGTCGAGAATGTTTTGCACCGCACGCGACTTGTTCTTCAGCACGAACTGGAAATGCGTTTCGAGTCGACGGTTCTTCGACAAAAGGTCGTTGAGGTCGCGGTAGAGAAAGCGGTACCGCCAAATCATTTCGAAAAGCATGTGGAAGAAGAGCCACGCGTCTTCCACATTGCGTACGTTGTCCGCCGCGTGAAGCAGTTCGTTGAGCGACTTTTCGTAGCGATTGAAGAGGCTGTTGATCAGCTCGTCCTTCGCCGGGTAGTGGTAGTAGAGATTGCCAGGGCTGATGTTCAGTTCGGCCGAAATCAGCGTGGTGGAAACGTTGGGCTCGCCGAAACGATTGAAGAGATCGAGTGTGACTTCGAGAATGCGCTCCGCAGTGCGGCGCGGCTTCTTGGCCTGGGTTGCCATGGATGGGTTGTCTCTTGTGCCCTGCGGTTTGCCGGGCAATCTAGCATCATCTGAGTGCCGGTCCGATGGCGGTCGCCCCTTCGGCAGCAAGATTCGGTGCGCCTGCCTACAATTCCGGGCCTCATGTCTCCCAATTCGCAAGCTGCCATGCCGGCCATTTCTTTCCAGGATGTCAGCAAGACTTATTTCGGCGCGAAGGGCAATGTGCACGCCCTTGATCATGTTCATTTCGACATCGAGCCGGGCGAGTTTTTTGGACTGCTCGGGCCCAACGGTGCCGGCAAGACGACGCTGATCAGCATTCTCGCGGGGCTTGCGCGCGCGACAGGCGGGCGGGTGCTGGTGCACGGGCATGACGTTGTCACAGACTTTGCAGCTGCTCGGCGCAGCCTCGGCGTCGTCCCTCAGGAACTGGTCTTCGATCCGTTCTTCAGCGTTCGCGAGGCCTTGCGGATTCAAAGCGGCTACTTCGGCGTCTACGACAACGACGCGTGGATCGACGAATTGCTCGACAGCCTGGGCCTTGCCGACAAAGCCAGTTCCAACATGAGGCAATTGTCGGGCGGGATGAAGCGACGCGTGCTCGTCGCACAGGCGCTGGTGCATCGACCGCCCGTGATCGTGCTCGACGAACCGACCGCTGGCGTCGACGTGGAATTGCGTCAAACGCTGTGGCAATTCGTCGATCGGCTCAACAAGCAAGGCCACACCGTGCTGCTGACCACCCACTACCTGGAGGAAGCCGAGGCGCTGTGCGGCCGAATTGCAATGCTCAAGCAGGGCAGGGTGGTGGCGCTCGATCGCACCTCGGCGCTGCTGGCGGGTACTGCAAGCACGATGATGCGCTTCAAGATGGACACCCCGGTTCCGCCTGAGCTCGTGCCGCAATCGCGCGTCACAGGCCGCATCGTGCAAATCAAGACGCACGACGCGAAGGAGGTGGAGGCTGTGCTCGCCAAGCTGCATGCAGCTGGTTGCCACCCTGAGGACCTGGAAATCGGCCGTGTCGACCTTGAAAACGTGTTTCTCGAAATCATGCAGGGCGAATCAAAGCCGCTGCCCCTGAAGGCGGTGGTCGCATGAGCCTCGTTCAGCATGCCAAGTTTTCGGCGGTGTCGAAGAGCCGCCTCGCGGGCACCCAGACGCTGCTCTACAAGGAAGTGCTGCGCTTTTGGAAGGTCGCGTTCCAGACAGTGGCCGCGCCAGTGCTCACTGCCGTGCTGTATCTGCTGATCTTCGGGCACGTGCTGTCGAATCGGGTGCAGGTGTTCGAGGGAGTTGGGTACACCAGCTTCCTGATTCCCGGTCTCGTGATGATGAGCGTGCTGCAGAACGCATTTGCCAACAGCAGCTCGTCGCTGATCCAGAGCAAGATCACCGGAAACCTAGTTTTTCTGTTGGTCGCCCCGCTTTCGCATTTGGCATGGTTCATCGCCTATGTGGGCGCGGCGATGGCGCGTGGCATTGCGGTGGGCTTGGGCGTGCTGCTCGTGACCATGTGGTTCGCCCCTCTTCGTGCGGCCGAGCCATGGTGGATACTGACGTTCGCGGTCCTCGGCGCCGGGATGCTCGGCTCTCTCGGTTTGATTGCCGGGCTCTGGGCCGAAAAGTTCGATCAGATGGCTGCGTTCCAGAACTTCATCATCATGCCGATGACGTTCCTTTCTGGCGTTTTCTATTCGGTGTATTCACTGCCCGCGTTCTGGTTGGGTGTGAGCCACCTCAACCCGTTTTTCTACATGATTGACGGTTTCCGCCGCGGTTTCTTCGGTGTCAGCGACGTCTCGCCGTGGGCGAGTCTTGCCGTGGTCGCGGCGAGCTTCGTAGTTGTGGGCGGCATTGCGCTGCACCTACTTCGCATCGGTTACAAGATCAGGCACTAGAAGGCTGAGAGTATTTCGATCATGCCCGAGACCGTCGCTCGTCCTTGCAAATCCTCGAGATACCACCGGCATCTCTGCGGTTTGACACTGGCCATGCGGCCGAATCCATCGCTACTATCAAGCTCCGCGCAGCATGAAACACTGCTAGATCAGGCACCTTTTGACATGCTGCTCGGACCCGCTCGAAATACTCTTAGCCTCTGAAACGGCCCCGGAAAGTAGAATCCCACCCACTATGGCTGACCCCACTCCTGCCGAAGTCCAGCGATTCATCGCCCAAGGACTGCCCTGCGAGCACCTCGAGGTGGAAGGCGACGGGCGCCACTTCTTCGCGACCATCGTGTCCAAGGAATTCGAAGGCGCAAGCCGCGTGGCTCGCCATCAAAAGGTCTATCGCGCCCTGGGCGATAGAATGCGCGAGCAAATCCACGCCCTGTCGATGAAGACGCTGACTCCGGCCGAGTGGGCATCCGCCCCCGCCGCCACTCATCACCACTGAACCCAGCCGCAGTGTTCACTGCGGCTGGCGAGCCTGCGCGAGCAGGTTTCGTGGCTGCGATGAGCTTTGGGCAAGACACGCTCATGGACAAACTTCTCATTCGCGGTGGCCGCCAACTTTCTGGTGAAGTCACCATTTCCGGAGCCAAGAACGCGGCATTGCCCGAAATCTGTGCCGCCCTGCTAGCACCCGAGCCGGTCACCCTGACCAACGTTCCGCGCCTGCAGGATGTGAACACCACGCTCAAGCTGCTGCGCAATATGGGCGCCACCGCCGAACGCAGTGAATTGCAGCCTGATTCCGTGACCATCGATGGTGGCAAGGTCACCAATCCCGAAGCGCCTTACGATCTGGTCAAGACCATGCGGGCGTCCATTCTGGTGCTTGGCCCTTTGTTGGCTCGTTTCGGTCAGGCGACCGTCTCGCTGCCCGGCGGTTGTGCCATCGGCTCGCGACCGGTCGACCAGCACATCAAGGGCATGCAGGCGATGGGCGCCGATGTTCGAGTCGAGCACGGTTACATCATCGCCAAGGCCAAGCGGCTCAAGGGCGCGCACATTACAACAGACATGATCACCGTCACGGGGACGGAGAACTTCCTCATGGCCGCGACGCTGGCCGAAGGCGAGACGATCTTGGAGAACGCGGCACAGGAGCCGGAGATTCCGGACCTGGCCGAGATGCTCATCAAGATGGGCGCGAAGATTGAGGGGCATGGCACGGCGCGCATCCGCATCCAGGGCGTGGAGCGACTTCATGGTCTGGCGCCGAGCGTGGCTCACAGCATCATTCCGGATCGCATCGAGACTGGTACCTTCCTGTGTGCGGTGGCCGCGACGGGTGGGGAGGTGGTTCTTCGACGAGCCAATGCGACGCATCTGTCCGTGGTCATAGAAAAGCTGCGCGAGGCCGGCGTCACGATAGAAGCCGGCGATGACTGGATTCGTGTGAAGAGTGACAAACGTCCTCGGGCGGTGAGTTTCAAGACCAGCGAATACCCAGCTTTCCCCACCGACATGCAGGCGCAATTCATGGCGCTCAACAGCATCGCGGAAGGTACGTCGAAAGTCACCGAGACGATCTTCGAGAATCGCTTCATGCACGTGAATGAACTGGTACGGCTGGGCGCTCGGATCGAGGTCGACGGCCATACGGCATGGGTCGGCGGTGTGCCAGGCCTGTCGGGTGCGACCGTGATGGCCACAGACCTTCGCGCGTCAGCGAGCCTCGTCATCGCGGGCTTGGTTGCCGAGGGTGAAACGATTGTCGACCGCATCTATCACCTCGACCGTGGCTACGACCAGATGGAAGCCAAGCTGCGCGGCATTGGCGCCGACATCGAGCGTACAAAATGAGCCCTCACGCTCACATTGGTTCGCTGCCCCGCGAAGGCTCGCGAACCGCCTTCTTTGAGGCGGTTCGGCAGGAGAAGCGATGATCACTCTTGCACTGTCAAAAGGACGCATATTCGACGAGACCTTGCCGCTGCTGAAGGCGGCCGGGATCGAGGTGACCGAAGACCCGGAAAAATCGCGCAAGCTGATCATCGGCACCAGCCGCCCGGATGTCCGCTTGGTGCTGGTTCGGCCCACCGACGTGCCGACTTACGTGCAATACGGCGGCGCCGACCTTGGCATCACAGGCAAGGACACGCTGTACGAACACGGTAGTGCTGGCCTGTACCAGCCGCTGGACCTCAAGATCGCCAAGTGCCGCATGAGCGTCGCAGTGCGGGCTGACTTTGACTACGAAGCCGCTGTGAAGCAGGGTTCGCGCATTCGTGTCGCGACGAAGTTCACGACCATCGCCAGCGAACATTTCGCCAACAAGGGCGTGCACGTTGACCTCATCAAGCTCTACGGCTCCATGGAGCTCGCACCGCTGACGGGCCTGGCCGATGCAATCGTCGACCTGGTGTCCACCGGCAGCACCTTGAAGGCCAACCACCTCGTCGAGGTCGAGAAGATCATGGACATCTCCTCTCGTCTCGTAGTCAACCAGGCTGCGTTGAAACTCAAGCGCGAGCACTTGCGCAGCATCATCAATTCGTTCGCCAGCGCCATAGAACCATGAATGCCAACATCCGCATCCTTGCCACCACTGCTGCCAATTTCAGTGTTGAGTTCCAGCAAGTGCTGCATTGGAGTGCGGAGCAGGATCATGCGATCGAGGAGCGCGTGACGGGCATCCTCGCCGACGTGCAGTCGCGCGGCGACGCGGCGGTGCTGGAATACACGAAACGTTTCGATGGCGTCGATGTTCTGGACGTGTCGGCTCTCAAGCTGTCGCATGCCGATTTGACGGCTGCGCTTGATTCGATTCCCACCGCGCAGCGTCAGGCGCTCGAGGCTGGCGCGCGACGCATTCACACCTACCACGAGCGCCAGCTCGAAGCCTGCGGTCGATCCTGGAGCTATCGCGACGAAGATGGCACGCTGCTCGGTCAAAAGGTCACGCCACTGGACCGCGTAGGCATCTATGTGCCTGGTGGCAAGGCGGCATATCCGTCAAGCGTATTGATGAACGCCATTCCGGCCAAAGTGGCGGGCGTGGGCGAGATCATCATGGTCGTGCCGACGCCGCGCGGGGAACGCAATGCCCTCGTGTTGGCCGCTGCAGCAATTGCCGGCGTCGATTGCATCTTCACCGTTGGCGGGGCGCAGGCCGTTGGCGCGCTGGCTTACGGCACGGCGACGATTCCCGCCGTCGACAAGATCACAGGGCCCGGTAACGCGTATGTTGCCGCCGCCAAGCGTCGCGTCTTCGGCAAAGTCGGCATCGACATGATCGCCGGCCCCAGCGAGATCCTCGTGCTGGCCGACGGCAGCACGCCGCCCGACTGGGTCGCAATGGATCTCTTCAGTCAGGCGGAGCACGACGAGATGGCGCAAAGCATTCTGCTTTGCCCGGATGCAGACTACATTGCCCTCGTGAAAGAGGCCATCGACCGCCTGCTGCCCGACATGCCGCGCCGCGACGTGATCCGTGCCTCGCTTGAAGGCCGAGGTGCACTGATCCACACGCGCAGCATGGAAGAGGCTTGCGAGATCAGCAATCGCATCGCGCCCGAGCACCTGGAGGTCAGCGCGCACGATCCGCATCGCTACGAGCCATTGCTTCGACATGCCGGCGCAATCTTCCTCGGCGCGTTCACCAGCGAAAGCCTGGGCGACTACTGCGCCGGGCCGAACCACGTGCTGCCAACCTCGGGCACCTGTCGCTTCTCGTCGCCTCTGGGGATCTACGACTTCCAGAAGCGGTCGAGCTTGATCGAAGTGAGCGAAACCGGGGCGCAAAGACTTGGCGCCATCGCGGCCGAGCTGGCCTACGGCGAAGGATTACAGGCCCACGCTCGGGCCGCGGAAATGAGATTGAAAGGATCTGCGCGATGAATGCCGCGCTTCGAGACCGTATGAAGCAGGTGATTCGCCAGGACATCCAGTCCATGCACGGCTATGCGGTGCAGCCATCCGCGGGCATGGTGAAGCTCGACACGATGGAGAATCCCTTTCAGCTTCCGCAAGAATTGCGAGCTGAGTTGGGTGCGCGGCTGGCCCAGGTGGCGCTGAACCGTTACCCGGCAGAACGTGGTGACGTGCTGCGCGCCAAGTTGGCGGAGCACACAAAGATGCCGCAAGGCTGCGACATCATGCTCGGAAACGGTTCGGACGAACTGATCTCGTTGCTGACACTGGCCTGCCACGTTCCGGGCAACACTGTGATTGCGCCTGTGCCGGGCTTCGTCATGTACCAGATGTCGGCCAAACTGCAGGGGCTGCCGTTCGTCGGCGTGCCGCTCGATGCGAATTTCGAACTCGACTTGCCCGCCATGCTTGCCGCGGTGCGCGAGCACAAGCCGGCCTTGGTCTACCTCGCATATCCCAACAATCCAACGGCCAACCTTTGGAACGACGCGGCGATTGACGCCATCATCGAAGCCGCTCCCGGCCTCGTGGTCATGGACGAGGCCTACCAGCCCTTTGCAGCGCGTGATTCGATGGAGCGCCTCAAGCGCCACGAGCACGTCTTGCTCATGCGCACCTTGAGCAAGTTCGGCCTCGCGGGCGTGCGCATCGGCTATCTCATCGCGCGGCGAGAACTGATTGCAGAAGTCGACAAGCTTCGTCCGCCTTTCAACATCAGCGTCTTGAATTGCGAAACCGCACTGTTTGCGCTGGAGCACGCCGACGAGTACGCGCGACAGGCGGCGACCATCCGCGCCGAACGCGATGCGCTGCAAGGCCTTCTTCGTGCCATCCCGGGGGTGACGCCTTTTGCGAGCGATGCCAACATGGTCCTCGCCCGCGTACCAGACTCCAAGAAGGCTTTCGAAGGCATGAAGGCACGGGGCGTGCTTGTGAAAAATGTCGCGTTCGTGCATCCACTACTTGCGAATTGCCTGCGGATCACCGTCGGTACACCGGATGAAAATGTGAAGATGATCGAGGCCTTGAGGGCGAGCTTGGCATGAGCACGGAACGAAGAGCGGACGTGATCCGCAACACGGCAGAGACGCAGATCCGCGTCGCCATCAATATCGACGGCACCGGCGTCTCAAAGCTCGCGACCGGCATCGGCTTCTTTGACCACATGCTCGACCAGATCGCGCGCCACGGGCTGATCGACCTTGACATCGATGCGAAGGGCGACCTGCACATCGACGGCCATCACACGGTGGAAGACGTCGGCATCACTTTCGGCCAAGCCATGGCCCGTGCAGTCGGCGACAAGAAGGGCCTGCGCCGCTACGGCCACGCTTACGTGCCACTGGATGAGGCGCTGTCGCGGGTGGTGATCGATTTTTCCGGTCGCCCGGGTCTGCATATGCGGGTGGATTTCAAGAGCGGCATGATCGGCGCGCTCGACACACAGCTTGTCTATGAGTTTTTCCAGGGCTTCTCGAATCACGCGGGTGTCACTCTGCACATCGACAACCTGCACGGGGACAATGCACACCACCAGTGCGAAACGATCTTCAAGGCATTTGCCCGAGCGTTGCGAATGGCGCTGGAGATCGATTCCCGGTCGGTCGGTGTCATTCCCTCGACAAAGGGAAGCCTGTAGTCATGTCCAGAACTGTCGCCGTCGTCGACTACGGCATGGGCAATCTCCGTTCGGTGTCGCAGGCGGTCATGCACGTCGCGAAAGACTCCGGCGTGGATGTGATCGTTACCTCCCGGCCCGACGAGGTCTACGCCGCCGAACGAATCGTCCTGCCGGGGCAGGGCGCCATGCCCGACTGCATGCGAGAGTTGCGCGATTCCGGCCTTCAGGAAGCCGTTCTCCAAGCCGCGGCCAATAAGCCGCTGATGGGAGTGTGTGTTGGCATGCAGATGCTGCTTGCCCACAGCGAGGAAGGCCCAACCGAGGGACTAGGCCTCTTCGCCGGCGAAGTGAAGCGATTCGAACTCGAAGGCCGCATCCAGCCCGACGGCAGCCGCTTCAAGGTGCCGCAGATGGGCTGGAACCGCGTCAGGCAGACGCGTCCACACAAGATCTGGGCCGGTGTGCCCGACGGCGCGTACTTTTATTTCGTCCATAGCTTCTATGCGTGTCCGGCTGACCCGCACCACAGCGTTGGCGAAAGCGAGTATGGAGAGAGCTTTACCTGCGCGCTCGCCCGGGATAACATTTTCGCCACCCAGTTCCACCCCGAGAAAAGCGCGGCCCACGGGCTTGCCCTGTACAGAAATTTTCTTTCCTGGATTCCGTGACCAGACCTCATCCGCCTACTCGGGCGCCCCTTCAATCCCCCACTCTCGACCCTCTCGGCCATGCTGCTGATTCCCGCCATTGACCTGAAAGACGGCAAGTGTGTGCGCCTCAAACAGGGCGACATGAACGACTCCACTCACTTCGGTGACGACCCGGCGGCCATCGCCCGACGATGGGTTGATGCCGGTGCGAGACGCTTGCACCTCGTGGACTTGAACGGCGCGTTCGCGGGAAGGCCCGTCAACGAGGCGGCGATCAAAGGGATCCTTGCCGAGGTCGGCGATGAGATTCCAGTCCAGCTGGGTGGCGGGATTCGCGACCTCGACACCATCGAGCGCTACCTGGACGATGGCCTGAGCTTCATCATCATCGGCACGGCAGCGGTGAAGAGTCCTGGCTTTCTGAAGGACGCCTGCAGCGCTTTCGGCGGTCACATCATCGTGGGCCTGGACGCGAAGGACGGCAAGGTTGCCACTGATGGTTGGAGCAAGCTCACCGGCCACGAAGTCGTCGACCTCGCCAAGAAATTTGAGGACTACGGCGTCGAAGGCGTGATCTACACCGACATCGGACGCGACGGGATGCTGAGCGGCATCAACATCGACGCGACAGTCAAGCTTGCGCAGTCCCTGTCGATCCCGGTCATCGCATCGGGTGGGTTGGGCAGCATCACCGACATCGAAAAGCTCTGCTCTGTCGCCAGCGAAGGCATCGAAGGCGTGATTTGCGGTCGCGCCATCTATACCGGCGATCTCGACTTCGCATCGGCACAGCGGCGCGCCGACGAGCTCAACGGCGCTTGAGCTGCGTTGTGTGTGTTCAGTGATACAGCTCAGCGCTAGTGTCGCGTCAAGCCTCAGGTGCCGGCTGCTCGCTTGCTCTCGAAACGCATTGCGGCGTTGCGCCTCCTCGCCATAGCATGGCTATGACTCGTCCGCGCGCCTTGCACTGCGCGCCGACAGCGGCGCGATCAACCGACACTTGAGGCTTGATGCGACACTAGTCGTCCCTTCACCACACACTCGCTACCTCCACTTAAATCCCATGCTCGCCAAACGCATCATTCCCTGCCTCGACGTGACCGGCGGCCGTGTTGTGAAGGGCGTCAACTTCGTGGAGCTGCGTGATGCAGGCGACCCGGTCGAGATAGCGGCCCGCTACAACGACCAGGGCGCGGACGAGCTGACCTTCCTGGACATCACCGCGACAAGCGAGGGGCGCGATCTGATTCTGCACATCATCGAGGCGGTGGCTTCGCAGGTCTTCATTCCGCTGACAGTGGGCGGTGGAGTGCGCGAGGTGGCCGACGTTCGCCGGCTGCTCAATGCTGGAGCGGACAAGGTGAGCTTCAACTCGGCGGCGGTGGCGAACCCACAGGTGATTGGCGATGCATCGGCAAGGTACGGTGCGCAGGCCATCGTCGTCGCAATTGACGCCAAACGCCGGCAAGGCGACGACAAGGTGGTGCGTGGTGACGGGTGGGACGTCTACACCCATGGCGGACGCAAGAACACTGGTCTTGACGCCGTGGCATGGGCGAAGCAGATGGCCGAGCACGGCGCGGGTGAGATTCTGCTCACGAGCATGGACCGCGACGGCACCAGGATCGGCTTTGATCTTGAACTGACCCGGGCCGTGAGTGACGCGGTGAGCGTGCCGGTCATCGCTTCGGGCGGCGTCGGTAACCTCGACCACCTGGCAGACGGCATTCAGAAGGGCGGCGCTGACGCAGTGCTTGCCGCCAGCATCTTCCACTATGGCCAGCACACTGTGGGCGAGGCAAAGGCGCTGATGGCCAGTCGCGGCATTCCCGTGCGTCAATGACGGCCGCGCCGCGTCGCGGACCGCCGCGGGAAGTCCGCATCATTGGCGGGCAGTGGAAACGCAGCAAGCTGCCCGTGGCAGATCTGCCGGGTTTGCGGCCAACGCCTGACAGGGTCCGCGAGACACTGTTCAACTGGCTCGGGCAGGACCTGGACGGCTGGCGTTGCCTGGATGCATTTGCCGGTAGTGGGGCGCTAGGTTTCGAGGCCGCATCTCGCGGCGCGGCGGTGGTGGTCCTTGTCGAGCGCGAACGGTCTCTGGTTCGCAGCTTGAACGAGTGTCGGGAGCGCCTTGGCGCGAATGCCGTGAAGATCGAATCGGCTGACTCGCTCGCCTTCATGCGTCGCGGCAGTCCTGCGAGCTACGAGCTAGTCTTCATCGATCCGCCTTTCGGCGCGAATCTCTTCGAATCAGCCCTTTCTGCCGCGGCGCCACTCGTGGTGTTTGGAGGATTCGTCTACCTTGAGGCTGACCGTGCCTTCGACGATGCTGGAGTCGCACCCCTTGGCTTGGCGGTTCACCGGCACGGCCGCGCCGGTGCTGTCCACTTTCATCTGCTTCAGCGAACAGCCGATTCCACCATCGCCTGAAACAGCGGGCTACACTCGCCGCCGCAACCACTGTGCAGGACGCAACTTGACCTCTGTGACCAAACTCACCGCCGTGTATCCGGGCACATTCGACCCCATGACCCTGGGCCACGAAGACCTGATGCGCCGGGCCAGTCGCCTTTTCGAGCGACTGATTCTCGCGGTCGCGGCCGGCCACCACAAGCGAACGATGTTCACCGTCGACGAACGCTTGGAGATCGCCCAGGAGCTGTCCAGCAAGTACGCCAACGTCGAAGTCATCGCCTTTCGCGGCCTCTTGCGCGACTTTGTGGTGGCTCACGGCGGCAAGGTTGTGGTCCGCGGCCTGCGCGCCGTGAGTGACTTCGAATACGAGTTCCAGATGGCGGGGATGAACCGCCAATTGATGCCTGACGTTGAGACCCTGTTCCTCACTCCGAGTGACCAGTACCAGTTCGTTTCCGGCACCTTCGTGCGAGAAATTGCCACCTTGAGCGGCGATGTTTCAAAATTTGTGTCACCCTCGGTAAACGAACGGCTCAAGCGCCGCGTCAAAAGCAGTTCCAGCTAGTGTCGCGTCAAGCCTCAAGTGTCGGCTGCTCGCTTGCTCTCGAAGCGCATTGCGGCGTTGCGCCTCCTCGCCATAGCATGGCTATGACTCGTTGGCGCGCCTTGCACTGCGCTCCGACAGCGGCGCGATCAACAGACACTTGAGGCTTGACGCGACACTAGCCCCTCTTCGAACAGCGTCTGCCATGGCCTTGTTGATTACTGACGAATGCATCAATTGCGATGTATGCGAGCCTGAATGCCCCAACCAGGCGATCTCGATGGGCGTGGACTTTTACGAGATCAACCCTGCCAAGTGCACGGAATGCGTCGGCCACTTCGACGAGCCGCAGTGCGTGCAGGTGTGCCCAGTGAGCTGCATTCCGGTCAACCCAGCGCACATCGAGACCAAGCTGACGCTGTGGCAGAAGTACCAGCGATTGCAGCATGCGGCCGGGGTGCCGACGTCGGCCATCCGGCCGATTCCGCCCGGAGTCTGAGCTACTTCTGAGCCGGCTTCGCTGGAATGACAGCGACGAAGTCCTTACCTGAAGCAGCCTTGGCCTTGCGTGTTTTTGCCCTGGGCTTTGAAGGCCGGGCGGCCGATGCGGCAGTCGCCGACGGAACCGACGCGCTCGAACCGAGACTCATGGCTTGAAATGCCGATCCAGCTGCCTCCCGTGCCTCGCGCTCGCGCTCCAGCTGCGCGGCCAATTGCCTTTCCCTGGCCATGGCTCGCTTGGCTTCTGCACGCTGCGCACTGCTTCGAGGATCGGTTGAATCGATCAGCTTGCCATCCGGACAGGGCAGATGTGTATACGTTTGGCCGCAGCGGTAGACGGGCTGTTGAGCCTGCGCCCACAAGGCAGCGGCTGAAAGGATCATGAACAGAGCAACGTTCTTCATTTTGATGTCTTCTCAGGATCAACAGCGGGCTTCGCTTCTGGCTTCACTTCGGGCTTGGGCGGCTTTGGTCGCGGCGGTTTTGCATGGACCTTCATCATCGCGCGTTCCATGTCTCCGGCGAGGATAAGGTCGAGCGCGGTGAGCGAGTGATCAATTGATTTATCGATCGCTTCGCGTTGCTCAGCCGAAGGCTTCTTGAGCACGTAGTTCACCACTTCCACCTTCACGCCAGGGTGACCGATTCCGAGGCGCAAGCGCCAATAGTCGGCCGTTCCGAGCTGTGCATGGATGTCGCGTAAGCCGTTGTGCCCTGCATGGCCACCGCCCAACTTCATTTTCAATTGCCCGGGCATCAGATCGAGCTCATCATGTGCAACGAGGATCTCATTCGGTGCGATTTTGAAGAATCGCGCCAGGGCCGCGACCGATTTGCCTGACAGATTCATGAAGGTCATCGGCTCGAGCAGCCAGAGTGGCCCGTCAGGTCGATTCACGCGCGCCAAGAGACCGTAGTAGCTGCGATCGGGAACAAGCGACGCGCCGAGTTTGCGCGCGACCTCGTCGATCCACCAGAAGCCGGCGTTGTGCCGCGTCTGTTCGTATTCAGGGCCGGGGTTGCCCAGCCCTACAAGCAGTCGAATCATCGAGCGATTATCGATGGAGGCTTGTGCATCTGCGCCGCCCTCAAGAGGGTGTGTGGCCATCACGAACAAGCACCAGCTGAAACTAAAAAGCCCCGCCGAAGCGGGGCTTGACGAGTTGCGGCAACAGCCGCTGCAGATCATTTGCGGTTCTGCTTCTCGTCCTTCTTGCCCTTGCCTTTTTCGGGAGCGGCGGGGGCAACCACCGGAGCGGCCACAACTTCTTCTTCGGCAGCTTGCGCCGTCGACGACACGATGACCGGGTTTTTCTTGCCGTGGGTCACGACCTTGGTACCGGGGGGCAGCTTGATGTCGTCCACGTGAAGAGATTGGCCCTTGACCAAGTTGCCGAGGTCCACGTCGATGAATTCAGGCAGTTGCGCGGCCAGGCACTGCACCATCAGCTCGGTCACGATGTGATTCACGAGCGCCTTGTCCGTCTTGACTGCCGGCGAGTTTTCTTCGTTGATGAAGTGCAACGGTACTTTCTTCGTAATCTTGGTGGTTGCGTCTACGCGCTGGAAGTCGACGTGCATCACGATCGGGCGAAACGGATGCATCTGGTAGTCGCGCAGGATGACCTGTTCTGACTTGCCGGCCAGTTCCATCTCAAGAACGGTGGAGTGGAAGATTTCCTTCTTCAGCGCGAAGAACAGGGCGTTGTGATCAAGTTCGATCTTGGCAGGCTCTCCGGCGCCGTAGACGATGCCAGGGACCTTTTGCGCTTTGCGCAGGCGGCGGCTCGCTCCGGTCCCCTGCAGCGTACGCTCATAAGCGACGAATTTCATATTGACTCCAAATTGGAAGCGCCCGCGACCAGGCTGCTTCATGACAAAAGACCTTTCGGTCTGCTAGGCGCAAGAATCTTTCGATGCCTGCGAATTGTGACTGCGAAGAAGTATTGGTGAGCGGCCCGAACTTGCGTCAAGGAAAGCGGAGCCATACTCGTGTACTGCGAATACCGCAGGGCAAGATCGGGTCACGCAGTGAGCCCATTCGTAGTCAGAAGTTATTGTTCTGCTCTGCAAAAAGGGATGTCACTGACTCGCCGTCGGAAATTCGGCGGATGGTTTCGGCGAACAGGAAGGCCACTGACAACTGCCGGACCTTCGCGCAGGTCTTGCCTTCTTCGGACAGCGGGATGGTATTGGTGATCACGACTTCGTCAAGCGCCGAGCCCTTGATGCGTTCTATCGCTGGGCCGGAGAAGACGGAGTGTGTGCAGTAGGCGTAGACGCTCTTGGCGCCGCGGTCCTTCAACACTTCTGCTGCCTTCACGAGTGTTCCGGCGGTGTCGATCATGTCGTCCATGATCACGCAATTGCGGCCGTCGATGTCACCGATGACGTGCATGACTTCCGACACGTTGGCCTTCGGGCGGCGCTTGTCGATGATGGCCAGATCGCAGTTGAGCTGCTTGGCAAGCGCTCTGGCGCGAACCACGCCACCGACGTCGGGCGAGACCACCACGAGGTTCTCGTAGCGCTTGGTTTGCACGTCGGACAGCAGAACCGGCGAAGCGTAGATGTTGTCGACGGGGATGTTGAAGAACCCCTGGATCTGGTCGGCGTGCAGGTCCATGGTCAGTAGGCGTTCGACGCCTACCGCTTCGAGCATATTGGCGACGACTTTCGCGCTGATGGGCACGCGGGTGGAGCGCGGGCGGCGATCTTGGCGAGCGTAGCCGAAGTAAGGGATGACGGCGGTGACGCGTCGAGCCGATGCACGCTTGAGCGCGTCGACCATGATGCACAGCTCCATCAGGTTTTCGTTTGTCGGTGCGCAGGTGGGCTGCACCACGAAGATGTCGCGGGCCCGGACGTTTTGCTGGATCTCGATGTCGACCTCTCCATCGGAGAAGCGGCCGACCTTGGCCTTGCCGAGTTCGATACCGAGGTGGGCCGCGATTTCCTGCGCCAGCGGGGGGTTGGCGTTACCAGTGAAGAGCACGGTGTTGAAAAGCACATTCCCTCCGTCGAGGCTTTCGGGGTCAGTCATACAACCCATTCGGTTCAGCCCCTGCGTGCGCCTTGAGTTTTGGTCGCACCGGGAATCACTGTGAGAAATTTGGCAGGGGAGGAAGGACTCGAACCCTCGCATGTCGGAATCAAAATCCGATGCCTTAACCAACTTGGCGACTCCCCTACACAGGTCGGCGATTACTTCATCGACCTCAACTGTCAATCTGCAGCCCATCCGACCAGCGGATGCCGCTCCAGACTCCGGCACATCTTGCTTGCCCATCCCGCCGGAAGATCCGTCGGTATTGTCGCCGTGGGCAAACTGTCTGCGCCCTCAAACTTGCCTGCTCTTGCAAACACCGCGCTGCCGGAGCCTGTCATGCGGCTATTGCCGAATCGGGCTTCGAGCAGCTTGGCGGCTTGCGCCACCTCGTCACTGTGGGCCTCTGCGGGTGGCTGCAAATCGTTGCGGCCATAACCCTTCAGGAGCCCGTCGACGCTGACGTCTGCAGGTAAGCCCGCAAGTGTAGCAGCATCGTTGTCGAAGACCAGCTGCGGGCTCGTAAAAATTGCTTGTGTGGCGATGTTCGCGGCAGGTTTCACGACTGCAAACCAATGTGGCGGCACGTCGATGGGCGTGATTTTCTCACCGATGCCTTCGACCCAGGCGTTGCAGCCGCCAAGGAAGAAGGGCACGTCGGCGCCGAGTTTCAGGCCCAGCACCAAAAGGCGTGACAAGGGCCAGTGCAGATTCCACAGGCGATTCAATGCGAGAAGGGTGGACGCGGCATCCGAACTTCCGCCGCCCATGCCTGCGCCCCAGGGGACTTGCTTGTCGATGGAGAGGTCGGCGCCGGCGCTCGTGCCGCTTTCAGACTGCAGCAAACGGGCGGCGCGCAGGCACAGATCGTCTTTCGGCAACGCTTCGCTCAGATCGTGTCGATAGAGATTGCCATCGCTGCGCGCCTCGAAATGCAACGTGTCGGTCCAGTCGATGAGGATAAATACCGACTGCAGCAGGTGATACCCGTCGGCACGCCGGCCGACGATGTGGAGGAACAAATTCAGCTTGGCCGGCGCCGGCACATCCCAGATGCTTCTTAAGCTCATTGACGGTCCAGCTTTGCTCGCACGGTCACGGTTGGTGCTTGGTCGCGCTTCGCGGCGATCAAGCCCTCATCGAAATGCGCAAGGCTCACGACCCAGCCGAGCTGCTGGAAACCTTTCTCGGCCGGCGCCGCTGTCGGCGTGCTGGGAGCGCCCGGCCAGGGGCGACCGCGCAGCCAATCGAACAACGCGGCTACAGGCACGCTTTCGCCGAGTACTTCGCGTGCTAGCTCATCCAGGTTCGCGAACCGTGTCTCGCCTTGCGAGGTGACCAGCGCTACCTTCCCCGGCGCCCATTTCGCCTGCGCAAGGACGGTACCCAGAGGCGTACTCAGATCTAGCCGGCCTTGCTCCGGTGAGCCCTGCAGATCGAATGTTGCAGCGACGTTGCGCGATGGCGAAGACGGCGTCGGATCGACCTTCACGGTCAATCGCCCTGCGAGTGAATCGCCGCTTGCAATCTGACTCGGACTCGGTGTTGTGACGCATCCCGACGCAAGCGTCACGGCCGCCAAGGCCGCAGTCAGCCACCCTCCAGATCGATTCACAGATTACCGACCCGCAGCCGCGCGAGCGTTTCACGCAGCACGTCGTTGGCCGCATCTTTGCTGCGACCTTCACGCCAGACGCGCTTGGCCTCGTCGTGATCGCCGTTGATCCACAGTACTTCACCGAGGTGGGCTGCAATTTCCGGATCGGGCCGCGAACGGTAGGCGCCGCGCAGCAGCCGAAGCGCTTCAACGCGATTGCCGATGCGGTACTCGACCCAACCCATGCTGTCGGTAATAAAGGGCTCGCCCGGCGCGATCTCCAGCGCTTTCTGGATCAGCGCCTTAGCCTCCGGTAGCCGCGTGTTGCGCTCGGCAAGCGAATACCCCAGCGCGTTGTAAGCATGGTGGTGATCGGGTTTGATTTCGATCACCTTTCGCAGCAGTTTCTCCATCTCGTCGAGCTTGTTAAGCTTCTCGGCCATCATCGATTGCTCGTACAGCAGATCGACATCGTTCGGGAACTTCTGATTCGCGCCAGCAAGTACGCTATTTGCGTCGGACCAGCGCTTTACGTCGCGCAGCACCTGCGCTTCGGCGAGGAGCTTGGCGCGGGCGTCGTCCTCGCTCATCTCGGGAGACTTGCGAATCATGTCGCGCGCTTCCTTGATCTTGCCTTGGTGGGCAAGCAGCGAGGCTCGACGGGTGATCACTTCAAGTGCCCGCTGCGGGTTGTCGACTTTCGCAAGCCACATCTCGGCAGTCTTGAAATCGTTTTGCTGTTCCGCCGCTTGCGCGAGCATCAGCCACGCCTGCGTCACACCGGCATCGACGGATGCTGCCGGCGATGCAGGGTCGTCATTGTCGCTGTCAGCAGCCACTGCCTCGACAGGTTTGGCTTCGGGTTTAGGCTGGACTGACTGGCCCACGACCAGGTAGCGCTCGAGCGTGGCCGTCGCCTGCTTGGGCTGTTTCAGCTCAAGATAAAGTGCACCCAGTGTCAGAAATGGGCCGGCCAGTTGCGGCTGATGCGCCGTGACCACTTCGAGTTGTGCAGCGGCGTCGGCGAAGCGTTGTGATGCGCTCAGGATTCGTGCATAGACCTGCCGGATTCCATCGCTAGCTGGCTTTGACTTCAAGTGATCGACAACCAGGCTTTCGGCCGCGGGCACGCCAGGCAGCATCTCTAGCGCGAATAGCGCAGCGCCATCGGAGTTCGGATCGAACTGGTGAGCCCGTTGCGCATACTCGAGCGCACGGGCGTTGTCTTCGGCGAAGAGCCAGGCACGTCCGATCGCCACGTCGACGGCCGTGCGTGTGGCTGGCGCCTGTGCGTACGGCCGCAGCACCTGTTCTATAAGAGGGACCATGGCCTTCTTGTCTTGCACCCGCGTAAAGAAGCGCGGCAGATTCATGATGATCGAAGGCTGGTCCGACTCAGGTGTGAGCTTTACGAGAGATGACAGCGCGTCCGCGGTTTCGGCAGGCCGGTTCAACGCTACCAGCAGCTGGATCACATAACGGTGCGCCTCGATCGAGGTCGGTACTTCTTCACGCCATGCCTTGGCGGCGGCAAGCGCCTGTTCGCCGGCACGCGCCTGCAAGGCGATGTCCGTGGCGCGGCGGAAGAGTTGTTCATCTTTGGTGCGGCGAGCGGCTTCGAGAATGACTTCGTAGGCGGTTCCGACCTCGCCTTCGCGAAGCTCGACCTCGCCGATAAGTAGCTGCAAGAACAGTTGCCTGTCGAGCCGTGACCGCGTGGGCTCCGTGCTTTGTGCGAAAGCACCATGCGTCAGCACAAGGGCGGAGGCAGCAATGGCCAGCGCACGGATGCGGAAGTTGAAACGGGCTGGCATCGGGGGACTCCTGTAGCTCGAATGATTCTAGTGGGGCAGGGCGCCCCAAGAACAGACGCACAAGCAGCATTGATCGCGCCTGGTCGTGATAATTCCCTGCATGCCTGAATTGCCTGAGGTTGAAACCACCCGCCAAAGCTTCGCCGAGCGCATTCATGGCGCTCGGGTCACCGCTGTGCGTCTCGGCAAACCCCTGCGCTGGCCGCTGGGTGTCGCACCCGACCAACTTGTCGGCCGCACCGTGGGCGAGGCGGCACGGCGTGGCAAATACCTTTGGTTGCCCCTGGCACAAGAAAACAGCGACGAGGGCGGTTTGCTCATGCACTTGGGCATGTCGGGTTCATTGAACTTCAATTCGGCGCCGGGAGTCGCTGGCAGGCACGATCATTTCGACCTTGTCACTACGTGTGGCACGTTGCGATTGACCGACCCGCGCAGATTCGGTGCGGTGGTGTGGTCGGATAGCCGGGAAAAGGGCATGGCCGCCAAGCTGCTGGCAGGGCTGGGCATGGAACCGTTCGACCCTGCATTCACGGGCGAACACCTGCACCAGGCGCTCAAGAAGCGACGTGTCGCCGTCAAGCTGGCACTGTTGTCGGGCGAAATCGTCGTAGGTGCCGGCAACATCTATGCTTGCGAGGCGCTGTACGCCGCCGGCATTGACCCGCGAACACGCAGTGACAAAGTCAGCCGCCCGCGTGCTGACAAATTGGCGATTGCTGTGCGCGACACGCTGGCCCGAGCCCTCGCTCTCGGCGGCTCGACCTTACGTGACTTCCGCGACGCGCACGGTATGGAAGGCCAATTCCAGGCTCAGGCCGGCGTGTACGGTCGTGAAAAAGAACCCTGCCGCGGGTGCGGCACAGAAATCAGGCGGATCGTGCAGGGGCAGCGATCGACGTTTTTTTGCCCGGGCTGCCAAAAGCGCTGAAACCTGTTAACTCGTCACGCCATCTGCCTCGTGTGCAGATGTATCGCAGGCTTCGCTCCCTGGGTCATGAGCTACCATGCTTTTACCTCTGACTGCCGCCTCTTTGGCGGTCATTTCTATAAGCGGTCCCAATCCAAGATGACGCCAACGTTCGCCAGCAATTTTGATGCGCTCAGTGGTTGGCGCAGCGCGCTTAGCCGGCGACTCGGCGATTTGGCGCACTACCTGACGGAGCACGACCTCGCAGACGGGCCGATCAATGAAACCCTTGTTTCACTCGGGCAGCGTCTGGCCGGCGAAAAGCTGGTCGTTGCTTTCGTGGCAGAGTTCTCGCGCGGCAAGTCGGAGCTGATCAACGCAATGTTCTTCGCTGACGCAGGGCGGCGCGTGCTTCCTGCCTCGCCGGGTCGCACCACCATGTGTCCGGTGGAACTGGCCTACGATCCCGAAGAGCCTCCGCTCCTGTCGCTGCTGCCGATCACCACGCGTCTTGAGGGGCTATCGTTGGGCGAACTGCGCGCACAGCCGCGGGCCTGGACGAACATTGAATTGAACGTGAAGTCCTCCGAGGAGTTGTCGAACGCTCTCAAGGAAGTGATGCGTACCCGCTGGGTGACGCAAGACGAAGCGAGAACGTTGGGCTTCTGGGACGACGCGCGACCTTCGGAGAACCCGCCGCTGGACGGCCAAGGCCGCGTCGAGGTGCCCGAGTGGCGCCACGCGCTCATCAACTACCCGCATCCGCTCTTGAAGCAAGGCCTGGTCGTGCTCGATACGCCTGGCTTGAACGCGATAGGCGCTGAACCCGAACTGACGCTGAGTTTGCTGCCGAGTGCGCACGCTACGGTGTTCATCCTGGGCGCCGACACGGGAGTGACCAAGTCGGACATGGCGATCTGGCGCGATCACCTCGACACGCACAATCTCGCTCGCTTTGTCGTGCTCAACAAGATCGACGCCCTGATCGATCCGCTCTCCACGGCGGAACAGATTTCCCAGCAGATCGAATCCCAGCGACAGGCCACGGCCCGCACACTGGAGATCGCGCCCGAGCGTGTTTTTCCGGTGTCGGCGCGGCAGGCCTTGACCGCCCGCATGGCGCGCGATCCGGAAGGCTTGGCCGCCAGCCGTCTTACCGAGCTTGAAGAGGCGCTGTCCTCGCAACTGCTGCCCCGACGCAGGCAGGTCATCCAGCAGGTGCTGGAGGACGCGGTTGACGAGGTCGAAACTCACGTTACGCGCCGCATCGGCGACTCCCGCCGGCAGCTGGCCGAGCAGATGCTCGAGTTGCGCGGCATTCGCGGCAAGAGCGGCGCAAAAGTGCGCCTGATGCTCAGTCGCGTCGAGGACGAAACGGCGGAATTCGAGCTGTGCACCACCCGACTGCAAGCCTTGCGGATGGTGCACACGCGCATGTTGAAAGACGCCCTCGTCGGATTGTCCGGCGACCGCCTGCGCGAAGAAGTGGGGCAGATGCAGGAAGCGATGGCCGCGTCCATCCTCAACCTTGGCGCAAAGAAGGCCTTCATCGCACTGTGTAATCGGCTGCGTGCACTGCTCGACACGGCTCAAAAAAACGGCAACGAGATCCGCGACATGATCTCTGCGTCGTTCACCAGGCTTAACGCCGAATTCGGCTTTGGGCTCTCACTGCCCAAGGGGCCGGAGCTCGAGCGCTACGGACGCGAACTCGTCTTGATCGAGCGCAACTACGTGCAGTACCTCGGCCTCACACAGGCCTTGCGACTGTCGCAGCCCAAGTTCATGGAGCAGTTCCGGCGCATGCTGGTTTCAAAGCTGCGGGTGGTGTTCGAGAACGCGTGCGCTGAGCTAGAACTGTGGAGCAAGGGTGCATCGGCGCAGGTCGATTCGCAATTGCGCGAGCGTCGACGCGGATTTCGCAAAAGGCGCGAGGCGCTGGAGCGCATTCAGAGCGCAGCGGGTGAGCTGGAGCAACGCATCGCCGAGATCGAGACGCAGGACCAGCGGCTTCATCAATACCTGACTCGTGTCAACGAGCTGGCGGGTGCGTTGCGCAAGCCCATCGATCTGTCGAGTCTGGACTCCTTCGACGGTCCACAGGAGACGGAAGACGGCTTGCTTCGCCTGAGCCTGCCGCCGAGCGACGAGCCGGTGCCTATGCTGCTGCGCCACGCTCAAGGGTGAAATCGCGAGCTGAAAGTTTCTCTGCGCGGGTCGTCGAGTGGCAGCGCATCCATGGCCGCCATAGCTTGCCATGGCAGCAGACACGCGACCCGTATCGCGTGTGGCTCTCCGAAATCATGTTGCAGCAGACGCAGGTCTCGACCGTGCTCGGGTACTACAACCGGTTCCTGCATCGCTTTCCCGACGTGGCGTCATTGGCAGCGGCGAGCATCGACGACGTGTTTGCGATGTGGAGTGGCCTCGGCTACTACAGCCGCGCACGCAACCTTCACAAGTGCGCGCAGGCGGTTGTGTCGAAGCATGGTGGCAGCTTTCCGTCCAGCAGCTCGCAGTTGGCCGAGCTGCCAGGCATCGGGCGATCGACGGCGGCTGCGGTGGCAGCGTTCTGCTTCGGCGAGCGCGTCGCCATTCTTGATGGCAATGTGAAGCGGGTGCTATCTCGCGTATTGGCTTTCGGTGGCGACTTGGCCTCGGCTGCGAACGAACGCGAGTTGTGGGCCCATGCCACGCGTTTGCTTCCCGACGAGGGCATCGAGGCGTACACGCAAGGCCTGATGGATCTGGGCGCGACTCTGTGCGTGACTCGTTCGCCACATTGCCTGTTGTGCCCGGTGCGCTTTGATTGCGAAGCGTTGAAGACCTCCGATGTCGAGAGCTACCCGGTCAAGACCCGCAAGCTCAAGCGAGGGCGGCGCGAACACGTATGGCTGTGGCTTCAGTGGCGGGATCGCTTGTGGCTGAGCCAACGACCGGACACGGGCGTATGGTCGGGCCTGTGGAGCCTGCCGGAGTTTGATTCAGGCGAGGCTTTTGATGCCCTCGCCGTGCAATGGCCGGGCGAGGGGGAAACGCTGGGCAGCTTCACCCATGTGCTCACGCATCTCGACTGGCGACTGCATCCGATTCGCTGGACGCTGCCTGAAAAGACCGCGGCATCCAAAGTGGAAGTAGTGATTGCCGCCTTGCCTGGCGGGCGGTGGTTCACGCTTGCCGAAGCACTCGCGGCGGGTGTTCCCGCTCCGTTGCGCAAGTTGCTGTCCACGTAGCTGACTTGCAGGCCCAATTGCGGGTGGCTTCGGCAAACATCTATTGGCTAATGCTGATGCTAATAGCGGCACGCACAACGCCATTGCCATATATACGGCAACACCAAAGCTCAGTCGCCCAGTACCCCTTGGGCCACCTTTCTGCCACCTCTTTTTAGGTCTTATATTGGCCCCTCTCCTCTGGGGAGAGGTTGGGTGAGGGGGGCGGTTGATGGCAACCCATGGCTTTATCACTACCCAGGGTCCTCACCCCAGCCCTCTCCCCAGATGGGCGAAGGGTACGAGCCAAAGCATCTACTTGACGACGCCTTTGCTGCGCAAAAAGTCATTGACCAATTGCAGCCGCACCTGCGCGTCCGGCAACTCCATCAACTTCTGCTTCGCGGCGATGGAGATCGGAAGAATCTCGCACCAGCGGTTCGCAACCCAACCGGCGTTGTCGAACAAGTAGGGTTGCAGAAACGGTTCCGACCCCTGGGTCCTCAAGGTGGCGATTGCATTCGCCAAGCCACGCACCGTTTCATGCATGGCCTCGGCGGGCGCTACCGCTTCGTCATCAGGAACCAGCGTCGCTTTCGCGACCCACAGTCCGTCGGATTCCTGCTGGCTGCGTTTCACCTCGAAGCGTTGCGTGCCGCGGCAGCGAACCATCAGGATGCCCGACTGCGCGCTGTCAACGTCGATCAATTCGGCCACGGTACCCGTGGTCTCGAACACCGTCGGATCATTGTTCTTGCGGACTTCGACCCCTTGCTTGAGCGACACCACGCCGAAGATCTTTTGCTCACGAACGCATTGGGCCACGAGGTCGAGGTAGCGCGCCTCAAACACCTTCAGCGACAGCAGCCCGCCGGGGAACAGCACCGTCTGCAAGGGGAACAAAGGCAAGTCGAAAAGCTGCGGTGAAGGCATCGATTGGAACGGATGGGCCGCCTCTCAGTTCAGTCTCGGGCGTCGAGTTCGCGGTGGCGTACCAGCGTCACCGCGCGTGACTCGAACCACCGAGCCAGCATTTCGACGAAATAGACCGAGCGGTGCTGTCCGCCGGTACAACCGATCGCCACCGTGAGGTAGCTGCGTTGGTCGCCCTCGAAGGCCGGTAGCCAGCGCGAGAGAAAAGATTCAATTTGCGAGAGCATCTCGCCGACCTCGGGTTGTGCTTGAAGATAGCTCGCCACTGGCATGTCGCACCCAGTCAGCGGCCGGAGCTCCCGGATGTAGTACGGATTGGGCAGCACGCGCACGTCGAACACATAGTCCGCATCAAGCGGCACACCGTGCTTGAACGCAAACGACTCGAACACCAGCGTAAACCGGTTGCCCGGCGCATTCACGAGGCTGTGTATCCAGGTGCGCAACTGCGCGGGGCGAAGTTGGCTGGTGTCGATGATGGTCGAGACCTCACGCAGCTCAGCGAGCAGCTCGCGCTCCAGTTCGATCGCATCGACCAGTGCTCGGTGCCTGTCGGTCGCATCGCCTGAATCATGTGACAGTGGATGAAGCCGGCGCGTTTCCGAGAAGCGCCGAACCAGCGTGTCGCTGCTCGAGTCGAGAAACACCGATCGGATCAGCACGCCTTCGGCTTTGAGCTGTTCAAGCAGCGGCAGCAGCTGTGGCAGCGATCTGGCGCTACGCGAATCGACGGCGATGGCGACCCGGCGCTCGGAGCGCTGGTTCTCGATGCGCAGGAATTCCCTCAGCAGTTCAGGCGGCAAGTTGTCCACGCAGAAGAAGCCTGCGTCTTCGAGTGCATGCAGGGCGATCGACTTGCCGGAACCCGAGATGCCGGTGACGAGCACCACTTCGTACGGCGTCGGGCCGTCGAGTGCGTTGGGCCGCGTGATCGGGCCGTCGCTCGTCATGTCATTCGAGTCGTTCATGACCGCTTGCGTCCGCGGACCGTGGCCGACACCTCCGCACCTACGGCCAGCATCTCCTGCGCATGTGCGAGACTTGTGCCGGACAGTCGTTCACCGCCCAGCATGCGTGCGATCTCGCCGACGCGGGCTTCGCCATTGACGCTTGAGATATCACTGCGGGTCGTGCCTTCGCGCGACATCTTGGAGACGACGAAATGGTGGTCGGCACAGGCGGCGACTTGCGGCAAGTGAGTCACGGCCATGACCTGCCGGTCGCGGCCGAGCAGTTTCATCAAGCGGCCCACGGTCTCGGCGACAGCGCCGCCGACGCCGGCATCGATCTCGTCGAAGATCAGCGTGCCCGCTTCACCGAGCTGACTTGTGGTGACGGCGATGGCCAATGCGATGCGAGAAAGTTCGCCGCCGGAGGCGACCTTGGCGAGGGCGCGGGGCGTGCTGCCTTCATGTCCCGCCACGAGGAATTCCGCAGATTCGAGTCCGAAGGATTGAGGCGCGTCTTGCGCGAGCAACGCAACCTCGAAGCGGCCACCGGCCATGCCCAATTGCTGCATGGCTTGAGTGACGGCGGCGGCAAGCTTGGGCGCGGCTTGGCGGCGAGCAGCGGACACCTTTTTCGCTTGCGCGTCGAAGGCGGTCTTGGCCTCGCGCAATTCGGCTTCCAGCGCATCGAGATCTGCTGCCGCATCCAGCGCTGCCAACTCCCTTTTCCACTCGGCGAGCAAGGCCGCCAGATCAGAAGGCGGACGCCGATAGCGACGCGCCAAACCCATCCATGCAGACATTCGGTCGTCGACTTCCTGCAGGCGTTCGGGCTCGACTTCAGTGTGATTCAAATAGCTGGACAGCGTGTGCGCCGCATCCTGCAACTGCGCCTGTGCACCCTGCAGTACCTCGACCACGCCCGCCAATTGCGGATCGATGCCCGACACCTCCTGCAATGCATCGATGGCCCGGCCGGTCATGGACTCGGCGCTGTCGTCGGCTTCGTTCACGGCATCCAGGGCACCGCGAGCCGAATCGATCAGCGACTGCGCATTCGACAGCTTCCGGTGCTCGGTGTTGAGTTCGTCCCACTCGTCCTCGCCCGGTGCCAGCTTGTCGACTTCGCCGATCTGCCAAGCAAGGCGCTCGCGCTCGCGGGAGAGATCGGCTTGCTTGGTCTGCGCGTTCTGCAGCAGATCGCAAGCCGACTTCCAGCGCGACCATGCCAGCGTCAGCGGCGCGATATCAAGGCCGGCATAGGCATCCAGCAAGCCGCGAACCGACGGCCCCCGCGTCAGGCTCTGCCATGCGTGCTGACCATGAATGTCCACCAGGTGATCGGCCGCCTCGCGCAGTTGCGCAATGGTTGCCGCGCTGCCATTGACCCACGCCCGGCTCTTGCCCTGCGCATCGATCGTGCGGCGTAGCAGCAAGGTGTCGCCGTTGTCGAACCCGGCTTCGTTCAGCCATGAAGACAAGGCCGGCGGCGAGTCGAATTCCGCTGTGATCTCAGCTCTTGCCGCGCCTTCGCGCACGACGCCGGCGTCGCCGCGGCTGCCCAGGGCCAATTGCACCGCGTCGATCAGGATTGATTTTCCTGCCCCGGTCTCGCCGGTGAGCACCGAAAACCCGCCGTCGAGTTCCACCTCGAGCTCGGTGACGATCACGAAATCGCGCAAGATGAGTCGGCGCAGCATCAGGTCACCACCCCTGCGTGCCAACGGAGCTTGCGACGCAGCGTCGCGTAGTAGCTCCAGCCAAGGGGGTGCAAGAAACGCACCTGATGGGCGGACCGGCGGACGCTGACGCGGTCGCCGTGAAGAAGTCTAGCCAACGCTTGCATGTCGAAGTTGACGCTGGCGTCACGCCCGGCGACGACTTCGATGCTGATTTCGCGCGAGTCAGGCAGGACGATGGGGCGATTGGACAGGTCGTGCGGTGCGATCGGCACCAGCACCCAGCCGGCAATGCCCGGGTGGAGAATCGGCCCGCCCGCAGACAGCGCATAAGCGGTGGAGCCGGTGGGAGAACCGATGATCAGGCCGTCGGCACGCAGGTTGGCGACGAATTCGTCGCCAATGTCGATCTTGAGCTCCACCATGCTGGCCGTGCCCCCGCGGCTCACGACCACGTCGTTCATCGCGAAACCTTCGAAAATCACCTCGCCGTCGCGCCACACGCCGCCTTCGAGCATGGTGCGGCGTTCTTCCTCGAAATCGCCAGCGACCATTGGGGCGAGGGCTTCCGCGAAGTGGCCGACGGGGACGTCGGTGATGAAACCCAGCCGCCCTTGGTTGATTCCGACGAGCGGAATGCCGAATCGGGCGAGCTGACGGGCAATGCCCAGCATGGTGCCGTCACCACCGACGACGACCGCGAGGTCGCAGCTTTGTCCCAGTTCGGCTGGTGTTTTCGACCCGTAATCGACGAGCCCCGTGTTGAGTGCTGTTTCGCGCTCGAGCGAGACCTCGAGGCCCTGACGGATCAGGAAGCGGGCGATCTCGTCGAGGACCCCGCGGATGCCTTGCGCGTGGTACTTGCCCACCAATGCGGCGTGACGGAATCGACGGCTCATGCGCGGGATTACACCACAGCGTTTGGCTGTTCACGCCTACGAAAATGGGTCGCAGCCTACAATGAAAACCATGCTGGACGAGCGTGCTAAAACACTATTGAAGGCGCTGGTCGAACGCTACATCGCGGATGGCCAGCCGGTCGGATCGCGAACTCTTTCGCGTGCTTCCGGACTCGATCTGTCGCCGGCGACCATCCGCAACGTCATGGCCGACCTGGAAGAACTGGGCTTGATCGCCAGCCCTCACACCAGCGCGGGTCGCATCCCCACGGCGCGTGGCTACCGCCTTTTCGTCGACACCATGCTCACCGCAAAGCCGGGCCAATGGGGCGAGGGGTCGCGCATCGAGCCCCATCTGCAGGCCGACCAGCCGCAGCGCGTCATTGCGAACGCGGCCCAGATTCTGTCGAGCCTGTCGAACTTCGTCGGCGTGGTGACCACGCCGAAGAAGCCGAGTGTCTTTTGCCACATCGAGTTTCTGCGGCTGGGCGACAAGCGGATGCTGGTCATTCTGGTGTCGCCCGACGGCGATGTGCAGAACCGCGTCATCTTCACAGCGCAGGACTACAGCCAGGCGCAACTCGTCGAGGTCAGCAATTTCCTCACACAGCACTACGCTGGTCTTACCATGGAAGAGGTGCGCGAACGGCTCAAGACTGAGGTTGAGCAACTGCGGGGCGAGATCGCCTGCCTCATGCAAGCTGCGGTCGACGTGGGGACCGAGGCCATCGCCGACAGCCAGGAGCAGGTGGTGATCTCCGGCGAGCGGAACCTGCTGGCCGTGCAGGATTTTTCAAGCGACATGGGCAGCCTGCGAAAGCTCTTCGACCTTTTCGAGCACAAGACCCAGTTGATGCGCTTGTTGGAAGTGAGCAGCCGGGCCGAAGGCGTGCGTATCTACATTGGTGGTGAGAGCATGGTCGTGCCCTTCGAAGAACTGTCGGTGGTGTCGGCTCCCTATGAAGTCGATGGGCAGGTCGTGGGCACGCTCGGCGTGATCGGGCCCACCCGAATGGCGTATGACCGAATGATCCAGATCGTGGACATCACCTCGCGGTTGGTGTCGAACGCGTTGTCGCAAAAGTAAGCGGCGAGACTGCCGCCTACAATCACCACGCGGGCCGTTAGCTCAGTTGGTTAGAGCAGAGGACTCATAATCCTTTGGTCGCAGGTTCGAGCCCTGCACGGCCTACCAATAAAATCAAGGACGCGATTAGGGGCGTCCACGGTCGCCTCTGTCAACGAAGTGTCAACGCGAGTTCGTTCGCACGATCTGCTTTGCGTGCGTGAGCGAGAACTTCATCGGGAGGTTCTTCCAGGTCTTCACGGGCGAGTTCGGTGCCTTCGGCTTCGTGTTTGGGGACACCTTTGGCGGGCGTGTTTGCCATTCGCCGAAGATGATCACTTCGTCGCCGAACTGTAGATCCTCAATCAGTGCAGCCTTGCCAGTGGTCGCGAAAGCATCCACCTTGGTGACCACACCATGCTCGTCCGGTGCTGCCTTGGGGACAGTGAGCTGTACGACCCAATAGGATCGTGCTGCGTCGTCTTGATTCGTTCTCTTGTTGATGCTTTGGATCGTGCCGGCCACGGCCAACGGGTAGTCGATGCGCCCTGAACTGAGTTGTTTATAGGCTGTCGCGTACTCGTCCTGCTCGATGTAGAAGTCCGACCAACGCACCTTGCGGCCGTCGAACGAAAGCACTAGGTGCTGTTCGATGTCTTGATTGTCCTCGCAGTAGTTGCGTACCTTGAGGATGCGCGCAGCGGTGTTGAGGTACGCGTTCAGCTTTCCGATGGACACGTACTTTCTGCCGCCGCCGTTTGGTGCGCGGGAATCGCCGAACCTGTCAGGCGATTCTTTGGACGGCCGCGCGGTCTTGTAGCTCTCGGGGAACATGAGCCGCAGCTCGTAGACGCCCTTTCCGAGCTGATGCACAGCGTCCGGTTCAGCATCGCGCACTGCAGTCTTGATCTGGGCTTCGATGTTGTAGGGGCAGTCCTCGGCGTGGCTGTGCTTTTGCCGGAGCTTGAAGTAGTGCTCGACAATGATCGAGACACCCTTCCGGACCATCTCATACCCGGCGTTGTAGCGAACTTCGGATGGGCAGTGCTCGCAGAGATACGAGGTACCACCTTGAGCTGATTCAAGGCCGAGCCGCGATTTCGTGTCGAACGAGCGAGCCCACTTCATTTTCGCGGCCATCTGCTCCCCTCTCCACCTGTCTGGTCAGTTATGTAGATTGACTAGTTTTACCAGAGGATTCGAGGCGCGAGCTTCTTGCAAGTGCTCGGGAGTCAAGCGGGCATAGCGCATGGTCATCGTCAGATTGGCATCCCCCAAAATTTTCTGCTGCGTCAGGATGTTGCCGCCGTTGATCATGAAGTGGCTTGCGAACGTGTGTCGCAGCACGGAGGAGAGTTGCCCCTTCGGCAACGACAAGCTGATTCGGTCCACAGCATCCCGGAACGCTGAATAGGCGTTCTCGAATACCCGGGGCCAGGTTCAGCAGGGGAGTGATGCCGCTTCAGCTCATCTTCTAGTTCATCGCGGATTGTGGACACTGCCGGACTTTGTGCCAGCGAACTGGATCAGGCCATTGGGCCGAGTGGCTATGCCCGTATCGGCGCTCGCTGCATTGAAGGCTGTCAGAAGTCATCACGCAACTATCCGTGATGCAGCGGTAGTCCATCCCTACCCGTTCCTTGGCAGAACACTACCAAAGGCCGTTGTAGTACCCGACCGACGAACCCTTAAGGCCCTGTCGGCAGGTACAAGTGCCCAGGTTTGGGCGCCTCCGAGTGATGTCGCCAGCATCGGCGGTGGACGCGTTGGCAACTTCCAGCTTTGCCCGAATTGCGATTGATGGAGCTCACTGCGGTGTTGTCAAAGCCAACCAGCTACCACTGTTGATTGGAGCAATGCAAGGATCTCCTGGCATCGCTCGCGGCTGGACGCAGCCGACAGGCAGAGTTGATTGCGAAGGTCTGCTTCTTGGCAACGGGCGCGCGATGGTCCGAGGCAGAGACACTGCCAATTCAACGCGTCCGCAATTGCTATATCAGGCACGACCGATGTGTGCTGCTATTGGTCAATTCATTCGCGGTGAAATCGAATCCTGTGCAGGGCGTCACCCTGTGCCAATGCACCGCGCGGCAATCATCGGTTCCTCAAGGTTCCGTCAATCTTCCTGAGATTGCGAGCCACACAATTGCGACGGAAATCAAGAGGGCAGCACGTCGAAAGACAGGAGCGCGACCCAACTCAACAGGATCTTCAGAATGAACATGCCAAGCCAACGCCCCATACGCGCCACAGCGGCGAGCGCACTGCTATGCACGCTGGTGCTGTCTGCCTGCGGGGGCGGGCATGAAACGGTCACCGCAGCGGCAGTGGTCGCCGCCGCACCAGCAGCGAAGCCACCGGCACCGAAACCAGCAGCACCAGCACCAGCGCCTGCACCAGCACCAGCGCCTGCACCTGCACCTGCACCTGCACCTGCACCTGCACCTGCACCTGCACCTGCACCTGCACCTGCACCTGCACCTGCACCTGCACCTGCA
>Ga0070663_100000114_pt1 | contig 37448 bp, 40 predicted proteins | sample KBSC63metaG_FD_65646 | JGI IMG/M metagenome (GOLD analysis project Ga0070663, IMG submission 65646) | Corn rhizosphere microbial communities from Kellogg Biological Station, Michigan, USA - KBS C6-3 metaG | ecosystem: Host-associated > Plants > Roots > Rhizosphere > Soil ...
CCTGCGGTTCGAGCACGTCCTGACCGACGTCGACGGCGGCACGCGCATCACTTATCGCGTCACGATCGACGGGCCCGAGGGCTTCGGCGAGCAGGTCACGTCGGACACTCCGGAGGCGATGCAAGCGCTTGCGCGCCTCGCTGAGGCTGAGACATCCGAGGCTTCGCCCCAGGCCGGGGGCTCCGCCACCCGGAACCCCCGAAGGGCAGGATCACGAGTATGACCGCCCCGGAGTCCAGCCTGCCCGGCCCCGACCGCAGCCCCGGCTTCCTGCTGTGGCGCGTGACGCTGGCCTGGCAGCGGGCGATGCGGGCCGCGCTGGCCCCGCACGACCTCACGCACGTCCAGTTCGTGCTGCTGACGACGACGTGGTGGCTCACCCGCGCGGGCGAGCCACCGACCCAGCGGCAGCTCGCCGACCAGGCGGGCACCGACACGATGATGACCAGCCAGGTCGTCCGCAAGCTCGCCGATCGCGGCCTGCTCGCGCGCGCCGACGACCCGGCCGACGCCCGCGCGAAACGCCTGGAGGTCACCCCGGCCGGCCTCGAACTGGTCGCGAAAGCGCTGAAGGACGTCGAGACTGCGGACGCGGAGTTCTTCGCGGCCGCCGACGACGGCTTCGTCGACGCGCTGGCCCGGCTCGATCCTTGAGGAATCCCGGGTCTTCCCTGGGGAAGATCCCGGATGTCCCGGCGCCGCCACGCGAGCAGGCTCACCGCCATGAAACTTCTCGCACTGGGGGCGGCCGTGGCCGCATTGGCTTTGCTGCCGGGAACCGCGTCCGCGGACGAACTCCCGACGTTCGACTTCACCGGCTGCCCGGCGCCGCCCGCGAACGCCGACCCGGCCACCTGGCGCTGCGAAGCCTTTGTCTCGCAGGGAAAACTGACCATCGACGGCGAGGTGATCCCGCTCGGCGAAATGCGGCTGACGTTCAGCGAGGGCCGGGTGAACGGCCAGTACGCGCAGGTGTTCGGCACACTGCGGCACGAGCCGGTGCGCGTGCCCGGCCTGGCCGGCACGACGCTCCAGCTGCGCTACGGCGGCTACTCCGACTTCCAGGGCAACGACGAGCTCGACGTCTACGTCGTGCTGCGGCACCCGTTGCCGCACAAGGGATGCAGCATCGGCACGGCAGCCGCGCCCCTGCACACCGTCGTCCACGACGACCCGGCGCAGCCGCCCACGGTGATCTCCAAGAACCCGCCGACGTTCCACTTCGGCGTCGTCGACCCGGATCTGGCGCTCCCGGCGACGCAGGGCTGCGGCCCGCTCGGCGAGCTCGTGGACCGGAAGCTGGGCCTGCCCTCGCGGTCCGAGTTCCACCAGACGACGTACGTGCAGTACAAGCAGCTCTAACGCTTCTTCGGCGTCACCCAGACGGTGATCGTCCCGGTGACCACGGGCTTTCCGTTCGCGTCCGAAATGGTCACCGGGACTTCGAGGTCGAAGCCCTCGTCCCCGAACTCCGGCAGCTCCGGCAGTGCGGCAACCGCGCGCAGGCCCGTCTCGGCCTTGGCGACGTACTGGATGTCCATGCCCTTCGGCAGCCAGCGGTGCGTCGTGGGGACCGTCGCTTCGGCGAGCATGCCCATCGCGATTTCGGCGAGGTTGCAGGCGGCGATCGCGTGGAACGTGCGGATGTGGTTGTAAACACCCCACCACTTCGGCGCGGTCACTTCGCAGTGCCCCGGCCGCAGCTCGCGCACCGAAGGCAGCACCGTGCGGAAGTAGGGCACCCGCAGGCAGATCGCGGCGCTGAACAGCTGTTTCCCGCCCGGCTTCCCGGCCAGCTTGTGCCACAACGCGTACGTCGGCGTCTCGGACATGAGGCTCTCCTCGAACTAAGCTACCGTTCAGTAGCTAAGCAGACGGTCAGCCTCCGCGCAAACGGCCGGGTATGTTCGGCCGCGTGGCGAACCGTCTCTTCCTCCTCCGGCACGGGCAGACCGAATGGTCGCTGAACGGGCGGCACACCGGCCGCACGGACATCCCCCTCACACCGGCGGGCGAAGGCCAGGCACGCGCGGCCGGCGGCACCCTCCGGAGCCTGGTGGGCGGCCCGTCGCTGGTGCTGTCCAGTCCCCGCGCCCGGGCCCTGCGCACGGCCGCGCTGGCCGGGCTGCGCGTCGACGAAGTCACCGAGGACCTCGCCGAGTGGGACTACGGCGACTACGAAGGCATCACCACGCCCCAGATCCGGGAAACCGTGCCCGGCTGGACGGTCTGGACCCACCAGAGCCCCGGCGGCGAAAGCGCTTCGGACGTGTCGGCCCGCGCGGATCGCGTGCTGGAGCGCGCGCGACAGGCTTGCGAAGCCGGCGACGTGATCCTGGTGGGGCACGGGCACTTCAGCCGCGTGCTGGTGTCCCGCTGGCTCGGCCTGCCCGCCACCGCCGGCGTCCACTTCGGACTCGACGCGGCCGGCATCGCGGTGCTCGGCGACGAGCGCGGCGAACCCCAGATCGAACACCTCAACCTGCTGCCCGCGGAGGACTGACGTGCCCGACGACCGCATCCGCCGGATCCGCCCTTCGGACGTCGAAGCGGCGGTCGGCCTGGCCTACGAGCTCGCGGACTACGAGCGCGCGCCGGACGAGTGCCACCTGACGCCCGCGCAGCTGCACGACGCACTGTTCGGCGAAGCGCCGAAGCTGTTCGGGCACGTGGCCGAAGTGAACGGCGAGGTCGTCGGCTTCGCGGTCTGGTTCTTGAACTACTCGACCTGGCGCGGGGTGCACGGGATCTACCTGGAGGATCTCTACGTGCGGGCGTCCCAGCGCGGTTCGGGCCTGGGCAAGGCCCTGCTGGCGGCCCTGGCGGCGGAGTGCGTCGCGAACGGCTACGCGCGGCTCGAGTGGTCGGTCCTGGACTGGAACCCGGCAACGGAGTTCTACAAGGCCCTGGGTGCGGTCCCGATGGACGAGTGGACGGTCAACCGCCTCACCGACGAACCCCTGAAGGCCCTGGCCGCCCAGGCGTAACTCCCGTGATCAGACCCGGATCTCGCGTGATCCAGCCCGGATCTCGCGTGATTGGAGCCGGATCTCGCGAGTTACGGCTTCAATCACGCCGGTTACGGCCTCAATCACGCGAGTTGCGGGTCTGAACACGCCGGATCCGGGCTCAGTCCTCTTCGTGGCCCTCGCGCTCGGCACGGCGGCCGGCGAGGCCGCCGCGTTCGGCGGCCTCGGTCTCCGTCTCGCCTTCGCGCAGGCCGAGCGCCCAGGCGCGGGACGGCCGCCGGAACAGCAGGACCAGGGCCGCGATGCCCAGCAGCGCGATCGGGACGCCCCACAGCGGTTCGCCGGACGGGCCCAGCAGATACCAGCCGAGGCCGATCACGATCAGCGCGATCACCACACCGGGCGAGCGCGCCCACGTCTGGCCGAGCACCAGCCCGGCCGACGCCGCCAGGAACGCCAGCGCCACCACGATGAACGTGCCCGACTCGACGAAGATGTTGTTGCCCGGCTGCGCGGGTGAACCCAGGCCGTTCACCAGCACGATCACCCCGAACACCAGCAGGGCGAGCGACGGCACCGCGGTGACCACGCCGGCCAGCCGGACCTCACGGGGAGCGGGCGAGAGCTTCACTGCGGCGGCCTTCCGGTTTTCGGCAAACACAGGGGATTTCGCGGAAGCACAGTGGACTCGACCAGGGCGAGTCACCGTGCGTGAGCTCATTCGATCGTATGCCACCCGGTCGGCCGTTTTCGCGGGACCGCCCGGGCATCGAAAATCAAGATGTCGTCGATGAGCGGGCGGTCGGCCCGGGTGCACTTGTCACGACGAGCGGACAGTCGTGGATGAAGGAGGACCGCCCGGCACAGGGTCTCGAAGGTGCTGATCCCCGGGGTTGCGCCCGTCACCATGCGGCGCCGGAAGGTTCTCGGGCCGCCGGAAGTCACTTACTCTGCGGTAATGCGCGCAATCCTCGTGGTGAACCCCCAGGCCACCTCGACCACCGCGGGTGGCCGGGACGTCCTGGCGCACGCGCTCGCCAGCCAGGTCAAGCTCGACGTGGTCGAGACGGACTACCGCGGCCACGCGATGGCCGTCGCGCGCTCGGCCGCGCGGGACGGGATCGACCTGGTCGTGGCGCACGGTGGCGACGGCACGGTCAACGAGGTCGTCAACGGCCTGCTGGCCGACGCCGACGGAGATCCCGCCGAGATCGGGCCGGTGCCCGCCCTGGGCGTGGTGCCCGGCGGCTCGGCCAACGTCTTCGCACGCGCCCTCGGCATCTCCGCGGACTCCTTCGAGGCCACCCACCAGCTGCTCAACGCGCTGGAGAACGACCGCTCGCGCCGGGTCGGGCTCGGCCTGGCCGACGGCCACTGGTTCACCTTCAACGCCGGCCTCGGCTGGGACGCCGACGTCGTCGGCCGGGTCGCCAAGCGCCGCGGCAAGCAGACCACGGCCACGCTGTACTTGAGGGCCGCCGTCCGTTCCTACTTCCGGCCGCCGCTGGGCAGGCCGGCCCTGACGATCCGTATCCCGGGCGAGGACCCCGTCGAGGCGTTGACCGCTTTCGTGTCGAACACCGATCCGTGGAGTTACCTGGGCGAGCGTGCCGTCCACCTCAATCCGGGTTGCTCGTTCGAGACGGGATTGGGTTTGTTCGCGTTGAACGGTCTGGGGTTGCCGACGGTGTTCAAGCATGTACGCCAAGCTTTGACTACGAAGAGCAACCAGCGGGGACGACGTCTCGTGCGTCACGATGACCTGCCGATGATCCGCATCGACGCAGCTGAACCGGTAAACTTCCAGGTGGACGGCGACCTCGTCGGCCAGCGGACTCGAGTCGAATTCTTCAGCGTCCCGAATGCACTCACAGTAATCGTGTGACGACGGGACCGCTGATCGCCTGCGGATAAGTACCAGGTGCCGTTCGTCGACGGAGAAGCTCCACTCAGCGCATCAGCCTTCCCTTACGCAGGCTGTTTCGGAGAGAAACCGCAGGTCAGAGGGGTCGCTCGGCCGGGTGACCTGACTCACCGATCTTCCGGAAACCCTTGTCGAAAGCGGTGCTTCGTGAAAGCATTCACAAGCACCCAAGAACACGACCGCCATTGACGACTGTGGCGCGGCCCTCCCGCGCCATATGAAGGAGCTCACGAACATGGACTGGCGCCACGACGCGGCCTGCCGAGACGAGGACCCCGAGCTGTTCTTCCCGGTGGGAACCAGCGGTCCTGCTCTGTCGCAGGTAGCTCAGGCGAAGGCCGTGTGCCACCGCTGCCCCTCCGCTTCCGACTGCTTGGCCTGGGCTTTGGCCAGTGGTCAGGACGCCGGCGTGTGGGGCGGCATGAGCGAGGACGAGCGACGCGCGCTCAAGCGCCGCCGTACGCACATCGGCACGCGTACCAACGCCTAAGTTTCTCGAGATCCACCCAGGCCGAGCAGGAATTTCACCCGGCGGGCATTTGTCGTGCCCACGCCGTCTGGGGTGATACCTACCCGGCTTGAGCTTAACAACCGAGGCGAAACCACCTGGCGACGGGTGCGGTGAAACCTCACGGGGACTTCAAGTCCTCCCGCGAAACGCTGAACGGCCCGGCACCACGCACCTGGTGCCGGGCCTTCATCGTGATGCCCCTCCAATCACGCGAGATGCCTCCCCAATCACGCGAGTCGCGCGCCCAATCACGCGAGATCCGCCTCCAATCACGCCGGTCCCGCGCCGAATCACACGCGAGATCCATCCCCCAGCACGCGGCGAGCAGCCGGCCCGCGGCTTCAGCCGTGCGCAAATGGGCATCGTCCGTGATCGAGCGGGCATCAAGCGTGATGGGAGGGGCATCACGCGTGCTTGGGACGGTCAGAGGCGGCGGGACAGCGGGATGCGGAGCGCGGCTTCGGTCCCCGTCACCCGGGTCGACGACGCCTCCGTCCGCACCTTCCGCAGCGAAAGCGACCCCCGCAGCTCGGACTCCACCAGCGTCCGCACGATCTGCAGGCCCAGGCCGTCCGACCGCTCCAGCGAGAAGCCCGACGGCAGGCCGCGCCCGTTGTCGCGGATCACGACGTCCAGCCAGCGGGCCGAACGCTCCACGATCAGCTCGACCTTGCCCGACCGGCCCGCCGGGAAGGCGTGCTCGATCGCGTTCTGGACCAGCTCGGCCAGCACCATCACCAGCGGCGTCGCGATCTCCGCGACCACGATCCCGAACGAGCCCTTCCGCGACAGCCCCACCTGCGACTCCGCCGTGGCGACCTCGCCGACCATCGGCAGCACGTTGTCGAGCAGCTTGTCGAGGTCGACGCGCTCGTCCACCGAGATCGACAGCGCCTCGTGCACCAGCGCGATCGACGTCACCCGGCGGACCGACTCCGCCAGGGCGAGCCGCGCCTCCTCCGACGTCGTCCGCCGGGACTGCAGCCGCAGCAACGCGGCCACCGTCTGCAGGTTGTTCTTCACCCGGTGGTGGATCTCACGGATCGTCGCGTCCTTCGACAGCAGCGCCCGGTCCCGCCGCTTCACCTCGGTGACGTCCCGGACCAGCACCAGCGCGCCCGCCGCCTGCCCGGCCGGCCGCAGCGGCAGCGCGCGGAACAGCACCACGGCGCCGCGTCGCGAGTCGGCTTCCGTGCGGCTCGACGGCTTCCCGTCGAGGGCCTCGATGATGCGGTGGGACACCTCGGTCGCGTCGAACGGGTCGCGGATCAGCGAGCGCGTCAACGGCGCCAGCCGCGTCCCGACCAGGTCGGACTCGTGCCCCATCCGGTGGTACGCGGACAGGCCGTTCGGGCTGGCGAACACGACCGTGCCGCTCGAGTCGAGGCGGATCAGCCCGTCCCCGACCCGCGGCGACGTGTGGGTGTCCGTCGCATTCGTGCCGTTCGGCGGGAACGTGCCGTCCACGATCATCTGGCACAGGTCGCCGGCGCTGCCCAGGTACGCGATTTCCAACGGCGAAGGCACCCGCGGCGCGGCCAGGTTCGTCTCGCGGCTCATCACGGCGATGACCTCGTCGTGGAACCGCACCGGGATCGCCTCGCGCCGCATCGGCAGGTCGCGGTACCAGTGCGGGTCCTCCTCGCGGCAGATCCGCACCTCGCGCATGGCCTTCGCCAGCTGCGGGTGCTCCTGGACCGTGAACCGCGTGCCGACGACGTCCTCGGGGTGCGCGGTGGGCGCCGTCGTCGGCCGCGCGTGCGCGACGCAGACGAAGTCCCCGCCGTCCGGCTGCAGCTCCTCGGTCACCGGGACCCAGAGCAGGAAGTCCGCGAAGGACAGGTCGGCCAGCAGCTGCCACTCCGCGACGACGGTCTGCAGGTGGTCCGCGGCTTCCCCGGGGAGGCCGGTGTTGTCGGCGAGCAGTTCGGCGAGCGTGGACACGCACCCCATCCAACCAGAGCGGGACGTCATGACACACTTGAGAGGTTGACCAGCTTTGACGACGAGGAGTGAACATGTCGAAGCGCGCCCGCAAGCGTCGCAGCCGGAAGAAGAACAGCGCGAACCACGGCGGTAAGCCCAACTCCTGAACCCGGCGTCGGCACGCAAAAGGCCCCCGCACTCCAGCGCGGGGGCCTTCGTCGTGCTCAGGCGCGTTATTCGGAGCGCTGCTCGAGGGTGATCTCGGTGCGTTCCACGGTGACGCCGCCGCGGGTGGCGACGGTCTGGCGGATCGACGCCCGCAGCCGGCTCTTCAGCTCGGCCGGAGCGTGCTCGCCGCCGCACTTGCGGGCCAGCAGCTGCTTGATGTGCTCGTCGATGCCGTACTCCTCGAGGCACGGCGGGCAGTCCTCGATGTGGGCGCGCAACGCGGCGTCACGCTCGGGGCTGCACTCGCGGTCGAGCAGCAGGTAGATGTCGGCGAGCGCCTCTTCGCAGCGGACCTTGTCGGACGCGCCCTCGCACATGTCGCTCATCGCCCCGCCACCTCCTCCTTGGCACCCCGGATGAAGCCGCGCTCGCGGGCCACGTCGGCGAGCAGGTCGCGCAGCTGGGCGCGGCCGCGGTGCAGGCGGGACATCACGGTGCCGATGGGCGTGTCCATGATCTCGGCGATCTCCTTGTACGCGAAGCCCTCGACGTCGGCCAGGTAGACGGCCAGCCGGAACTCTTCGGGCAGCTTCTGCAGGGCGGCCTTGACGTCGGTGTCGGGCAGGTTGTCCATCGCCTCGACCTCGGCCGACCGGAGCCCGCTGGAGGTGTGGCTCTCCGCCTTGGCGATCTGCCAGTCGGTGATCTCCTCGGTGGGCGCCTGCACCGGCTGCCGCTGACGCTTGCGGTAGCCGTTGATGTAGGTGTTGGTCAGGATGCGGTACATCCAGGCCTTGAGGTTGGTGCCGGCCTTGAAGGACGCGAAGGCGGCGTACGCCTTCAGGTAGGTCTCCTGGACCAGGTCCTCGGCATCGGCGGGGTTGCGGGTCATCCGCATCGCGGCCGAGTACAGCTGGTCGAGCAGCGGCATCGCGTCCCGCTCGAAGCGCTCGGCGCGCTCGGCCTCGGTCGCTTCTTCCGGCGCTGAGTTCTGCGTGCTCGGCAAACCGTTCCCTTCCCGCTCGGCGTCGATGCGCGTGCGCGCATACGGCGGACCCGAGTTTACGCGGGGACCGGGCACGCCGCGGTTCGCCGGTGCCTGGGAACTGCGGCGGCTGCGTGAGCGTGTGGTGGCGAGCGTTGTTGTCACGTCCCGTACAACCGTTCGGGGGGATCGGGCATTCCCTAGACTTCCGCCATGGCTGGCAAGGGCACCCCGGCGACGGCGTTGCTGGGGAAGCAGAAAGTGGCGCACACGCTGCACGCTTACGACCACGACCCACGCGCGGAGTCGTATGGGCTGGAGGCCGTGGAGGCACTCGGCCTGGACCGCGCGCGCGTGTTCAAGACGCTGGTGGCGGAGGTGGACGGCCGGCTGGTGGTGGGCGTGGTCCCGGTCACCGGCCAGCTGGACCTGAAGGCCCTGGCGGCCGCGGCGGGCGGCAAGAAGGCGAAGATGGCCGACCCGGCGGCCGCCCAGCGCGCGACGGGGTACGTGCTGGGCGGGATCTCGCCGCTGGGCCACCGGAGCCGCCTGCCGGTGGTGATCGACGCGTCGGCGGAGGGCTTCGAGACGGTGTTCTGCTCGGCCGGGCGGCGGGGGCTCGAGGTGGAGCTGGCGCCGGGTGAGCTGATCCGGCTGACCGGCGCGGTGGTGGCGGCGATCGGGGCTTAGGGCAGCAGCAGCCCGGTCGCGCCGACCAGCATCGCCCCGGCCAAGAGCCGGATCGCCCAGGTGACGAAGCGGTACTTACGCGCGGCCGTACGGGAGAACGCCCAGATGTGGCGCGTGAGGTGCGCGGCGAGGTCGTCAGGCTCGGCCAGGGTGGTCAGCGCGGCAATCCGGTACTCGGCGGCCGACCGGAAGGCGGCGATGGTCCCGTAGTGGGAGATGGCGTCGGTGCCCAGCTGCCGCGCCCGCGGGATGACGGTCCAGATGGCCAGCAGAACGCTGGCCGCGGCCAGCGCGACAGCCACCGACAAGGCGACCACGGCCGGCACACCCGGCGGCGGCGTCCCACGCAGCCGGGAAGCCGCGACCGCCAGGACCGCTCCGTCGACGGCCAGAGTGGCTCCGGCCTTCGTGTCGGCGGCCCGGATCCATTCGCTCACGATCTGCAGGGTCCGCCAAAGGTCGTCATGCGCGGTCTTGCCCGCGTCGGTGCCCACGCCCTGACGTATCGGACGGCGGACGAGGAAAGTTTCAGGCCAACGGCCTGAGCACCCGCGACAGCCACTCGGCCGCTGCCCGGGAGATGGTCTCCAGGTCCTTGCCCAGGCTGTGGTCGCCGTCCACCAGCACCAGCTCCTGGTGCGGTCCCGGCTTCGGGCGGCCGAAGGGGTCTCGCTCCCCCTGGATCACCAACGTCGGCACCTCGACCGCGTCGAACTCCGGCTGGCGCGTCTTCTCCGGCCGGCCCGGGGGGTGCTCCGGGAACGCCAGGCACAGCACCGCCACCGCCTGGCCGGCCGCCGCCGTGCGGCAGGCCACCCGCGCGCCCGAGGACCGGCCGCCGAACACGAACGGCAGGCCGTCGAAGCGCTCCGACAGCTCGTCCGCCACCGTCAGCCACGCCGTGTCCAGCTGGTTCGCCGGGGCCGGCGCGCGGCGGCCCGCCACCCGGTACGGCTGCTCGACCAGCGCCACGTGCACGCCCGCCGTCTGCGCCGCGCGCGTCACCTCCACCAGGTCCTTCGCGCCGAGGCCGCCGCCCGCGCCGTGGCCGAGCATGAGCACCGCCACGCCCTCCTCGGCGCAGTGCAGGTACACCCGCGCCGGGCCGTAGGCCGTCTCGATCGGGATGGCCGTCATGACTTCGGTGCGTCGAACAGGGCGCCTTCTTGGGCCGGATCGACCCGCTCCAGCAGCTCGGGCCCGTTGTTGCGGACGTTGTTCACCCGGCTCGAGATCGGCCGCAGCTCCAGCGACGCCACGATGTCCGCCGGAGTCGGCACCAGCAGCTCGGTGACGTCTTCGCGGTCCGGGTCCAGCCAGCCGTCCCAGTGCGAGCGCGGCACGATCAGCGGCATCCGGTGGTGGACGTCGGTGAGCTGCCCGGCGGCGTCGGTCGTGATGATCGAGAACGTGATCAGCGGCGACGCCTTGTCGTCGTCCTTCGGCCGCCAGCTCTCCCAGATGCCGCCGAACGCGATCGAGGAATCGTCGGGCGCCGTCATGTAGAACGGCTCCTTCTCCTTGCCCGTGCGGCGCCACTCGAACCAGCCGTCGGCCGGGACCAGGCAGCGGCGTGACACCAGCGCACGGCGGAAGGCGGGCTTCTCGGCGGCCGTCTCGGCGCGCGTGTTGATCATCCGTGAGCCGACCGACGGGTCCTTCGCCCAGAACGGCACCAGGCCCCACTTCATCATCCGCAGCGAACGCTCGGCGGGCTCGTCCTCGAGGACCTGGCCGTCTTCGTCACGCGGATGCCGCTGCACGACGGTGACCACGTTCTTCGTCGGCGCCACGTTGTGGTCAGCGCGCGCGTGGCCTTCGGTGAGGTCGATCGCGTCGAACTCCTCGATCAGCTTCGCCGGGTCCTTCGTGGCGGCGTAGCGCCCGCACATGACCAACCTCCCACTGCTTGAGGGGGTCCGGGTGGCGGAGCCCCCGGCCCGGGCGGAGCCCGGCTACAACACTGCCCGATACGTCCGGGACGCCATCGTTACACGCTGGCCAGGGCCGTGGCGAGCGACGTGGGATCATTCGGGTGGGCACCGGCGCACGAGAGGACGAGGGTTTGGCGCGCAACGACTGGAGCAGGCTGGACGAGTCCGACGTCCGCGTGCGTCCGGGCAAGGGCACCCGGCCCCGCAGCAAGCGCCGTCCCGAGCACGCCGACGCCGTCACGGCCATGGTCATCGGCAAGGACCGCGGCCGCTGGACCTGCGCGATCGACGCCGATTCCGGCCGGGTGATCACCGCGATGCGGGCCCGCGAGATGGGCCGGACCCCGGTGGTCGTCGGCGACCGGGTCGGCATCGTCGGGGACGTCTCCGGCAAGCCGGACACCCTCGCGCGGATCGTCCGGGTCGACGACCGCACCAGCTCCCTGCTGCGCACGGCCGACGACACCGACCCGTACGAGCGGCTGGTCGTCGCGAACGCCGAGCGCCTGCTGATCGTCACCGCGCTGGCCGACCCGCCGCCGCGCACCGGCTTCATCGACCGCTGCCTCGTCGCCTGCTACGCGGGAGGTGTCGAGCCGGTCCTGTGCCTGACGAAGGCCGACCTGGCCAGCCCGGACGAGCTGCTGGCGGGCTACGCGGGTCTCGACATCCCGGTGATCGTCAGCCGGTACGACGAGCAGCCCGAAGGCCTCGACGAGCTGCTGAAAGACCGTCTGACGGCGCTGGTCGGCCACTCCGGTGTCGGTAAGTCGACATTGGTCAACCGCCTGGTGCCGGACGCCGCGCTGGCCGTCGGCGTCGTGAGCGCGGTCGGCAAGGGGCGGCACACGTCGGTCGCGGCCGTGGCGCTGCCGCTGCCGGACGGCGGGTGGGTGATCGACACCCCTGGCGTGCGGTCGTTCGGGCTGGCCCACGTCACCGCGGACGACATCGTGGACGCCTTCGAGGAGTTCGCCGAGGCCGCCGAAGAGTGCCCGTCCGGCTGCGGGCACCTGGGCGCCCCCGAGGACCCGGACTGCGCGCTCGACGACGTCGTCACCGACGGGAAGGCGAGTCCCGAGCGGCTCGCGTCGCTGCGGCGGCTGCTGGCGTCGCGCGGCGGCCACGATGTGACGCGCGCCACTGAGTCCTGAGACAACCGGGAACCGATCGCCGATCGTCACCGTCACATCGGTAACCATTCGCCCGTTCGGGCGATATCCCGGGTGGCAGATCCGATTCTGAGGGGAACTCAATGCGCAAGACGTCGCTGGTCGCCGCGGGCGCCGCACTGGTGCTCACGCTGACCGCCTGCAGCAACTCCGCCACCGGCACCGCCGAGCCTGCCGCCGCGGGCGGGCAGCCCCAGGCCCAGTCGAAGGGCCTCGCTTCGCCGTTCACCGACGCGGTCCAGCTGGCGTCGGCCTCCAAGCAGAACACCGTGAAGTCCAAGTCGGCGAAGTTCACCATGGAAGGTTCCGCCGCCGGCCAGACCTTGACCGCGAGCGGCGCGATGGCCATGGACGAGACGGACACCAAGTTCTCGATGACGAGCACGGCCGCCGGTCAGACGACCGAGATGCGCCTGGTCGACAAGGTCATGTACATCAAGCTGCCCGCCGAAGAGCAGAAGCAGTTGGGCACGGACAAGGGGTGGGCCAAGATCTCGTCCGACGGCACCGACCCGTTGTCGCAGACGCTGGGCGGCATGCTCTCGCAGTCGGCGGAGCAGAGCGACCCGAGCAAGATGCTCGACCAGATCTCCAAGACGGGCCGGATCATCTCGTCCGACCAGACCGAGCTGAACGGCGAGAAGGTCAACCACTACAAGGTGGAACTCGACGTCGCCAAGGCCATCGACCAGTTCACCGGCCAGGTCCCGGCCGCGGCGCGCGCCAAGCTCACCGACATGCTCAAGGGCAAGGACATCAAGCTCCCGGCCGAGCTGTGGCTGAACGAGGACAACCTGCCCGTGCAGGTGACCATGGACCAGGGCCCGATGATGCAGGCGCTGGGCGCGCCGGCCGGCGACGCGAAGTTCACGATGAAGTACAGCGACTGGGGCACCCAGGTCGACGTCGTGGCCCCGCCCGCCGACCAGGTCGTCGACCTCGCCGAGCTGATCAAGAAGGCCGGTCGCTGACCGGACGACGCTGAGTAGCGGCGGCTCCCCCGAACGAGTTCGGGGGAGCCGCTGTGTTTTTGTTGCGCCATGCGCAAAGCCGCCGTGGTGCTGCTGTTCGCCCTGCTCGCCGGGTGCTCCGACCCCCCGCCGCGTCCGGCGTTCGACGACGCGCGGGTGCTGGCGGACGCGGCCACGGCGGCCACGACCGGCGGCGGCTCGGCGAAGTTCGGCACGGACGTCGCGGTCGGCTCGGTCCGTTCGAAGGGCCAGGGCCAGGCGCGGTTCGGCGACGGCGGGACGGCCCAGGTGATGACGACGGACTTCATCGGCGAGCCGATGGAGCTGCGGCTGGTGGCCGGGAAGCTGTACGCGAAGGCGCCAGAAGGCTCGCGCGACGAAGTCGGCGCCGGGAAGCCGTGGGTCGTGGTCGCAGCGGACGGCACGGACCCGTTTTCCCAGGTGCTCGGCGGCAGCCTGACGCAGCTGGCCGCGCAGAACGACCCGGCGCACACCCTGGGCGAGATCCGCGCGGCGGGCACGATCGTCGCCGCCGAGCGCACGAACCTGGACGGCGTGGCCGCGGAGCACTACCGCGTCGACCTGGACCTGGCCCGGCTGGGCCCCGACCTGCCGGCCGGCCTGACCGCGGACGCGGCGGGGCAGATGGGCGGCAAGTTCCCGGTGGAGCTCTGGCTCGACGAGGCGCACCGGCCGTTGCAGATCGTCCTCGACCTTTCGCCGATCCTCCAGGGCGAAGCACGCATCACGACCCGGTACACGGACTGGGGCGCGCCGGTCGACGTCCGGCCGCCGCCCGCGGGCGAGGTGGGTTAGCGGTCAGAGCAGCTCCAGCAGGAACGGCAGTTCCTGCGGCGCGTACCAAGCCAGCTCGTGGTCCTCGGCGTCCCCCAGCGTGAACTCCGCGTCCGGGTCCCCGAGGTCCGCCGCGTCGATCACCGCGGCTGCCGCTGCCACCGCCTCCGCCGCCTCGGGGGCGTCCACGTGGATGGCCGCCACCGCCGACATCGGGATCGGGCCGCCGATGCGGACCACCGGGGCGTCCAGGTCCGGCCGCAACGTCAGGCCCTCGACGTCCGCCGACACCACCACCCGGCGCGGCTCGCCCTTCTCCTCCGCCGCGATCAGGCGCAGCGATGCGCGGGCCGCGTCCAGCAGTGCCGCGTACTCCAGCTCCTCGTCGGACCCGCTCACGTACGCCTCGCGCAACGCCGGGGTCAGCGCGAACGCCGTGCCGCTGCGGGCGCGGAACTCCCCCGATGTCTCGAGGTCGCGAAGCATCGCGATGGTCGCAGGCAGATAGACCCTCACCAGTGCGCACCCTTCAGCTCTTCCAGGGACTCTTCGATCATCCCGGCGACCAGATCGACGTCGAAGGCGGCCTTGCGGTCGCCGTTCAGTCCGAAGTAGACGCCGCCGTGGTAGGACGTCACCCCGATCGCCAGGGCCTGGGTGCGCATCAGCGGCATCACCGGGAACATCTCGACCAGTCTGGCCTCTCCCGCGTACATCGGCACCTGGGGGCCCGGTGAATTGGTCACCATGACGTTGAAGATGCGCCCGGACAGCGACCCCGCCGCTCGCGCGCCGAGCGAATGGAGCGTAGCCGGGGCGAAGCCGCCGACCTTGAGCAGGCCGCGCGCCGCCACCGAACGACCCGAATCGAGGTGCTCGGCCATCGCGTGGCCGATGTGCTGCAGCCGCAGGACCGGGTTCGGCTCGCCGACCGGCAGGTCCACCAGGTACGCCGCCACCTGGTTGCCGACCAGGGCGGGTGTCGAGTACTCCGCCGTCTCGGCGTCGCGGACCGCCAGGGGCACCAGCGCGCGGATCGTCGTGTCCGGCGTCAGCTGCACCTCGCGCGAAAGGAGCCACTCGCGCAGCGCGCCCGTGATGGCCGCGAGGACGGCGTCGTTGACCGTGCCGCCGTGCGCGGCGCGGATCTTCCGGAAGTCCTCCAGCCGGGTGCGCACCACGGAGAACACGCGGCCACCGGACACCCGGACGTTCAGCGGCCCGGACGGCGCCGGGCTCACCAGCGTGCGCAGCGTCGACGCCACCCCGCCGACGGTCTCGGCGAACTTGCCCGCCGCCGCGAAGGCGTCGTTCGCCGCGGACCGGACGTTCTCCACGACCTCGCCGGGCCGCTGGACGCCCTCGCTGATCGCGTCCAGGACCAGCTGGCCGCGGCTGGGCTCGCGGCGCGGTGTCCAGATGTCCTCGAACGGCTCCGGCTCGGCGGGCGCCGGGTCGAGGACGATCTGGCCGAGGTCGATCGTGCCGACACCGTCCACAACGGACTGGTGGGTCTTCGTCACCAGCGCCACCCGGTCGCCGGCCAGCCCCTCGATGAAGTACGCCTCCCAGAGCGGCCGCTCCGGCGCCAGCCGCCGCGACATCAGCCGCGCGACCAGGTCGAACAACTGCTCGTCGCTGCCCGGCTGGGGCAGCGCCGAGCGCCGGACGTGGTAGTTGAGGTCGAAGTCGACGTCGTCCACCCACACCGGACGCGCCAGGTGGCCCGGCACCTCGAGCACGCGCTGCCGGTAGCGCGGCAGGTACGCCAGCCGCCCGCCGATGAGGTCGACCAGCTGTGCGTAGGTGAACCCGGAGCGCGGCCGCTCGAAGATCGCCACGCCGCCGACGTGCATCGGGGTCGCGTGGTCCTCGACGTAGAGGAACGAGGCGTCCAGCGCGGAAAGGCGGTCGGGCATGGGCCGATCCTTTCATGATGCGAGACTGCGGGGTGTGGGTGATGAGTCGACAATCTCGCCGAAGGACCGCTTCCTGACCGTGTACGGCCGGAAGCCGGTGCTCGAGGCACTGGCGGACGACGGCCTGCGGGTGGACAAGGTGATCCTCGCCGACACCGCCCGCGGCCCCGGTGCGGCCGAGATCCAGCGCGCGGCGAAGGCCGCCGGCGTGCCGGTGCAGCGCGCCAGCGCCCACCGGGTCAAGGTGCTCGCCGGCAACGGCAAGCAGGACCAGGGCGTGCTCGCCGACGTCGTCGCGCCGCGGATGCGAGCGCTTTCCGCGGCACTGGCCGACCGGCGGCCGCCGTCGCGGGTGCTGCTGCTGGACGGCATCACCACACCCGCGAACGTCGGCATGATCCTGCGGACGGCGACCGCGGCCGGGCTGGACGGCGTGATCGTGCCCCGGCGCGGGGTCGCGGCACTGGACCCGCTGGTGGTCAAGGCTTCGGCCGGGGTGGCGTTCCGCGCGCCGGTGCTGCGCTGCGGCTCGGCGCGGGAGGCCGCGGAGATGCTCACGGAAGCCGGCTACGGCCTCTACGCACTGGGCGCGTCGGCGCGCGCCACGGTGTTCGACGTCGAACTGCCGCAGCGCGCGGCGTTCGTCCTCGGCGGCGAGACGGCCGGGGTCGGACCGGAGGTCGGCGAGCTCGTCACGGAATGGCTGTCCATCCCGATGCCGGGTGACGTCGAGTCGCTCAACGTCTCGGCCGCCGCCGCGGTTCTTTCGTTCGAGCTGGTCCGCCGCGGCCGCTGAACCTCACCCGGCCGGGAACAGCACGGCGAGTTCGTCCAGCGTCTCGCTGACCGATCGGTGCTGCACCCCGACCATGCCCGCCTGGACGGCACCGCGGATGTTCGTCGCCGAGTCGTCGACGAACGCGCAGCGCGTCGCGGGCAGCCCGAGCCGGTCGGCCGCGATCAGGTAGACCGCCGGGTCCGGTTTGGCCACGCCGACCTCGCCGGAAAACACCAAGGCGTCGAAATAGTCGAACATCGTGTTCTTGACCTCGTCCGACGCGCCGGGGGCGTTGGTCAGCAGCGCGGTGCGGACGCCGCGCTCGCGTGCGGACGCCAGGTAGTCGTAGAACCGGCTTGCGTCGGGATCGGTGAGAACTCCGGCGAAATCGACCAATAGCCCTTTCAGCACCCGGCACACCATAGCCGGGGCGGCGACGCGATGTCTCGCAGCGCGCAACAATGCCGGTCGGCGTACCGCATCGACTGCCGGAAATCCACGGGTTGGCCGGTTCTGGCCCGGATCGTGCGATTCCGATGTCCTTTTCGGCCGGTTCCCACCTCCAAGGGAATGCCGACTCAGGGAGGGCAGGGAAAATGATCGAGGAACACCGGTTGCGGACGTTGATCCAGGCCGAGGCGCTTCGCCGGGCGGAGGGTCCGGAGGAGGTGACACCGCAGGAGCACCGCCGCGGCTCGCGGTGCCCGGCGCCGAGACAGCTCGAAGCGGGCGAGGTGGGCCACCTGCTGAACATGCTGCTGGAGGCGTACGACGGCCGCCGCCCGGCAACGCAGGTCCGCGCGCTGGTGGCACCGGAGGTGTACGCCGGCCTCAGCGGGCCGCACCTGCCGCGGCCACGCCACCGGACGCAGACGATCCACACGTGCACCCCGGTGCCGGACGTGGTCGAGGCCTGCGCCCGCGTGGAGGCGGACGGCCGGTCGTTCGCGCTGGCGGCCCGCTTCACCCGCACGCCGACGGGCTGGCGGTGCGTGCGTTTCGCGCTGTTGAAACCCCAGCAGCCGACCACCTCGAACAGGCGGGTGGCGTGACATGGGGCGCCGGGGGCCGCTCACCGCCGGGAGATGAGAAGCATCCGCCGGGGACGCGACGCAACCGCCGCGTCCCCGGCTGCCGCCAGGTTTCTTCAGTGCGCCACCGGGAGCGTCGACAGACCGCGCAGAGTTGTCGTCGGGTTCCAGTCCGGGGTGCCCGCCAACGCCAGTCCCGGGCGGCGCCGGGCCAGTTCGCGGAACGCGATCCGGGCTTCCAGCCTCGCCAGGGGCGCGCCCAGGCAGAAGTGGATGCCCTGGCCGAACGCCAGGTGGCGGACCTGCTCCCGGGCGGGGTCGAACGTTTCCGGCGCCGGGCCCGCCGCCGGGTCGCGGTTGGCCGCTCCGATCAGGATGATCGCCTGGCTGCCCACGGGCACCGCCAGCTCGCCGAGCGTCGTGTCGCGCAGGGCCGTGCGGGCCGTCAGCTGGACCGGGGCGTCGTACCGCAGCACCTCTTCCACCGCCCGTGCCGCGTGCTCGCCGTCGACACCCAGCGGCTTCAGCCCGTCCGGGCCGCGCAACAGCGCCAGGACGCCGTTGCCGATCAGGTTCGTCGTCGTTTCGTGGCCGGCGATGAGCAGGAGCGTGAGTGTCACCAGCAGCTCGCCCTCGCTGAGCACGTCGCCCGCGTCCGACACCGCGACCAGCGCCGACAGCAGGTCGTCGCCCGGCTCCCGGCGTCGCTGGGCCGCCAGCTCGCGGAAGTAGCCGACGAACGACTGCCGCGCCCGCACCGCCGGTTCGAGCGTTTCCGGGCGCTGCAGGAACGGCGGGTCCAGCGCCCGCGCCATCGCGCGCGACCACTCCGCGAAGCGCTCGCGGTCGTCCAGCGGCACCCCGAGGAGCTCGGCGATCACCTCCACCGGCAACGGCTTGGCGAGCGCCGTCATCAGGTCGAACTCCGCCGGCGCGCGGTCGACGAGCGCCGCGGTGATCTCCTCGATGCGCGGCGCGAGCTGCTCGACCATCCGCGGCGTGAACGCCTTCGACACCAGCCGCCGCAGCCGCGTGTGGTCCGGCGGGTTCAGCGACAGGAACGACCGGACCACCCGTCCCGACTCGTCGACCGGCTGGTCCGGGAGCCGGTCCGCCGGATCCAGGTACTCGGGTTCGGGGTGCCCGAACGCCGGGTCGCGCAGCACCTGCGTGGCTTCGGCGAGGCCGCTGACCGCGAACATCCCCTCCGCGAGGACCGCCACCGGCCGGCTCTCGCGCCACCGCCGGTAGTGCGGGTACGGGTCCGGCCGCCGCTCGGCGCCGAACAGCGCGAAGAACTCCCGCGGATCCGCCACCGTCATCGGTACTCCCCCATAAATGACTTCGGGGCGCGCGGATTTCCCCGCGCGCCCCGGTCAGACCCGTGTCAGCGACGCGGGCCCTTCTTGCCCTTCTTCGCGGCGTCGCGCTGCGCGGCACGACGGTCGCGACGCGTACCACCGGCGCCACCGCCCGCGGCCTGCGCCCCGCCCTCGGCGTGGGACTCGACCTCGCCGTCCTCGCCCGGCCCGGACAGCGTCATGCCCGACTGCGGGCTTCCGCCGCCGAGTCCCTTGCCGCGCAGCGCGGCCGGGACGGACTCGGTGTCGGTCGCCGGCGGCTGCGGCGGCGCCGGACGCGCGTGCCGCCCTTCGGTCGCCTGGCCGTTGCCGGTCGGGACGCCCGTCGGCAGCGCCGCGGCGTCCTCGGCCGGCGGTGCCTCGGCGCGCTCGACCTGCAGGTTGAACAGGAAGCCGACGGCCTCCTCCTTCAGCGAGTCGAGCATCGCGCGGAACATGTCGAAGCCCTCGCGCTGGTACTCGATCAGCGGGTCGCGCTGCGCCAGCGCCCGCATGCCGATGCCCTGCTTGAGGTAGTCCATCTCGTAGAGGTGCTCGCGCCACTTGCGGTCGAGGACCGTCAGCATCACCTGGTGCTCCAGGGTCCGCATGCCCTCGGGGCCGACGAGCGCGTTGATCTCCTCTTCGCGCTTGTCGTAGGCGTTGCGGGCGTCCTGGACCAGCGCCTCGCGCAGGGTGCTCTCGTCGAGGTCGCCGTCCTCCATGAGGTCGTCCCACTCGATGCTCACCGGGTACAGCGTCTTCAGCGCCGTCCACAGCTTCTCGTGGTCCCAGTCCTCGGCGTAGCCGTTGGCCGTCGCACCGTCCACATAGGCGTTGACGACGTCGACGAGCATGCCCTCGATCTGCTCGCGCATGTTCTCGCCGGCGAGGACGCGGTGGCGCTCGGCGTAGATCACCTTGCGCTGCTCGTTCATGACCTCGTCGTACTTGAGGACGTCCTTGCGCTGCTCCATGTTGATCTGCTCGACCTGGGTCTGCGCGCTCTTGATGGCCTTGGAGACCATCTTGTGCTCGATCGGCACGTCGTCGGGCAGCCGCATGGTCGTCATGACGCGCTCGACCATGGTCGCGTTGAAGCGGCGCATGAGCTCGTCACCGAGCGAGAGGTAGAAGCGGGACTCGCCGGGGTCGCCCTGACGGCCGGAGCGACCGCGGAGCTGGTTGTCGATGCGGCGCGACTCGTGCCGCTCGGTGCCCAGCACGTAGAGGCCACCCGCCTCGCGGACCTCTTCGCCCTCGGCCTTCGACTCCGCCTTGACCTGCTCCAGGACCTCGGGCCAGGCGGCCTCGTACTCCTCGGAGTGCTCGACCGGGTCCAGGCCTCGCTCGCGCAGCACCTGGTCGGCGATGAGGTCGGGGTTGCCGCCCAGGACGATGTCGGTACCGCGGCCGGCCATGTTCGTGGCGACCGTGACGGCGCCCTTCTGGCCGGCGCGCGCGACGATCAGCGCCTCGCGGTCGTGGTGCTTCGCGTTCAGCACCTCGTGCGGGACGCTCAGCTTCACCAGCAGCTTCGACAGGCGCTCGGACTTTTCGACGCTCGTCGTACCGACCAGGACCGGCTGGCCCTTCTCGTGCCGCTCGGCGATGTCCTCGGCGACAGCCTCGTACTTCGCGTCCTCGGTCTTGTAGATCAGGTCCGCCTGGTCGACGCGGATCATCGGCCGGTTCGTCGGGATCGGCACCACACCCAGCTTGTAGGTCTGGTGGAACTCCGCGGCCTCGGTCTCGGCCGTACCGGTCATGCCGGACAGCTTCTCGTAGAGGCGGAAGTAGTTCTGCAGCGTGATCGTCGCGAGGGTCTGGTTCTCGGCCTTGATCTCGACCTTTTCCTTGGCCTCGATCGCCTGGTGCATGCCCTCGTTGTAGCGGCGGCCGTGCAGGATGCGCCCGGTGAACTCGTCGACGATCATGACTTCGCCGTTGCGGACGATGTAGTCCTTGTCCCGGTGGAAGAGCTCCTGGACCTTCAGAGCGTTGTTCAGGTACCCGACCAGCGGGGTGTTCGCGGCCTCGTACAGGTTCTCGATGCCGAGCTGGTCCTCGACGAACCGGACGCCCTTCTCGGTGACGGCCACCGTGCGCTTCCGGACGTCGACCTCGTAGTGGTACTTCGAGTTGATCAGGTTCGTCTTCTCGACCCGCTCACGCGACCCCATCGTGGTGGTGTCGATGCCGTTCATCAGCGGGGCGAGCCGGGCGAACTCGACGTACCAGCGCGACGACTGGTCGGCCGGGCCGGAGATGATCAGCGGCGTCCTGGCCTCGTCGATGAGGATCGAGTCCACCTCGTCGACGACGGCGAAGTAGTGCCCGCGCTGCACGCAGTCGTCGAGGCTCCACGCCATGTTGTCGCGCAGGTAGTCGAAGCCGAACTCGTTGTTCGTGCCGTAGGTGATGTCGGCGTTGTACTGGGAGCGCCGCACGTCCGGCTGCTGCTCCGAGAGGATGACGCCGACCTCGAGGCCGAGGAAGCGGTGGATGCGGCCCATCCACTCCGAGTCGCGCTTGGCGAGGTAGTCGTTCGTCGTGACGACGTGGACGCCCTTGCCGGGGATGGCGTTGAGGTAGGCGGGGAGGACGCAGGTGAGCGTCTTGCCCTCGCCGGTCTTCATTTCGGCGACCTGGCCGAGGTGCAGCGCGGCGCCGCCCATCAGCTGGACGTCGAAGTGACGCTGGCCCAGCACCCGCTTGGCCGCCTCCCGGACGACCGCGAAGGCCTCCGGCAGCAGCTCGTCGAGGGATTCGCCCTCGCCGTTGCGCTTGCGGAACTCGTCTGTCTTGGCCCGCAGCTCGGCGTCGGTCAGGTCCTTGACGTCGTCTTCGAGGGTGTTGATGTGATCGGCGATGTTGCGCAGCCGCTTCACCATCTTGCCCTCGCCCGCGCGGAGCAGGCGGTTCAGCACCATCCGGTCGACCTCACTAGCTGAATATGAGCGCGCCCAGGCCGGTCCCGGGCAGGTTCTCCCGCGGTGGCGGCCGTGTTCGGCGCCACCTTCCCACCCCCATCGTAGGGAACGAGGGCGGCCGTGTGCACACGCCGTACGTCCTGACATGCGGAGGGCCCGCACGCGAGCGCGTGCGGGCCCTCCGGCAGACCTCCCTTGAGCCCCGGCTCAGCCGAGCCGGATCACGCCGTAGTCGAAGCCTTTCCGCCGGTAGACCACGCTGGGCCGGCCCGCCTCGGAGTCGTTGAAGAGGTAGAAGTCGTGGCCGACCAGCTCCATCTCGTAGAGAGCCTGGTCCACCGTCATGGGCTCCGCGGTGTGCTGCTTCTCGCGAACGACGCGGCCGGGCTGGTGACCCAGGTCGTCGTCGGCCCAGCTCTGCTGATGAGGCAGGTGGATCTCTCCGGCACGAACGAAGCCGTTCGTCTGCGGTTCGGCTTCGGGTGCGTCCAACACCGCGGTACGCGCGGCGGGACTGGCTGCGGCCGGGGATCCGCCACCCGGCAGCGCCGAGGTCGCTTCGGCGACCGATTCCGGGCGGCTGCGGCCGTAGTGCACGCGCCTCCGGTCGTGTGTCCTCCGCAGCCGGTTTTCCAGCTTGGTGACTGCGGAATCGAGCGCCGCGTAGAAGTCGGCGGCACACGCTTCAGCGCGTACGGCCGGACCTCGCCCCTTTCCGGTGATTTCGACGCGCTGGCAGCTCTTGGCCTGGCGCCGGTTGGGTTCGTGGAACAGTTCCACGTCGTACCGGATGACTTTCCTGTCGTAGCGCTCGAGGCGGGCCAGCTTTTCGCTGACAAGCGCCCGATAGTGGTCGGGCACCTCCACGTTGCGGCCCTTAACGACGATGTCCATACACGACCTCCCTCGCTGAGATGACTGCGAGCTGTTGTGTTTTCACACGGCGCCGGTATTGCGGGGACGTAAGCCCGGATCGCGGGCTGAGAAGGAACTCGGAAACGGTGGACGACGTCTCGTTCCGGTGACCGAGCGCGGACTCAGCGCACCTCCGGCGCCAGGGACATGGGCTCGTCACCTCCCTGCCTGCGGGGATTGCTGATTGCGGAGCACGTTAGCTTCCTCACGCCCGTTACAACAGCCCCCGAGCCGGGGGATGTCAGGGGATGGGACTCGGTCACCCCGCGCAGTGATCGCGGAGCAGGCACCACAAAACACCCGCTGGTCGGACGCGGCGCGTGGTTCGTGCTTTCACACGGACGGCGCATCGCTACCTCCTGCTGGACGCCGAGGGTGACGGCCCGATCTCCCGCAGCCGCCACCCCGGTGGAGTGGTGCGGCAGCCGAGTGATCGTGATCGACACCCTCATGCCCGGACAACGGGCACCGGTCCGTTCGCGTTCCCGGTTGTTGTCACTCGTGTAGGTGAAGTTCGGTTCACCCGGGCGCGAGAGGTGGTTCGGGTGTCGGGTTTTTGGGGCTGGAGCTGGGGATTTTTTGGTTGAAGGGCGGGGTGTTGGGTGTTTGGTCGGGGTGAGGTGCGGAACCGGTACCACCGTTGTTCGATCGACTTCGGCGGGTGGGGTGCGCGCCTCGGTCGGCACGGCGCAGGTGGCGACCGGCCGGCCTGAAGCGCCCGCCTCGGACCGGCCGAGCGGATCCGGGCGAGCCGGGGCCGGGCGGCCACTTGCCTGCTCCGCCGGACTGCGTGGTTCGCGGGGAAGGTCCACAGTGGTGGCCATGGGTCGTCCTTTCGCGCGCCGCGGAACGCCCGGCCGGGTCAGCCGGCTGCGAGCAGGGTCAGGACGGCGGAGACCGTAAGGCCCTCCGCTGTCAGGGCCCTGGTGCAGGCCGCCGCTGTGGCTCCGGTGGTGACCACGTCGTCCAGCACCACGATCCGGAAGCCCGGGGGTGGGCGCCCCGCCTCGCGGAACCGCAGGCGGCCGGCGAGGTTGGCCATGCGTTGCTCGCGGCCCAAGCCGACCGCGTCGCGGGCCGATCGCGCCAGCTCCAGGGCCGGGGCGACCACGACCTCGACACCTCGCGCCGCCAGGATGCTCGCCGCTGCGTTGGCCAGGCGCTCCACGTGCGGGCCGCCTCGGACGCGCGCAGCCGACGGGCGGCTGGGGGCCGGGACCAGGCAGATTCGCCCGGCTGAAGGCCTCGCCGGGATCGCGGGTGGGGCCTGAGCCGGGGCGGAGGACAACCCGCCCGGGGGATGCTCCGGAGCAGCACGAGCGCCGCCGGGGCGAGCCGGGACGGCACCCAGCCGGGCCGAAGGCTCCGCCTGAATCAAGGGCGCGGCTCGAGCCGGAACGCCATCCAGCTCCGACGGACCGGACGTCAACGGCAGCTCGACCAACGCCGCCGCCAGTACCCGCCCCAAAGACGGCGCCAAGTCCCGACGACCGCGCTCCTTGTACGCGATCAGCAACTTCCGGCCCACGCCCCGATACCGGGCCAGGGCGAACACCCGCACCAACCCCGCCGTGGGCGCGCGCACCACCTCCCGGGCCGCGCCCCACACACCCTCGCACCGCGCACAGCACGGCTCGCCCCGGGCACCGCACGCAGCGCAGCGGCCGGGGATCAGCAGATCGAGCAGTCTCTTCAGCACACGGACAGTGTCACGACCGGCACCGACAGTTTCGGACGCCCGGACGTCACTCACCCGAGTGAAAGATCAGCCCGGGTAGAAGGGGTCCGCGTCCTTCATCGTGTGGTCGTGCGGGCGCCACACCTCGCCCAGCACCGATGCCGTCCAGAGGCCGTTGGCGTCCGCCACCACTATCGGGTGGTTGGGGGCCGCCGTCACGCCGTGGACCGTCGGGGTCAGGTTGCTGCTGTTGAACGCGTCCAGGCGCTGGCCGTCCACCGTCACCTTCACCACCGGCTGGGACGACGACTTCGTGACCACCACCAGGCTGTCCGGGGCTACCCAATCGACGTCGACGACGTCCTCGAGGTCGTGGGGCTGGAGGTGACGGGGCTCGCGCAGGGACACCGAGTCGCCGTTGACGACCACCGCGGCCACCCACAGCTGGCCCTTGATCACCGCCGCCACCCGGGCGCCGTCGCGGGAAAAGCGGAGCTCCGTGACGTCGCCCTGCTGGGTCAGGTCCGTGGCGTTGACGCTCAGCGCCGTCCAGTGGCCGTTCTGGTCGAGCACCATGCGGCCCACCGACAGCCCGTCGACCACCGTCCACAGCTCACCGGTGCCGGGACGCCACGTCGGGCGGGTCAGGGAGCTGCCGCCGAGGGGCGTCAACGCCAGGTCGTGGCCGAGGTCGCCGATCCGCAGGCGGACGCCGCCGCCATTGCGCTCCACCACCGCCAGGCGCTTGCCGTCGATCGACTGGGCCGCGCTCACCACGTCGTAGCCGCCGTTGCCCGCCGGGCCGCCGACCGGGGCGCCGTCGCCGAGGGAACGGACGCGGCCGCCGACCGTCATCAGGCCCAGGAGCTGCGAAGCGATCGACAGCGACGCGCCGTACGCGGGCAGGTCGTTCTGCCGCCAGTCCGGGTGGTTCGGCACGAGCGGAGCGCCGTCGGCGAGGATGCGGATCCGGGCCGACGTGACGTACTGCAGGGAGAGCACGATCTGCGCGGCGATCAGGTTCCGGATGTCGTCGGGCACCCCGGAGAGCCCGGTCAGCGGGACCACCAGTGTCCCGTCGTCGAGGCTCTTGACGTTCGTGTCGATCTCGATGGGCTCGCCGAGCAGGTTCTTCACCGCGCCGGCCAGACCCGGCGACGGCCCGCTGACCAGCAGGTCCATCACCCGGCCCGGCAGCCCCGACTGCGGCTTCGCGACGACGTAGCGCCGGTCGGGGACGAAGGTGTCCGACGACTCCGAGTAGAAGCTCACCGGTACCGGCGTGTAGTTGTCGCTGAAGTCGGACTCGGTCGCGTACAGGTCGGCGGGCGGGTCGACGATCCGCCACTGGTTGTTCGCCTGCTTGCGCACCTTCACCTGGAGCAGCGCCGAGCTGTAGTCCGGCACGAACGCGCTGTTCTGGTCCAGCGTGCCGATGTCGATCCCGCGGACGTTGACGACCTGCGTGTTCGGGTCCGGCGGCGGGCCGGTGTCGTAGACCGTGCCGAAGGTGTCCTGGATGATCGTCAGGCTGCGGCTCGGCCGCCAGTTCAGCCGGCTCTGCTCGTCCAGGTAGGCGCGCGCGGCGGCGTTGTTCTGCCCCTGCTTGAGCGTCGCCCCGACGAAGGCGCGGACCAGCGACAGCGGGTCGATGTTCAGCGGCGGCTCCGGCACGACGTCACCGGGGTTCTGCCCCTGGCGCTCGCCCGGCACCACCTGCGGCTGCGATTCCAGCGGCACGTTCGCGCAGCCCGCAAGCAGCGTCAAACACAACACCAGCGGTAGGAGCCGTTTCATCCGGAGCTTCGCTCCGGGCCGGGGACTCCGCCACCCGGACCCCCGAAAAGACTGGTGGTTCACTGACCGATTCCCTCACGTTCCGCGAAGATCGCCTCCGGCGCCGGCGTGACGTCGATGACCCCGAGCGGCACCTCGGTGGCGAAGCGGTCAGGCGGCGGGAGGACCAGGGGCGGGTCGCCGACGGGCACGTCCTGGCGACGCGGCAGCAGCAGCCGGAAGCAGGCGCCGCTGCCGGGCTCGCCCCACGCGTCGAGCTCGCCGCCGTGCAGGCGCGCGTCCTCCTGGCTGATCGCCAGGCCGAGCCCGGTGCCGCCGGTGCGCCGGTTGCGCGACGGGTCGGCCCGCCAGAACCGGTTGAACACCAGGTCCGCCTCGCCGAGGCGCAGGCCGACGCCGTGGTCGCGGACCGTGATCGCGACGGCGGTTTCGTTCGCCCCGACCGTCAGCACCACCGGCTTGCCCTCGCTGTGGTCGACGGCGTTGGCGAGCAGGTTGCGCAGGATCCGCTCGACGCGCCGCGCGTCGACCTCGGCGATCACTTCTTCCTCGGGCAGCACGAGCTCGACCGAGGAACCCGCGTTGCCGGCGATCACCCGCACCTGCTCGACCGCGCGGGTGGCGATCGGCCGGACGTCGATGAACTCCGCGGCCAGTTCCTCCACGCCGGCGTCGAGCCTGCTGATCTCCAGCAGGTCGCCGAGCAGCGCCTCGAACCGGTCGAGCTCGTCGACCAGCAGTTCCGTCGACCGCGCGAGCCCGGGCGGGAACTGCTCGCGGGACGCGTGCAGCACGTCCGCGGCCATCCGGACGGTGGTCAGCGGCGTGCGCAGCTCGTGCGAGACGTCGGAGGTGAACCGGCGCTGCAGGCCGCCGAACTCCTCGAGCTGGCGGATCTGGCGCTGGATGCTCGCGGCCATCTCGTTGTAGGACACCGCGAGCTTCGCGAGGTCGTCCTCGCCGAGCACGGCGAGGCGCTGGTCGAGGTCGCCGCCGGCGAACTGCTCGGCGGCCGCGGCGGCCTGCCGGACCGGGCGGACCACCTGCCGCGTCACCAGGTTCGTGATGCCCGCCAGCAGGAGCAGCAGCACGAGCCCGCCGACCAGCAGCGTGTTCTGCACCGTCGAGACGGTGTTCTGCTCGGTCGTCAGGGGGAACAGCAAGTACAGCTGGAGCGGGGTGGCCACGGTGCTCAGCGGCGTGCCGACGATCAGGTACGTCGTGCGCCCGCCGCCTGCCTCGGGAACGGTGTGCTCGAGGAAGCTCATCTGGTCGGCTTCGACGAACTGGCGCAACCGCGGCGGCACGTTCCCGAACGGACCCGCGGACGACGTCGGCTTCACGCCGACCTGGTCGTGACCGCCGCTGGCGAGGACCGGGACGAACGTGCCCGCCGCCGACCCGGCCGCGTCCTGGCTGGTCGGCGTGATCGCGATCTTCTTCAACGCGTTTTCGAGCCGGTTCCGGAGAGCTTCGTCGTTCTCGGAGGAGCCGAGTCCGACGAGCTCGCCGGCGGCCGTCTCCGCCGCCGCGCGGGTCTGCGCGATCGCCGCCACGCGCTTGGTGTCCAGCAGCCGCTCGGTGATCTGGTTCTGCAGCACCATGCCCAGCACGAAGACGACGGCCGAGGACAGGGCGAGCGTCGACACGGTGACGCGGAACTGCAGCGAGTGCTTCCACAGTTCGTTGAACGCGACCGCGCGACGGCGCGCGAAAACGACGACACGCCGCACGAGGCGTGTCGTCGAACGCGCGAACGCGGGGATCCGTCGGCCGGTCGCGAGCGTCATCGGGTGATCACGGCGGGCCGGCCTTGTACCCGACGCCGCGAACGGTCAACACCACCTCGGGGTGTTCCGGGTCCTTCTCGACCTTCGAACGCAGCCGCTGGACGTGCACGTTCACCAGCCGGGTGTCGGCCGCGTGCCGGTAGCCCCACACCTGCTCGAGCAGCACTTCGCGGGTGAACACCTGGCGCGGCTTGCGGGCCAGTGCCACCAGCAGGTCGAACTCGAGCGGGGTCAGCGGGATGGCCTTGCCTTCGCGGGTGACCTCGTGGCCCGGCACGTCGATCGCCAGGTCGCCGATGGTGAGCGACTCCGCGGGCTCGGCCTCGGTGCGGCGCATGCGGGCCCGGACCCGCGCGACCAGCTCCTTCGGCTTGAACGGCTTGACGACGTAGTCGTCGGCGCCGGACTCCAGGCCGAGGACTATGTCGACGGTGTCGCTCTTGGCCGTGAGCATGACGATCGGCACCCCGGACTCGGCGCGGATCGCCTTGCAGACGTCGATCCCGTTCATCCCGGGCAGCATCAGGTCGAGGAGGACGAGGTCGGGCTTCAGCTCACGCAGCGCGGGCAGCGCGCGTGAGCCGTCGGCGACCACCGCCGTGTCGAACCCCTCCCCACGGAGCACGATGGTGAGCATCTCCGCGAGGGCGGGGTCGTCGTCGACCACGAGAACACGTGCCTTCATGACCACATATTCGCACTAGTTCCGGCGCCCGCACGCACGACCCGCGTGTTTGACCACCAGAAAGATCAAGATCGCGACACCTGCCTGCTCCATCCGGGTGCCGGTACCGGCCGCTTTGGACGGTCCGTGAAGGCCGCGCCGGAACCCCGGTGCGGCCTTCACGGACCTGTGAGGGGGGCTCAGGGAACGGCCGGCACGGGCGCGTCGACGTACACGACGCCCTCGGCCACGACCACGCGGTGCGTCCGCACGGGGTCCTTCGCGGGCAGGCAGGTGGGCGCGCCGGTGCGCAGGTCGAACTGCGCGGCGTGCAGGGGGCACTCGACGAAGCAGCCTTCGAGCCAGCCGTCGGCGAGCGAAGCGTCCTGGTGGGTGCAGGTGTCGTCGACGGCGAAGAAGCCGTCTTCGGTGTGGAACACCGCGATCGGAGCGGGACCGTCGAGGCGGAGTGCCTCCCCTTCGGCGAGGTCGGCGACGGCGCAGGCTCGGATCATCAGGGCCTCCGGGTAACGGCTGGCAGGATACCGGGACGGTACGTGAAAGTTGCGCATTGTGAGACTCTCTGCCTCTTGCGCAACAATCCGGCCTGACGGACGTCCTCGTCAAGAGATTCGCCCACTCAGCCGATAGGAACTCCGCGAAACGGATACTGTTGCGCCATGCGGAACCAGGACTCGGGCAACGCAACTCAGAGCCAGGTGCAGTCGGTCGACCGGGCCATCAGCGTGCTGGAACTGCTCGCGCGCAACGGCGAAACCGGGATCACCGAAATCGCGGGTGAGCTGGGCGTCCACAAGTCGACGGCGTCGCGCCTGCTCAGCGTCCTGGAAACGAGAGGCCTGGTCGAGCAGCTCGGCGAGCGCGGGAAGTACGCCATCGGGTTCGGCATCGTCCGGCTGGCCGGCGCCGCGACCGGCCGCATGGACCTCGCGAAACTGGGCCGGGCCAGCTGCCTGGCGCTGGCCGACGAACTGGGCGAGACGGTGAACATCGCCATCGCCGACGACGGCGTCGCCATCAACATCAGCCAGGCCCGCGGTTCGGCCGCGATCACCACGCAGAACTGGACGGGCCAGCGAACGCCGCTGCACGCGACGTCCAGCGGCAAGATCCTCCTGGCGTACATGGGGGAAACCGAGCGCAAGCGGGTGCTGAAGCGGAAGCTGGAGCAGTACACGCCGCGCACGACGGTCGAGCCGGAAGAGCTGGTGACCGAGCTGGAGCGCGTCCTCGAAGACGGCTACGCGGCCTGCTACGAGGAACTCGAACTCGGCATGCACGCCGTCGCGGTGCCGATCCACGGCCCGGGCGGCGAAGTCGTCGCCGCGATGAGCGCTTCCGGGCCGTCGTACCGGCTTTCGAAGCAGCGCGTGAAGCAGATCGTGAAGCCGATGACCGAGGCGGCGGAGGAACTTTCCGCGCAGCTGGGGTATTTCCGGGACTAGCAGGTGCCCGGCGGAGCCGCACGGACGATGGCTAGGGGGAAACGCCAGTGCGCGTCCCCCGCGCTGGGCGGGTGTGGACGAAGATCGTTGCCGCGGCGATGATCGTCACTTCGATGCCGAGGAACTTGTCCAACACGGTGAAACCGGCGATGTCCTGTGGCACCAAGACCTGCCTGAGGGTCAGGACCGCGAGGAGCGCGGCAGCCAGCTCCAGCGGGCTGGTCTTGTCGGAGCGCCAACGCGCCAGCAGAAGCGCGACCACGAGCAGCAGCGGTGTGAGCAGCACGCAATAGATGAACGTGAGCGTCTTCTGAGGCCGCTCAAGGTCGATTTGGAGACCGCGCTGGTACGCGCCGCCGAAGTTGGCGCCCGCGTTGGAGAAACTGCCCTGGTTCGCAGTTCCCACCGACGGCAACGACCAATCGCTCAGATTGTCGTCCAGCCGTACCGAGGAGATGGCGTAGAACAGCCCGCTCCCCTCACGCCGGTCACCGTGGGGCACCAGCGTGACGCCCCGGGCCTCGAGGGCGATCCGGAAGAACGCTGTGTACCGATCATGGGGGTAGTTGGTCATGGAGCCCTCCATCAACGGCACCTTGAACGTCGGCAGGTCCAGTTCGGCGTCGTTTTCTCCCGAAGTCCTCTTGGGCAGGGGGAACTCGACCTCGATCGGCTCGGGCCTGCTGACGAGGTTCTGATGTGACCGAACGACGAGGGTGGCGACGGCGCCGTCCGTCACCGTGCCCACCCCATAGGCGAGTGCGATGCGCCCGCCCATGGTGATCTGCCGCGATCGCGGATCCACTTCTCGGATGACCAGCGAGATCCCCGCGTCACAGATGGCGAGCTCCTGGCAGCTCGTACCGCGCAGTCCGGGGTCAGGTCCAGGGACGGCCGACCAGATGGCCACGATGACGACTCCGAAGATCGCGATGTTCAACGCGATGCGCACAACCATGGCATCAGGGTGCCGTGCCCGTTCCCCCTCTTCCAGAGGCCACTGGAGGTACAGCCGATCGTGTTTCCCATGTGCGCCACCAGTTCCGCGGGTGCCGGCAGCTGCGCGTCCGCCCCACGCCGCAGCAGCACGGACACCCGCGGTGGGAGCAGGAGTTCTCGGCCGACGGCGGGCAGCCCTGGGAAAGCAACTGGGCCATCGAGTTCACCCGGGCCCGAGGGCACCGTTTCGGGTGCTTGACACTGCGTCTCGCATGACGCACGTTGTTGCCGAAGACGCAACCGTGCGGGTACGTCACCAGCGCCGGCTACGGCCACACCACCCGGAAGCCCACGCCTGGCTTCCCGTGGAACACAGCAGGTCCGGAACCTCGGTGGAGGGTGGCATGACGCACTACGACGTGATTGTCGTCGGCCTCGGCGGAATGGGCAGCGCCGCGGCGTACCGGCTGGCGCAGCGCGGGCAGCGGGTGCTCGGCGTCGACCAGTTCGCGCCGGTGCACAACCGCGGTTCGAGCCACGGCGGGTCGCGGATCACGCGCCAGGCGTATCTCGAAGGCCCCGAGTTCGTGCCGCTGCTGCTGCGCGCCCACGAGCTGTGGGACGGCCTCGAGCGCGACAGCGGACGGCGGCTGTTCACCCGCTGCGGCGGGCTCATGGTCGGCACGGCGGATTCGCGGACGATCACCGGCAGCCTGGCGTCGGCCCGCGCCTTCGACATCCCGCACGAACTCCTGGACGCGGCGGAAGTCCGGCAGCGGTTCCCGACCATGGCGCCGTCGCCGGACGAAGTCGCGCTGTACGAGCCGGGCGCCGGCCTGGTGTCGCCCGAAGGCAGCGTCGCCGCGCACCTGCAGCTCGCCGCGCGGTCCGGCGCCGAACTGCACCACGAGGAGAAGGTGTTCACCTGGAGCAGCACGGCCGGTGGCGTGCGCATCGGCACGTCGCACAACTACTACACGGCCGACCGCCTGGTGCTGTGCCCCGGTGCGTGGGCGGCCGAGCTGCTGGGCGGCTTCGGCGTCTCCTTCACGGTCCGGCGGCAGGTGCAGTACTGGTTCGCGCCTTCGGGCGGGATCGCGCCGTTCCGGGAACACCCCGTCTACATCTGGGAAGGCGACGGCTACACGTTCTACGGCTTCCCGGCGCACAACGCGCCCGCGGACGGCGTGAAGGTCGCGTTCCACAGCGGCGGCCGGACGTGCACCCCCGACGGCATCGACCGGGCGGTGTCCGGCGACGAAGTCCACGAAATCGCGTCCGTGGTGAAGCGGCACCTCCCGACGCTGCCCGGCGCGTTCCTCCGGGCGGCGACGTGCATGTACACCGACACCGCCGACGAAAGCTTCGTGCTGGCCCCGCACCCGGCCGAAGAGCGGGTGGTGCTCGCGTGCGGGTTTTCCGGCCACGGCTTCAAGTTCGCCCCCGTGGTCGGCGAAATCCTCGCCGACCTGGTGGTGGACGGCGCCACGGCCCACCCGATCGCGCAGTTCGACCCGGCCCGGCTACTGGCCTAGCAGCGTCGTCGCCAGCGCTTCGTGGTCCACGCCCGCGACACCGTCGAGGACGTGCCACGGCGCGAGCCAGCCCGACGCGGCCAGCTCGTCGTAGACGGCCGCGCACCGCCGCTGCAGGCCGTCGTCGGTTTCGAAGGCGTCGCGCTCCCGGCCGGTTTCGGTCTCCGCACGGCGTTCGGCGCGCTCGGCCGCGACCGCCGGGGCGACGCGCAACAGCAGGTGCGCGTCCGGGCGCGGCAGGCCGAAGCGGTCGACCTCCAGCTCCCACACCCACTTCACGACTTCGCCGGCCGCGTCCTGCCGCAGGCGCGCGGCCGCGTACGCGGCGTTGGAGGCGACGTACCGGTCGAGCAGGACGACGTCGTGCGCGTCCCGCAGCGCTCGGATCTCGTCCGCGGCGCCGCTGCGGTCCAGCGCGTAGAGCATGGCCATGCCGTACACCGAGCCGGCGAGGTCGCCGTGCCCGCGGTGCAGCGCCTCGCGGACGAGGTCCGCGTGCACGCTCTTGCCGTAGCGCGGGAAGGCCAGCGACGCCACGCTCGCACCCTTGGCGCGCAGCGCCGCCGTCAGCCCGTCGGCGAGCGTGCGCTTGCCCGCGCCGTCGAGCCCTTCGATGACCACCAGTCGACCCACGCCGGTCACAGTAGCGGTGGTGGACCGGCGGGCTCGGTGGAAGGGGATCGACGCCGAGCCCGCCGGTTCGTCTAGGCGGCGTGCCGCCGCAGGTGGAGCACGTAGCCGGCGCCGCTGACCGCGAGCACGCCGACGAGGATCAGCAGCGGCACCCAGCCGGTGTCGTGCGCGGACGGCGCCGGGCCGCCGTCGCCGCGGGGCATCACCTGGGAGGCGGGGTCGTAGCCGCCTGCCTCGCCTTCGCGGGCGTAGGGCGAACCGGGGAGCTTGTCGGCGTAGCGGGCCGCGACGATCTGCTGGTAGCCGGCGACCGCTTTGCCGTCGGCCAGCGACGTCACCCGGCCGTCGTGGACCGCGTACCAGGCGTCGATCTGCGGTTCGTGCAGCAGCTGGGCGCCCACGGGCAGCTTCCGGGCGTACTCGCCCTCGACGTCACCCGAGGCGATGTTGCCGACCTGCCAGGTGCCGTCCGCGCCGCGGACCGACCAGAGCGTCGCGGTCCGGCCGTCGGAGGCGCGCGCGGGAATGGCGAAGTAAGCGAAATCACCCGGCGCCGCGTCGGGCTTGCCCGCGACGAAGTCCGGCGAAAGCTCGTACACGGGATAGGCGTCCGGCGCGATCTGCACCGAGACCGGCCCCTGCGCGCCCGGCGCCTGGGCGAAGAACCGGACCAGGACGTCCTGGAACCCCGCGGCCGCGCTGTGCGCCGCGGAGGCATCGGCGCTGCTGATGCCGGCGGCCTGGGCCGCGCCTGACACCGGAGCCGTCATCAGCAGCGCCGCGCCGGTCAGCACGGCGAGTGCGAGCACCCGCCTGCTCATCGGGCGATCCCGGTGAGCGTGTGCGTCCAGGTGAACGACGAATTGTGCGTGTAGTACCCGTAGGTCGACCAGTTGTAGCGCTTGGCGGGACCGGGGTCGCCCCAGAAGACCCAGTCGCCGCGGGTGTCGTAGCCGTAGAGGACGTGGACGTGGCCGCCGCCCGAGCGGTAGCCGACCCGGGTCTCGACCGGCCGGTTCGCCGCCGTCTGCGTCCGGACGTCGGCGTAGGAGATGCGCCGGTCGAGGTAGCGGCCCGGCGAGGAGAACCCGAGCTCGGCGAAGGCGCGTTGCGGGTCGGCGAGGGTCCCGGGGAGGTTCGCGCAGTCGGCGCCGTTCTCGCCGTGCGCGAGCTGGCAGAACCGCGTCTGGCTGACGACCGCGCCGTGGTAGGCGGCGATGGTGTTGCCCGCACCGGCCCAGCACCACTGGTTCTTCTGCTGGAGCTGCAGGACGATCTGGTTCCGGTAGGTCGACGGCACTCCGGGCGCGGCTCCGGCAGTGGCCGGCGCGACCAGGCACAACAGCAGGCTCACGGCCAGTACGGCGTGGACCTGGCTCGACTTCACCAGCACAGATGGCCTCCTGTGGAGGAGTGGGCGAACCAGCGGTGGTCACAACGGTGAACAACGCGGTCACAAGGAGCAAGAACGCCATCCGGAGGAACGGACCGTTCCGGGGGACAGCCGGAACGCGGAACGCTCACCTCAACGAGGCCAACCACCCTGAACGGGGGTCGGCACGGCCACTCTACGCTGCTACCGTGAACGTTCCGCGGTGTTCACGCCCAGCGCACACACTGGTCGGGTGAAGGGACGAGCGGTGGCACAAGACGGGAACCTCCCACTGATCATCGATGGCGCCCGCACGACCCGGGCATCGGTCGCCGAACTGCCGAAAGAGCTGACCGAGGCACTCCGCACCGGCGAGTTCCACCACGCCCTGAGACTGGCGATCGCCTACCGCGGGCTGTCGCTGGCCCGGTTGCGCGCCCACCTGGCGCTGCGCGGGGTCCAAATCGGACAGTCGACGCTGAGTTACTGGCAGCGCGGGCTGCGTCAGCCCGAGGTGCCGAAGGCGCTGCCCGCGGTCCGGGCCCTGGAATCGGTCCTCCAGCTGCCGGCGGACGCCCTGGTGGTGCTGATCGGGCCGCGCCTGGTCCGCCGCGGCCACCAGCCGGCGGCGTCGTTCCACGACCTGCGTTCCGGCGACATGGGGTCGATCGTCGAGGACCTGCTGGCCGAGCTGGGCGCGTACCCGTCGTCGAACCACTACAACGCGGACCTCGAGCTGCTGTCGGTGCACGACACGATCACTTTCGACGCGGAGCACCGCCAGGTCAGCCTGCGCACCCGGCTGGTGACGCGCGCGCGTCGCCACGGCCCGGACCGGTACCTGACGGTGTACAACGGCGACCCGGGCTGCCGCATCGACGACGTCGAGCTGATCACCGACGAGGGCTGCCGGGTGGGGCGCATGCGCCGGAACCCGGACGCGGACACGATGGCGACGGAGCTGCTGTTCGACCGCAAGCTCGCCGAGGGCGACATCCACGTGTTCTGCTTCGAGGTCCGGGACGACTCGGGGTCGGCGTCGCCGGGGTACTACCGGATGTTGCGGGACCGGTGCGCGAGTTACCTGGTCCAGCTGCGGTTCGACCGGAACGCGTTGCCGGCCCGGTGCACGCGCCAGGTCCGGGCCCGGGACGACGCGCTGCCGGTGGTCGCGGAGGAACTGGCGTGCGACATGGGCGGGGTGAGCAGCGCGTTCTTCAGCGACGCCGGACCCGGGCTGGCCGGGGTCGCCGTCGAGTGGAACTAGCGGTTTCGGCTCGATGCCCCGCTGATCACGCGTGATGCCCCTCCAGTCACGCGTGATGCCCGGTGGCGCACGGCCGGCTCGTGTTCGAGGCGGGTCGGTCCGCGGGCCCAAGGGTCGGTTCGTGTGACTAGGCCCGTCACTCGCGTGATTGAGCACGTCATTCGCGTGATTGGGCACGTAACTCGCGTGACTGGAAGCGCATCTCACGTGACTGGCGGGGCATCTCGCGTGATTCGCGGGGCATCACGCGTGACTGGAAGCGCATCTCGCGTGACTGGCGGGGCATCTCGCTAGTGGCCGCGGTGTTTGGCGCGGGCCTTGGCCCGGGCCAAGGTGCGGCGGCGGGTGGCCTCGGTGGCCGCGCGGCGTTTGCGGGCCGCTTTGTTCTCTGCCGCGTGGTGGGTTACCGCGTCGCGGAGGGCGCGCTGGGCGGCTGTGCCGATGCCTTCGTCCGCCTGGGCTTTCTTCGCCTGCTTCGCGAGGCGCTTGGCGTTGAGCCGGGCGGTCGGCCGCTGTTCGGCGGGCACCGGCGGCGCCGCGCGGGCTTCGTCGGCCAAGCGCGCGAAGTCGCGGCCGGCGGCGAAGACCGCCAGCTCGGCGTTGGTGGGCTCGCTGCCGAAGATGTGGCGGGCGGCCCGGACCAGGCCGTCTTCGTGGATCTCGTAGACGCCGACCCAGAACCGGCCGTCGTGGTACAGCGTGAACACCCCGTGCATCGGGAAACCTCCAGGCGTGACGGATCAGCCTGGCGTCACCGGTTTCCCGTTACGGGACAACGAGCCCTGCGCGGACCGCCCGGACTACCCACCGGGCCGTGAGGTTCGTGATGCCAAGAACGCCACCAGACTACGCGGGCAGCCCGCCGATGCCGATCTCGTTTCCCTCCGGGTCGCGGTAGAGCAGCTTCCGCACGCCGTTGCCGTAGGTCTCCCGATCGGCCGGCTCGATGCCCCGCGCGGAGATCGCCGCGACGCGCTCGTCCAGGTCGCCGACGAACAGGACGTGCATGGCGTGCCCGGTCGCCCGCTCCGGACGGCGCTCGATGAACACCGCGCCGTGCTCGGTGACCTCCCACAACGCCTCGGTCTCGCTCACCACGAACGTCGGCGGGGAACCGAAGAGCTTTTCGTACCAGGCCAGCGCCCGCTCGTAGTCGAGCACGGCGATGCCTGCCATCAGGTCGACCATCACAGCACCTCTGATCCGTTCGCCTTGGCCGCCTCGGCCTGACGCTCGTCGCGGGTGACGAAGGTTACGGGTTCGCCGGCGGTCAACGCGGCCGTGGAGTGCATCGCGACCGCGATGTGGATCGCGTCGAGGATGCGCACCGGGTAGTTCTCGGTGAC
>Ga0070663_100000119_pt1 | contig 36922 bp, 27 predicted proteins | sample KBSC63metaG_FD_65646 | JGI IMG/M metagenome (GOLD analysis project Ga0070663, IMG submission 65646) | Corn rhizosphere microbial communities from Kellogg Biological Station, Michigan, USA - KBS C6-3 metaG | ecosystem: Host-associated > Plants > Roots > Rhizosphere > Soil ...
CCCGAAGGCCGTCAGCTGTTTGCCGTCGGGCGTCCAGGTCGCCCCGGCGCAGTCCTGCAGCTGCACCGCGGTGCCGTCGGCGGAACCCGGGACGTCCGCGCACCGGCTCGACTGCACCCCGACCAACTGGCGTGCCGTCGACTGGCCGGGGGTGCCGATGCTGCCCGGGACCGACTTCAGCGCGGTGAACCACGTCGCGGCCATCTTGTCGTAGCCCCCGGCCGTGGGGTGGACGCCGTCGATCAGGTCGGCGGTCGTCAGCGCGGCGTGCATGTCCACCAGGTGCACGTGCTTGCCGGCGTTCTGCTTGCTCTGCACCATTCCGGGGATCGTGGCGTTGAAGGTGCGCCCGGCGGCTTCCTGGCCGCTGTTGGACATCGGGATGATCGTCGCCACGAAGACCTCGGCGTCCGGTGCCGTCGCGGTGATGTGGTCGACCAGGGCGGACAGGCGGCCGGGGGCGCCCGCGACGTCGTGGTTCTGCAGGACGTCGTTGGTGCCGATGTGCAGCAGGACCGTGTGCGGGTTGCTGCTGCGCAGCCAGGAGACGATGTTGGCGTCGATCTGGTCGATGCGCCAGCCCGGGTGCCCCTCGTGGTCGTGGTCGCCGAGCGAGGCGGGACCGTTCGACTGCGAGCCGACGAGATCCACCTGATACCCGCCCGCCGTCACCCGCTGCCAGAGCCCGATCCGGTACCCGCCGGGCACCTGCGTGCCCTCGGTGATGGAGTCGCCGAGGGGCATCACCCGGACCCCGCCGTTCGATTCGGCGGCGGCGGTGCCCGGCAGGAAGGTGCCGGCGGCCAGGACCGCCGCGGCCGCGGCGAGCCACCTGAGCCGTGTTCGCATGCTGTCTCCTCGAGGTTCCGGCGTCACACGCCGGTGACGGTCCACTGGTTGTTGGTGCTGCTGTTGGGTGTCCACAGGCCCACGCTCGAACCGGCCGTGGTGGTGCCCATGCCGTCGAGTGCGGTGCCGGTGGCCCGGTTGACGATCTGGTACCGCCCGTTGCCGAGACCGGTCAGCTTCCACTGCTGGCTGGTGGCGCCGGTCCACGCCGTCTGCGCGCACGTGGCGCCGTTGGCGGTGTTGCCCCGGCTGTCGGCGACCATCCCGTTGGTGCGGTTGACGATCCGGACGTACCCGCCGCCGGCGTCGGTCAGCTGCCACTGCAGGTTCGTGCTGCCGTCCCAGTTCCACTGCTTGAGCGGAGAGCCGGCGGCGACGTTGCCGCCGCTGTCCAGCACCAGGCCGGTGGTGACGTTGGCGATCCGGGCCCAGCCGGTCGGCAGGGGACCGGAACCGGGCGTGGGGATCTGGCCGGAGAACGTCAGTTTCACCACGTACGCCGGCGCGTCGAACGGCGGATTGGCCGAAGGCAGCTGGACGCGCAGCGCCGAGGCGTCCTGGACCGGGGCGGGCAGGGTGGTGGCGGTGCCGGCGTCCGGGCCGAGCAGCTGGGCCGACACCAGGTTGCCGAGATTGATCCGGCTCGAGCTCAGCGTCGTGATGGGGAAGGTGCTCCCGGGCCAGCCCAGCGCGGTCGCGTACAGCACGGTGTTGTCCTTGCTGCGGGTGAACCGGACGTCGGTCCGGGTGCCTTCCACCGGGGTGGTGAACGAGCCGCCGCCCATCTTCGTCGGCCCCTCGCCGTAGACGGCCCAGGCCCGGGTGCCGTAGACCGATTCGCCGAACCGCTTGAGGTAGTTCCCGATGCCGAGCAGGATCGTGCGCTGCCCGGACGGGATGGTGCCGTCGGCCATCGGGGCGATGTTCAGCAGCATGGTGCCGTTCTTGCTGACCCGGTCGAGCAGCGAGTGCAGCATGGCCTTCATCGAGTAGTAGCCGATGCCGTTGGTGTAGCACCAGCTGGAACTGGAGATGCTGTCGTCGGTCATCCAGTACGGGCTCATGAGGTCACCGGGCCCGCCGCGTTCGAAGTCGAAGACCTCCCCGCGGTTGTTGAAGCCGTCCTTGTAGGTGGCGACGACGTCGGAGTTCCAGGCCACCGCCTGGTTGTAGTAGCGGGCGAGGAAGGCGAGCCGCTGGGCCTCGTCGACCTGGGTCAGGTTGAAGTCCTGGTAGACGAGGTCGGGCTGGTAGCCGTCGACGACCTCCCGGAGCTTGTCGTACCAGAGCTGGTTCTCCGCGGCCCGGCCGTTCTGGCCGAAGAGCCGGCGCAACGACTCGGTCGGCTGGTTCGGCACGTGGTCGTAGTAGCCGGTGAAGTGGTACGCGTGGTGCAGCGCCGCCAGCAGCTTGAGGCCCTTGGCGCGGATGGCGTCCGCGTGCAGCCGCAGCAGGTCCAGCTTGGGCCCGGTCTTGACCGAGTTCCATTCGTTGGCGGCGCTGTTCCACATCGAGTAGCCGTCGTGGTGCTCGGCCACCGGACCGGCGAACTTCGCGCCGGCGTCGGCGAAGAGCTGGGCCCACTCGGCGGGATCGAAGGCACCGCCCGCCGACTTGAGTTTCGGCGCGAACTGCACCCAGTTGCCCGCCTTGTCGCGAGCGCCGTTGATGAAGTTCTGGTACGGCCACGCCGACGGGTCGCCGAACACCTGCTTGTGGTGGTTGTTCTCGTTGGACCCGCCGATGTACATGTTGCGCGGGTACCACTCGTTGCCGAACGCGGGCACGCTGAACACGCCCCAGTGGTAGTAGATGCCGAACTTGGCGTCCTGGAACCACTCCGGCGCCGGCGGGTGCTGGTCCACCGACGACCAGCTCGGGGTGTAACTGCTGGGACCTTCGGTGGCCCACGCGGTGCGGACGCCGAACACGCCGGTGGCCGCGGCGGCCCCGGCCACCACGATCAGCCTGCGCCTCGACAGCTCGAACGAAGACATGGCGGGACCTTTCAGCTCAGGGACCACTTCTGGTTGTTTGCGGCGGTGCAGGTGGCCAGCTGGGTCAGGGTGCCGTTCGCGGTCCCGGCGCCGGTGACGTCGAGGCACAGTCCGGATTGGACACCGGTCACGGTTCCGTTGGCGTTGAACGTCCACTGCTGGTTGTTCTGGCCGTTGCAGTTCCAGATGATGACCTTGGTGCCGGGGGTGGTGCCCCGGCCGCTGGCGTCCAGGCACCGCGTGCCGTCGTAGACGGTCAGCTCGCCGCTGCCGCTGCGGGTCCACGTCTGGTTCGTGCCGCCGTTGCAGTCCCAGATCTGCACGCTCGTGCCGGGGTTGGTACTGACCCCGTTGACGTCCAGGCACTTGTTCGCGCCTGCCGCGTGCACGGCGCCGGTGTTCGTGGCGCCCCCGCTGCCGTAGCCGGCGGCGGTCACGCTGGCCTGCACCGCGTTCTCCGTGGCGTCCGTCGGGAAGCCGCTGGTCACCGCGCCCTCGAAGAACTCGCCGACGCCGGAGACGCTGTTGTCGCCGCCCGTGCCCAGCAGGATCGACGGCTCCAGCTTCATGGGCGAGTAGCCGCGCGGCAGCCCGCCCGAGTACGGGGTGGTGAGACCGCCGGTCGTGGCGTCGCCGTACTTCAGGGTGAAGTTGCTGGTGCCGTTGTTCTTCAGCCAGGCACTGACGAACGGGTGGTGCACCCCGGGGTTGTCCGGGTCCTTGTTCGACCCGGAACCGGTGTGGTACATGCCGTTCTCGAGGTCGGCTTCCACCCACGGCCCGGTCCCGGTGCAGCCGTTGAACCAGCAGGCGGTGCCCCAGTAGATGGCGTTCATGGTGGCGTTGCCGGTGTCGTTGTGGGAGACCTCGCCGCTGCCGTAGTCGAAGCAGCACCACTGGTTGACGTAGTTCGACGAGGTGATCATGTAGATCCCCTCCGGCTGGGCCCCGACCGGCACGTTCCTGGCGTTGTCGATCCGGTAGCCGACGCCCTGGGTGACCTTGATCCCGAACACCGGGTGCCCGCCCACCGTGACCGGCAGCGCCATCGCGTCCGCGCCGATGTCGGAGCCGTTCGGGCCGGGGCCCTTCCAGAACCCGCCCCACGAGATCGGCAGGTCGTTGTGGTTGGCGGTCTGGTCGTAGATCTTCGTGACCGTGCACCGCGTGCCGGCGCAGAAGGCGACCTGTGGCGCCGAGTCCGCGACCCCGCCCGCGGCCAGCAGGCCGACGTCGAGGTACTTCTGGTCCGACGCCCGCTGGATCTGGTACAGCGGGCCGTTGTACGCCCCGAACAGGGCGCGGGTGGTGCTGTGCGCGGTGACGCACGGAGTACCGCCGGCGGCGTAGAGGTCGCACGCTTCCTGCGTGGCGGCCTGGGCCGCGGCGCCCGTCGCGGCCACCGCGCCGGTGGCCAGGACAACGGCCGCCACGGCGGCCTGGCAGGTTCTGATCAACGAGCGCTTGCGGAAGACCATGGCCGAACTCCTCTGTTCGTCAGCCGAGAGTCCACTTCTGGTTGTTCGCCCCGGTGCACGTCGCCAGCTGGATCGGGGTGCCGTTCGCGGTGGCGGAGCCGGTGACGTCGAGGCACAGCCCGGACTGGACACCGGTGATGGTGCCGTTCGCGTTGACCTGCCACCGCTGGTTGGCGCCGCCGTTGCAGTTCCAGATGACGATCTTGGTGCCCGGCGTGGTGCCCTGGCCGGAGGCGTCGAGGCACCGGGCGCTGTCGCCGCTGTAGACGGTCAGCTCGCCGGCGGTGGTGCGAGCCCAGGCCTGGTTGGTGCCGCCGTGGCAGTCCCAGATCTGCACCTGGGCGCCGGGCGTGGTGGAGACGCCGTTGACGTCGAGGCACCGGTTCGCGCCCACCGACCGCACCGGGCCCGCGGCCGGGCCGGTGCCGCCGCCGGTGCCCGCGGCGGCGATGACCTGCTGGGCGCCCGACGGCCAGTTCGTACCGCTGACCTGAACGTTCCCGGTCAGGACGTTGTTGTGCGGCGGGCCGGTGGCCACCTGGGTGGCGCCGCCGTTGTACCAGTTGCCGCTGAAGGTGCTGTCGTTGGTGTTGTTGCTGCCGTTGGCGTTGGTGAAGGCCCAGACCCCGGAGTCCTGGATCACGTTGGCCGATACCGAGACGTACCGCGAACCTTCGTCGAGGTACAGGCCGACCGTGCGGTTGTTGTCGAAGATGTGGTTGTGGTCGATCGAGCTGCCGGGGTTGGCGGAGAGGTTGTAGATGCTGCCGCCGTCGTGCATCAGCTTCTTCGTGCCGTGCACCCGGTTGTAGCTGACGACGGTGTCCCGCAGCGTGGTCGGCGTGCTGTAGACCGGCTGGTAGTCGTACAGCCCGCGGTTGCGGTAGTCCTGGCTGCCGCCCTGGTCGTTGGCGCCCCAGCCCCAGCCGACGTCGATGCCGTCGTAGGTCAGGTTCGAGACGTCGTTGTGCGTGATGACGGTGTGCGTCGCGTAGGTCGAGAGGATGCCGGCCATTTCCCGGTAGTCCAGGGCGACCCGGCTCACCGTGTTGTACGAGATGGTGACGTCCTTGTTGAGCATCGCCGGGTTCGACGGGTGGTGGGCGTCGGGGCGCACGCCGCCGACGATGACGCCACCGCCGGAGTTCTCGGTGAAGGTGTTGTGGTCCACGGTGATCGAGGACGCGCCGAGGCCGATGCCGGAGGAGTGGGCGTTCGCGTCGTTGCCGATGCCCAGCGCGACCTGCCCGAGGTGGGTGAAGGTGTTGCCGCTGAAGGTGATTCCCGTGGCCGCCGAGACCTGGACGGCGGCGGGTGCCTGCGCCCAGCTGTTGCGGGCGCCCTCGAACTGGCGGCAGCCCGACTGGCAGGAGGTCAGGAAGTCACCGGGCATCGGCGCGGCGGCCGGGAGGAACGTGCCGGTCTGCTGGTTCGCGTACCCGACCGACGTGCTGGGCGTGAGCCAGGTGGTGTGCTCGAAGTTCAGGCCCTTGAAGGCGATGCCGCGCACCGGGTTGTCGTAGCTGCCGCTGATCTGCAGCAGCGACTGCAGCCGCGGGAGCTCGACGTCGTGGCTGCCCGGGACCCAGCCGCCGGGCGCCTTGTAGTAGAGCTTCCCGGCCTGCGGGTCCAGGTACCACTGGCCGGTGTTCTTGAGGAAGGAGTACGAGTTCTGGAGGAACAGCTGGCCGCCGCCGAAGGGCTTGGCGAGGGTGTCGTAACCCCAGTTGTTGTTGTTCCACGCCGGTTGCTGCATGACGATCGAGGTGCCGCTGATGCGGTCGACGGGGGCGTACCGGTCGGTGAAGGAGTTCTGGCTCTCCACTTCGATCCGGTTCTGCTGCGGCAGCGTGGCGAGGTAGTTCAGCGCCGGGTTGGTGATGGTCATCCCGGCCGTGGTGATCTGCACGTCGCCCCGCGAGATCGGGATCGACGCGCGCGGGGCGAGCGCGCCGTCGACGAACAGCTGGCGGGAGTCGGCACCCGCCGGCACGGACGCCACCCAGATGTTCTGGCCCGCGTCCTGCACCGCCCAGCCGGTGACCTGGCTGCCGCCGGAGAGGACCGGCTTCTGGCCGGCCGCGGCCTGCCAGGTCACGGTGTGGCCGTTCTGCCCGGAGTCGGCGTTGGTGAACTTCAGCGGGGCCGGCAGCCGGTAGGTGCCGCCGGCCAGCTGCACGACGACGTCGTTGGCCGCCGACTGGGCGCGGGCCAGCTCCTGGGCCTTCGCCGGGGTGGCGACCGGCTGGTCGGGCGTGCCGGGGTTGGCGTCGCTGCCGTTCGGGGCGACGGCGATCGTGACGGTCGCGGCGTGGGCGGGTGGTGTGGCGAGCGCGGTCACCACGAGGGCGGTGGCGAGCGCGGCGGCGATGCGCATGGTGGGGGACCTCTCGGTTACGGGGTGTCGAAGGGAGAGCGGTAGGACGGCGGGTGGGTGCGCAGCTCGAGGTGCAGGGTGAGGCGGACGGTGGTGGAGCGGGGGAGCCGGACGGTCAGCCAGGGCCCGTCGACGCGGGTCGTGGCCGAGGTGGTCCGCGGTTCGGTGTGGCCGTAGTCGTAGAGACCGCCGAGCCAGGACGGGTCGTCGCAGGCGGTGTGGTGCGCGGTGCGGATGGTGTGCTCGGCGAACGCCCCCGCCTGCACGATCACCTCCTGGTCGGCCGACGGCGCGAGGTTGACCAGGTCGACGACGGTCGCCTCGGGGTCGATGCGGGAGACGAGCGCGGCCACCGACGGCGGCAGCCCGGGCCGCCCGGCGCCGGCGTCGTGGTAGCGCACGCGGGCCTGCTGCAGGCCGCCGTTGTAGAGCACCTGCGGGCCGCCCCAGGTCAGCTGGACCAGCGCCTCGGTGACCACGGGATTGGTCTGCTGCCACAGGTGGATGTCGGTCTCGGCGACGTCCTCGCCGAGGTGGCGTTCCATGCGGGCGAGGCGGTGGCGGACCTGCGCCTGCGCGGCGGCGAGGATGCGCTCCGGGTAGGCGGGGTCGTCCCCGGTGAGGAAGGCGAACCAGGGTTCTTCGTGCCCGCCTTCCTCCTTGTTGCGGAACGGCCGCACGGTGCGCCAGTCGTACCCGCCCGCCGCGCGCAGCCGCTCGATCCGCTCCCGGTCGGCCGGCGCGGCCGAGTGGTGCCACAGCGCCGTGGGCACGGCCATCGGCATCGGGTTGTGGTCGAACCAGCCGCGGTCGGAGTACCGGAAGGGGACGTGCAGCGTCGGGGTGTGGACGTCCGGGCCGAGCTGGGCACTCCAGCGGGACGGCAGGCTCGAATCCGCTTCGGCGAACGTCATCACCTTGCCCTGGGCGATGATCTCGTCCAGGGCCGGGCGGACGAGGTCGAGGAACGACTCGTCACCGGTCGCCGCGACCCCGGCGAGGGCGGCGACGGTGGCGGCCTGCCCGACGCTGTACCAGCCGTGCGGCCAGGACCAGCCGTAGTGCCCGCCGTACCAGCGGCCCTCCAGCAGCCCGCCGACCGTGCCGTCCGGGGCGACGTTGTCCGGGACGATCCCGCCGTTGGCGGCCGCGCGGGCGCACCAGGCGCCGGCGTACTCGGCGATCCAGTCCCGGTAGCGGCGTTCGCCGGTCAGCATCAGCGCGTTGAGCACCAGCCCGGTGGCGGCCAGGTTGACCGCGGTGTCGCCGACGCCCACCCGGCGGCGCAGCTGCTCGCCCAGCCGGGGGTCGCGCTCGCGCGGCGGTTCCCCGGCCCCGGGCGGCAGCAGCCAGTCCAGCGGGAAGCCGTACATCCGGGCCTCTTCGGGCAGCCAGGGGTAGGAGCCGCCGTCGAACAGGCCCGTCCGGCCGGGGTCGCTGCCGTTGTGCGGACGGCGGATGATCCGGTGCGCCGGGTCGTAGTTGCCGCGCGCCGGGTCGACGTAGAGGTCCGCGAACCGCCGGGCCCGCCCGGCCCAGCGCCCGGGCGCGGCCAGGCAGAGGAAGTAGAACAGCAGCAGGCTTTCGCCCTGGTGGAACCAGTCGTACCCGCGTTCGTACTCCTCGTGCAGCATGCCCAGCCCGGTGAGCTGGCGGGTGACGCCTTCCCAGTGCCGTTCGGCCGCGGGGAGCAGGTCGTCGGCGCCGCCGAGCAGGTAGAGCTGCGGCCAGTTGAAGAAAGTTTCGTAGAAATCGTCGACGCCGTCGCGGGTGGAGAGCCCTCCGCCGTAGACGAGCCGGCCGTCCGGGCCGGTGAAACCGGCCTCGAACGCGCGCCACGCGCGGTCGAGCAGGTCGAACAAGCCGCGTTGGGCCGGCGCCCAGCCCGGCGGCTCGAGCAGCGGCACCGAGGCCGTGATGACGGGGTCCATCCCGGGCGTCCCTCCCGTTCGCTTGGGCGGATCAGTTCTTGGTGGCTCCGGCGAGCATGCCGGTGACGAGAAACCGTTGGGCGAACAGGAAGACAGCGAGCACCGGGGTGAACTGCGGGACGTCGTTCAGCAGGGTGCCGAGGCCCACCTGCGCCCGGAACCGGTCGCTCGACGGCGGCAGCGCGACCCGCCGGAACACGCCGAACTCGGTCTTGGCCGGCGCGTACCCGGCGGGCACCGCGACGAACCGCGTGATCACGAGGGCGAGGAACGAGTAGAGCGGTTCTCGCCCAGTGCCCGGTGTTCCGGCCACGTCGCCGGAACGGTCTGGGACAGGTCGTTGCGCAGGCAGTGGACCGTACCGTCTACTTTGGACGGAGTGTTGGCTCTCGGCGGCCAGATGTCGAGCTGCGCTTCGGCGTACTGCTTCCGGTGCGGCTCGGCGGCGGCCATCCGGGTCGAGTCCACCCACGCCGTCGCGATCGCCAAGGCGGGTACCCCGGCGAGGACGGCCGCGCGGCTCCTGCCCCTCATCGGCTGCTCCACTTCATCGTGGCACCCGCAGGCACAGGCGAACCGGTGCGGGATGTGTCTGACTCATTCGGCGGGACGAAGCCCGGCCGGATTTCGAAAGTTTCGCTGAACTTTCGTTGTCCTGTACCGGGTTTCCGTTGGTGGCTCAGTGATCCATGAGAACAGCGCGGTTGCCCGGCGTCAAGCGATGAGCATGCTCATTGCTCCGTCCTGGCGCTCTGCCGGCGCCGGGGTTGTAATTTTCAGGCCGCTCTGACAAAGATTGACCGGACGCCGGGTGGGCGGGGTAAGGTGCTGCCGAGAGTTACTGAGTCATACTCATTGCGTGACCCGTGACGAGGAAGTAGCGCCGCCTGTCCAGTACCGCCCCGGCTACGAAGTGGTTGCGGAGCAGATCCTCCGGCTGATCGCCGAACTGGAACTGCGGCCCGGCGACCGGATGCCGACCGAAAACGAACTGGCCGCGCGGATGGGAACGAGCCGGACCGTGGTGCGGGAGGCCGTCAAGATCCTCTCGGCGATCGGCCGGGTGCGAGCGCACAAAGGACGTGGGCTGTATGTCTCCGACGACGAGGGCATGCTCGGCGGTTCCCGCTGGGGCGCGTTCTTCCTCCCCGCCGATCTCGACCACGTCTACATGCTGTTCGAGTTCCGCCGGATCCAGGAAACCGCGGCCAGCCGCCTGGCCGCGGCCAACGCCACCCCCGCGGAGCTGCGCGCGATCGAGGCCGCCGCCGAAACCTGCCGCCACGGCCACCTGACCGGCCAGCCCGGGCTGTTCGACTCCGGCGACGACGCCTTCCACGCCGGGATCGCGGCCGCGTCGCACAACCAGTTCCTCGTCGCCGCCGTGCGCGAGGCCCGCCGTCTGCAACGCCAGTCGAACATCATCGGGATGTCCGGCTCGATCGGCGGCCACGTGGCGGGTGCGATCGACGAGCACAGCGCGATCTACCGGGCGATCCGCGACGGTGACCCGGACGCGGCGGCCCACGCCGCCGGCGTCCACCTCGACAACACGCTGGAGGACTACCGCCGGGAGATCCAGCGCCGGCTCTTCGGCCGGTGAACCGCCGGTCCGGTCCCGCGGCGCCGACGATCCTCCATTGTGGACTTTTCTGCTCCGGGATTCCCCCACCCCGGAGGACAACGACGTCCGAACACCGAGGGAGCCATGTGATGGTGAAGCGCAGATCCCTGTTCGTCTCCGCCGTGATTTCCGCCGTTCTCGCGTTGACCGCGGGCGGCACCGCGCAGGCCGCACCGGCGGGTGCGGCCGCACCCGCCGCCGCGGCGGCCGGCACCGCGGGCTGCGGGAAGGCACCCGGCCTGGCGAGCGGCAGCCACACGATCTCCAGTGGCGGCCAGAACCGCGGCTACATCCTGCGGGTGCCTGCCAACTACGACAACAACCACCCCTACCGGCTGTTCGTCGGCCTGCACTGGCGGGGCGGCACCATGAACGACGTCGACTCGGGCGGCACCGACGGCTACAACTGGTCCTACTACGGGCTCCGGCGGCTGGCCGACGGCTCGGGCAACAACACGATCTTCGTGGCCCCCCAGGGCAACGGCAACGGCTGGGCCAACCCCGGCGGCCAGGACGTCACCTTCATCGACGACCTGCTGCGGCAGCTCGAAGCGGCCCTGTGCGTCGACACCACGCAGGTCTTCGCCGGTGGCTTCAGCTACGGCGGCGGGATGAGTTTCGCGCTCGCCTGTGCCCGGCCGACGGTCTTCCGCGCGGTCGCCGTCTACTCCGGGGCGAACCTCAGCGGCTGCAACGGCGGCTCCCAGCCCGTCGCGTACATCGGCATGCACGGCATCGGGGACAACGTCCTGCCCATCTCCTCCGGCCGTTCGCTGCGCGACCAGTTCGTCCGGAACAACGGCTGCACCCCGCAGAACCCGCCGGAGCCCGCCGGCGGCAGCCGGACCCACATCGTCACCGCCTACTCCGGTTGCCGGGCCGGGTACCCGGTCGTCTGGGCCGCCTTCGACGGCGGGCACGACCCGGGCCCGAAGGACGGCGGCGGCAGCGGCTGGCAGACCTGGACCTCGGGCGAGGTGTGGAAGTTCATCACGCAGTTCGGCACCACCACGCCGCCGACGCCGCCGGTGCAGACCGGCGTGAACTACAAGCTGACGGCCCAGCACAGCAACAAGCTCGTCGGGATCACCGGTGCCTCGACGGCGGCCGGCGCGCTCATCGAGCAGGAGCCGGCCAACGGCGGGCTCAGCCAGCAGTTCGACTTCGTCGACTCCGGTGACGGCTACTACCGGGTCCGCGCGCGCCACAGTGGGCTGGTGCTCCAGGCGGCGAACGCCGACAGCGGTGCGGACATCAGCCAGCAGGCGGACACCAACGCCACCCTCCAGCAGTGGCGCGTGGTCGACCAGGGGAGCGGCGCGGTGAGCCTGGTGAACCGGGCGAGCGGCCTGGCACTGGACGTCTGGGGCGTCTCGACCGCGGACGGCGCGCGGATCTCCCAGTGGACGTTCACCGGGAACGCCAACCAGCGTTTCCAGCTCCAGCGTGGCTGAACCGGTGTCCGTCGCCGAGCCGTCGGGCTTCCGCCCCACCCTGGCCGACGTCGCCCGCGCGGCCGGGGTGTCGATCGCCACGGCTTCCCGCGTGCTGAACGGGTTTCCCCGGGTGAGCCCGGAACGGCGCAAGCAGGTCGAGTCGGCCATGCTGGCGCTCGGGTACGCCCGCCAGCGGGCGGCGCGGGGGAGCAGCGCCCGGCACACCGGGTCGATCGCGCTGGTGGTGTGCGAGGAAGTGCCGCGGTTGTTCACCGATCCGTACTTCCCGCGCATCGCCGCCGGCGTGGGCCGGGAGCTGACCGCGGTGGGTGTGCAGCTCGTGCTGCTCACCGTGCCGGCGACGGACGACTACCAGGCGCCGGTGGTGCGGTACCTCGACGGCGGGCACGTCGACGGCGCGCTGGTGGTCGGCATGCACGGCCGCCGCCCGCTCGACCTGGACTGGCTCGGCATCCCGGTGGTGTTCGGCGGGCGGCCGGTCCAGGCGGGGCGGACGGGCCGGCTGCCCTACGTCGACGCGGACAACCAGGGCGGTGCGCGGCTGGCGACCCAGCGGCTGCTCGACGGCGGCCGCCAGACCGTGGCGACCGTCGCCGGGCCGCAGGACATGACCGCCGGCGTGGACCGGCTGCTCGGGTACCGGCAGGCGATGTCGCGGGCCGGCCGGTACGACGAGAGCCTGGTCGTGTGCGGGGACTTCGGGCAGGCGTCCGGCGAGTACGCGATGTCCCGGCTGCTCAGCCGTCGTCCGGACGTCGACGGGATCTTCGCCGCCTCCGACATGATGGCGGTCGGGGCGTTGCGCGCGCTTCGCCGCGCGGGCCGGAAGGTGCCCGAGGACGTCGCCGTGGTCGGGTTCGACGACCTGCCGATCGGCTGCTGGACGGACCCGCCGCTCACCACCGTGCGCCAGCCGGTGGAGGAGATGGGTGCCCGGATGACCGCGGAGCTGCTGGCGATGATCGACGGCGCGGCCCCGCGCCGGAGCACCGTGCTCGACACCGAGCTGGTGCCGCGCAAGTCCGCGTGACACTGCGGTCCACAAAGGACTAATCGAGGAGGAATCGTGCGCGTGTTCGTGGTGGTGGCCGCGATGCTGCTGACGGCGCTGGCCGCCGCGGCACCGGCTTCGGCGGCGCCGGCGCCCCTGGTGAGCGCCGCGTCGGGGCTGTGCCTGAACGTCAAGGGCGGCACCGATGCGGCGGGATCGGCGTTGGAGATCCAGGTCTGCACCGGCCAGGCCGCGCAGGCGTACGAGTTCACCGCGGCCGGCGAGCTGCGGACGCTGAACGGCACGCGCTGCGTGGACGCCTCCGGCAACGGGACGTCGCCGGGGACGGCGGCGATCATCTGGTCGTGCCACGGCGGGACGAACCAGCAGTGGCGGCAGAACGCCGACGGGACGATCAGCGGGGTCCAGTCCGGCCTCTGCCTGGACGTGACCGGCGCCGGCACGGCGGCCGGCACCGCGGTCGTCCTGTGGACCTGCCACGGCCAGAGCAACCAGCGGTGGAGCACCGCGACCACCCCGCCGCCCCCGACCGGCACGGCGCCGTGCGACATCTACGCCTCCGGCGGCACGCCGTGCGTCGCCGCGCACAGCACCGTCCGGGCGCTCTACGGCGCCTACGCCGGCAGCCTCTACCAGGTCCGGCGCTCGTCCGACAACACGACGCGGAACGTCGGGCTGCTGAAGGCGGGCGGTTCCGCCGACGCGGCCGCCCAGGATTCCTTCTGTGCGGGCACGAACTGTGTCATCACGGTGGTCTACGACCAGTCCGGGCGCGGGAACGACCTGTGGTACCAGGGATCGACCGTGGTCCCGGGCTCCAACCAGAGCAGCCCGGCGAAGGCGACTTCCGAATCACTCACGGTCGGCGGCGCGAAGGCGTACTCCCTGTTCATCAACCCCGGCAACAGCTACTGGCGCGACGGGCACCTGACCGGGGTGCCGACCGGCAGCGCGCCCGAGGGCATGTACATGGTGACCAGCGGGACGCACGTCAACAGCGGCTGCTGCTTCGACTACGGCAACAGCGAAACGACCAGGAAGGCCGACGCGGCAGGCGCGATGGACGCGATCAACTTCGGCAAGCAGTGCTGGTTCGGCGGCTGCCAGGGATCGGGCCCGTGGGTGCAGGCCGACCTCGAGTGGGGGCTGTACCCGGGCGGCAGCCAGCAGTGGAACCCGAACCAGCGGGCGCTGCCGAGCAAGTTCGTCACGGCGATGCTGAAGAACAACGGCACGTCCCGGTTCGCGCTCAAGGGCAGCGACGCCCAGGCGGGCAGCCTCACGACCATGTGGGACGGCGGTCTCCCCGGCGGCTACAGCCCGATGAAGAAGCAGGGCGCGATCATCCTGGGCAGCGGCGGCGACTGCTGCAAGCCCGGCGGCGGGGCGAACCTGAGTGCCGGGACGTTCTACGAAGGCGCGATGGTCGCCGGCTACCCGTCGGACGCGACCGAGAACGCGGTGCACGCGAACGTGGTGGCCGCCGGCTACCGCTGAGCCCGCCGGTTCGAACGCCGCGAACGACTCATCCGGGACCTCCGAGGTCCCGGATGAGTCATTCGCGGGCGTCGACGGCAGCCGCCGAACCGGTTCGCCTCCGTTTGGCCGATTGTCGGTGAATTACCCGCAGGCGTACCTTCCTTGGTGGTCGAACCGGTTCGATGAGCCGGGGTGACCCCCGCACGTCCACCGCCGAAGGAGTCGTTTGTGGACCTCTCGCGTCAGCGGCCCCGCGTCCGCCGCGGCCTGGCCGCCCTTCTCGTCACCGGAGCGCTGACCGGCGCCTCCGCCGTGGCCCTCGCCGCGCCCGCCCAGGCCGCCGACGAGTCGGTCTCCGTCGACTTCTCCGCCGCCGGCAGCTCGCCCACCCACCGGGCCTCCGGGTGGATCTACGGCATGACCGAAAACGCGGCGGCGCCGCCCGACCACTTCTTCCGGGACGTGGGCTTCCAGGCGATGCGGGCCGGGGGCGCGCAGCTGGACAGTCCCGGCGGCTGGGTGTCGGGCCGCTACGACCGGCGGTGGAACGCCACCCGCGCCCAGCTGCTGCGCACCCGCTCGCTCGGCGGGCAGTTCGTCCTGCTCGTGCACGACCTCTGGGGCGCGGACGGCTACCCGATCTCCCGGTTCCCCGGCGACAACGGCGACTGGTCCGACTACGACGCCTTCCTCACCCGCCTGATCAACGACGTGCGGGCGACGGGTGCCCCGGTGGAGTGGGACATCTGGAACGAACCCAACATCACGCTGTTCTGGAACCGGCCGCAGAGCCAGTACTTCGCCATGTGGCAGCGCGCCTACCAGCGCATCCGGGCGGCCTTCCCGGCACAGCCGATCGTCGGCCCGAGCCTCGCCGGGGTGCCGTCGACCTCGGGGAGCTGGTGGACGCAGTACCTCGACTTCGTGCGCGGATCGAGCACGGTTCCGGACATCGTCAGCTGGCACTCCCTGCCGGGTGACCCGGTGGCGAACGTCGCCGCGGCCGACGCGTCGCTCGGCTCGCGCGGCATCCCGCACCCGCGGCCCTACCAGATCAACGAATACGGGGCGTCGAACGAGCAGAACCCCGGTGACGGCGCCTGGTACATCGCGCGGCTCGAACGGGCCGGTGCCGACGGGCTGCGCGCCAACTGGGCCAGCGGCGGGAACCTGCACAACGACCTCGCCAACCTGCTGACCCGCAACTCCGCGGGCCGGTACCTGCCCAAGGGCGAATGGTGGGCCTACCGCTTCTACGGCTCGCAGGCCGGCCAGCTCGTGGCCTCGAAGCCGAGCCAGGCCTACGACCCGTTCGCCACCAAGGCGGCCGGGGTGGCGAAGGTCCTGGTCGGCGGCGGTGGCACGACCGGGAACGTCGCGGTCGCCCTGCAGCGCCTGGACACCACCTCCGGCATCGTCCAGAACAACCAGGTGCGGGTCGTCGTCCAGCGGATCCCCTACAACGGCGGCGCCGCGGTCCAGGGCCCGGTCACGATCCAGGACTCCGTGGCCGCCGTGTCCGGCAACGCGCTGACCGTGAACCTTCCGCACCCCTCGGTCGACGACGCGTTGAGCATCACCCTGCTGCCCCCGTCGGAGGGCAGCTTCCAGTCCGTCGCCGTCGCCCAGCATTCCCAGCAGTGCCTGGACAACACGGACTCGGGCACGGCGGACGGCAACCGGCAGCAGCAGGACTTCTGCGAGGGTGGCGACCAGCAGCAGTGGACCTTCCGCCCGGTGGCCGGTGCCGCGGGCACGTACGCGATCGTCAACCGGCAGAGCGGCAAGTGCCTCGAGGTGGCCGGCGCCTCGGCCGACGACGGCGCCGCCGTCCAGCAGCGGACCTGCACCGACGGCGCCACGAACCAGCAGTTCACGCCGCGCCGGGTCACCTACGGCGGCAACGACGCCCACGACTACCAGCTCGTCGCCCGGCACAGCGGCAAGTGCGTCGACGTCAGCGGGGTTTCCACGGCCGCTCGCGGCGCGGTGATCCAGTGGACGTGCAAGCCGGTCACCCAGAACAGCCCGCTGAACCAGACCTGGCGGCTGTGGGGCCGGGGACCGGCCTGACCGCCCGGCCCGGCGCTTTTCAGGCGCCGGGCCGGTTTCCGGCCGGGATCGTGATCGGCGTGCTCGTCGAGGACGTGCCCTTGTTGAGGAAGAGCATGGCGAGCGCGCGGATGAACTGGTCGAAGAGGTAGAAGCCGGCCGGGGCGATGGGCAGCAGGCCTTCCCGGAAGGCGATGTAGGCGGGCCACCCGGTGCGGATCAGGGTGGCCGCCGCGTAGTCGCGCGGCAGGCCGAGCCAGTCACCGACTTCGTTGCTGAGCACGTACCGCACGAACTCGTTGAGGAACCCGCGGGTGACGCCCAGGTCGATCTGGGCGGTCAGGCCGAGCAGGTCCGCGGCGAGCTCCTTGCCTTCGGGCGTCGGGGCGAGCAGCGGGGTGAGCACCTGCGCCGACTGCGCGTCCGCCGCGGCCCACGTCTGCGGGATGAACTCGTCCCGGACGCCGAGCAGGTGGATGGCGACCTGCCACTGGTGCAGGAAGGCGGCCTCGTCCGCGGCCGACATCGGGACGTGCCATTCCTTGAGCTTGCGGTGCACGAAGGTGCCGAGGCTGTGGAAGGTCACCAGGATGTCGCCGTTGCTGATCGGCACCTGCTCGTCGGCGACCGCCCGCCAGCGCGGTGACTGCGGCAGCAGGTGGCGCACGGCGGCGTGCACCAGGCGCGTCTTGTTGGCCGTGACCACGAACTGGCCCGAGGGCTCGAACGCGCCGGCTTCGCTCAGGTCGTAGCCGAAGGTGAAGGTCTTGGCCGCGCGGTCCTGCATGTCGGCGCCGCCTGCCGACCAGTAGACCGACCGGGCCTCCCGCGGGATGACCGTGCTCATGATGCCGCTGCCCAGGCCGTAGAGCAGGAACAGGTAGGTGTCCTTGCGCCGGTTGAAGTCGGCGGCGCGCCGCAGCTTGGCGGGATCGGCCCAGGAGGGCAGCCGGTTGACCCGCTGCAGCCAGGCGGCGAGGTCGGCGGGCAGGCCGGACGGCAGCGGATCGTCGTTGTCCACCCACGACCGCAGCGCGGTGTTCACCGCGGGAACCCGGCCACCGTCGACGAGGCCGGCCATGAGCCGGTCCACCTCGTCGTCCCACACCCACCACGGGTCGGCGCTCGCCGCGGCCCAGGCCGGGACGGCGCTCGCGGCGCTCACCAGACCCAGCGCGACACCGAGCGAGAGGACGTTCCTCCTGCTGAGATTGCTCATTTACTTACCTAGCTTCCTTGATAGGTAATGGGCTCTTCATGAGGAGATTCCTCATTAACATAGAAGGTGACTCGCGGGTCGGCAAGACCCGGCGGGCCTGTGGTTGACTGGCACGCATGGCCCGATTCCCGCGCACCCGGCCCCGGCCGCCCCGGTGACCGCCGAGCCGGCCGCGGCCGTCCGGCCCCGCAACCGCAGGCAGCTCATCGTCGAGGCGGGCGCCGCGGTGTTCGGCGAGCGCGGCTACCACGCCGCGGCCATGGAGGAGATCGCGCGCCGCGTGGGCATCACCGCGGCGGCCCTGTACCGGCACTTCCCGAACAAGTACGCGCTGTTCGCCGAGTGCGCGAACGTCATGGCGGACCGGCTCGTCGCCGCGCTCGCCGAAGTGCCCCCGGACGCGTCCGCGGCGGAGATCTTCGCCGCCGTCACCCGGGTCACCGTCGCCCACCGCGAGACCGGCGGCGTGTACCGCTGGGAGGCCCGGTACCTCGAGCGCGCGGACCGCAGGGTGCTCGCGGCCAAGTTCGCGCAGGTCGTCTGGCGGGTGGCGGAGGCGGTGCGGCGCGAGCACCCGTGGCCCGAGGAGGACCTGCGAGCCGTGGGGGCGCTGGGGGCGATCGGGTCCGTCACGACGCACCACACTTCGATCGCCCAGCGCCGGATCGAAGACCTGCTGCAGGCGGCCGCCCTGCGGGTGGCCGCCACCGACGTTTCGGCGGCGCACGCGCCCGTCGTCGAGATCCCCGCGCCGCCGGTGCCCCGGACGCGCCGCTCGGAAATCCTCGCGGCCGCGGTCCCGCTGTTCGAACGGGACGGGTTCGCCACCGTCACCAACGGCCGGATCGCCGAGGCCGTGGGGCTGGTGCCGTCCGCGCTCTACCGGTACTTCCCGGGCAAGGCCGACATCCTGGCGGCCGCGTGCCTGCAGGCCGCGGACCTGCTGGCCCGGTCGGTCGACCACAACCTCCGCGGGGTGACCGGCCCGCACGCCGCGCTGAGCGCGCTGACGGCGACCTACGTGGCGTACAGCTTCGAGCACAGCGCCCTCAACAGCGTGGCCAACGCCGAAATCGCCGGCCTGCCGGACGCGCTGCGCCGCCCGTTGGTCGCGGCGCAGCGCGAGCACATCGCGATCTGGGAGGAGCACCTGCGGCAGGCCCGCCCGGAACTCGACGCCCGCCCGGCGCGGACGCTGGTCCACGCCGGGTTCGGCGTGGTGGTCGAAGCCGGACGGCGGCTGCGGTGGGCGGACCGTCCCGAGCACCGCGCCGCCGTGGCCGCCTTGCTCGTGAGCGCCCTCGGTCTGTGACGCCCAGCAGGCCGGGGAAGAAGGGGCCGGTCCCGTGACCGGGGTGGGCGGCCGGGGTCGTAGGGCGCCTTCGTGCGGTCGTCGCGGAAGCCGCCTGCTGCCGGCCGCCGCCGGAGCGGACGAGCCGGGACAGGGTGCCCGGCCCGTTCCGAGTCGAAGGGGCAACGCGGCGTTGTTCGGACCGTACCGAGCTGATCACTTCGCGGGCAGCACCGGTTTCGTCGCACACCGGACCTGTGGCGCGGCCTCGGTCCCGGAGGCCACGCAGTCGACGACCCGGCCGGGCGCGGGCACGGGGTAGGCGAAGACGATCGGCCCGTCGGCGTCCGGCCCGGCCGAGAACTTGACGACCGTGTGGTGCCGGTTCCCGCTGCCGTACAGGGTTTTCGAGTAGTACGTGGTGTGCGGTCCGATGGCGGTGCTGGTGCCTTCGCCGTCGTCGTCGAGTTCGTGCACGTCGAGCACGTAGTCCCCGGTGGTGTACTTGCCTTCGTTCTCGTGCCCGGCCTCGGCCAGGGGCGGGCCGGCGACCTCGGGCGAGACGGGATCCGCGGCGGTGGCGATCACGGTGGCGCCGACGGCGACCACCGCGACGCCGGCCACGGCCGCGGACACGACAGCTCGCTTGGCGGTGAACTTCACGGTCCCTCCTCCCACCCGATGATCAAGCTAAGGGAGGAAGGGCCCGGACCACCTCGGCCGAAGGTGCGGTTCGGCCGCCGCGGCCTCGTCCTTTCGGCCGAGGTCCGCCGATCACCGCCGGGCCCGGCGCCACACCGCCAGCGCCGTCGCGGCCAAGGCGCCTCCGGCCGCGGCGACGACGCCGTGGTGGCGGCTCGCCCACAGCTGCCCGCTCCTCGGCGTCGCCCGGTCGTCGAACCGGCCGTGCGCCCCGAAGTCCCGGGTGCGGTCCGCCGGCTTCCACAGGTTGTCCGGCCGCCCGTCCGGCACGACCGCGTCCGTCTGCTGGGAGCGGTAACCGGTCCTGGCGAGGTACCGGTCGAGGAGGCCCGGGGCGACGGCGTTCGCGAGGAGCGTGCCGACCGTGCTGCCCCCGACCCAGTACTCGCGGCGGCGCGGGTGACCGGCCGCGTGCAGCACCGCGCGGGCGGCGACCTCCGGCTGGTAGATCGGGGCCACGGGCCGGGCCTGGCGCGGCAGCTTCGACCGGACCCACGAGAACTGCGGCGTGTTGACCGCCGGCAGCTGCACCATCGTGGTGCGGACGCGGCTGCCGTCGTGCAGCAGCTCGCAGCGGAGGGCCTCGTTGAACCCCTGGACGGCGTGCTTCGCGCCGCAGTACGCGCTCTGCAACGGGATCCCGCGGTACGCCAGCGCCGAGCCGACCTGCACGATCGTGCCGCGGTCGCGGGCCTTCATCCGGCGCAGGGCGGCCATCGTGCCGTGCACGTACCCGAGGTAGCTGACTTCGGTGACGCGGCGGAACTCCTCCGGCTCGATCTCGCCGAACGGCGCGAACACCGACGTGAACGCCACGTTCACCCACACGTCGATCGGGCCGAGCTCCTTTTCGGCCCGGGAAGCGGCGGCGTCGACCTGGTCGAAGTCGGCGACGTCGGCGGGGATCGCCAGCGCCGTCCCGCCGTCGCGGGTGACGTCCGCCGCGGCGGACGCCAGCCCCTGCTCCCCGCGGGCCAGCAGGGCGACGCGAGCCTGCCGCGCGCCGAAGGCCCGGGCGACGGCTCGGCCGACGCCCCCGCTGGCCCCGGTCACGACGACGACTTCGGGCGTGCTCACGGCGTGCGGCCCTTTCCACCGGGCAGGAACTCCTGCAGCTTCGTCTTGACGCCCTGGGCGACGAGGTGGAACGCGTCGGGGTCGCCCTTCAGGACCGCCTCGGTCGCCGACTTCACCTGTTCGAAGGTGGCGTGCGGCGGGATCGGCGGCACGTCCGGGTCGCAGCGGACGTCCAGCACCGCCGGCTTGCCCGCGGTGAGCACGGTGTCCCAGGCCGAAGCCAGCTGGTCCGGCTTGTCGACCGTGACGGCGGCCAGGCCGAGGGACAGCGCGAAGCCGGCGTAGTCGACGTCCGGGAGGGTCTGGGACTCCTCGAACTTCGGGGCGCCGCCCATCGCGCGCAGCTCCCAGGTGACCTGGTTGAGGTCGTTGTTGTGGAAGACGCAGACCACGCAGCACGGGTCGCGCCACAACGTGTGGTAGCGCGCGATGGTGATCAGCTCGGCGAGGCCGTTCATCTGCATGGCGCCGTCGCCGACGAGGGCGATCACCGGCCGGTCCGGGTGGGCGAACTTGGCCCCGATCGCGTACGGCACACCCGGGCCCATCGTGGCCAGGGTGCCCGACAGCGACCCGCGGATGTCGCCGCGGATGCGGAGGTTGCGGGCGTACCAGTTGGTCGACGAGCCGGAGTCCGCGGTGACGATGGCGTTCTCGGGGATCCGCTTCGACAGCTCGGACACGATGGCCATCGGGTTGACCGGATCGGCGTCCACCGCCGCTTCCTTTTCGACGGTCTCCCACCAGGAAGCGACGTTCTTCTCGATTGTCTCGCGCCACGCCCGGTCCGGCTTGCCCGCCAGCTTCGGCAGCAGCGCGCGCAGCGTGGCCGCGCTGTCCCCGACCAGGTTGACCTCGGTCGGGTAGCGCATCCCGATCAGCCGGCCGTCCAGGTCGATCTGCACGGCCCGCGCCTGGCCGAAGTCCGGCAGGAACTGGCTGTACGGGAAGTTCGAGCCGACGATCAGCAGCGTGTCGCAGTCACGCATCAGCTCGTAGCTCGGCCGGGTGCCGAGCAGCCCGATCGAACCGGTCACCCACGGCAGGTCGTCGGGCAGGACGTCCTTGCCCAGCAACGCCTTCGCCACGCCGGCGCCGGTGACCTCGGCGACCTGGCGGACCTCTTCGGCCGCGCCGCGCGCGCCCTGCCCGACCAGGACGGCGACCTTCTCGCCGGCGTTCAGCACCTCGGCCGCCGCGTCGAGGTCCGCCTCGGCCGGGACCGGCCGGGACCACGCCGTGCCCGGCGGGCTGGAGGGCACCTGCTTGAACGCGTGCTGCGGTGGCGAGTACGCCTCCTCCTGCAGGTCGGCGGGGATGATCAGAGCAGTGGGGCAGCGGGAGGCCTCCGCCGTCCGGATCGCCCGGTCGAGCGCGTTCGGCAGCTGTTCGGCCACGTTGACCTCGACGAGGTATTCGCTCGCGACGTCCTTGAAGAGTGCCTGAAGGTCGACTTCCTGCTGGTAGCTGCCGCCCATCGCGCTGCGCGCGGTCTGCCCGACGATCGCGACCACCGGGACGTGGTCGAGCTTGGCGTCGTAGAGCCCGTTGAGCAGGTGGATCGCGCCCGGGCCCGAGGTGGCCATGCACACGCCGACCTTGCCGCTGAACTTCGCGTAGCCGACCGCCGCGAAGGCGGCCATCTCCTCGTGCCGGGTCTGCACGAACCGGGGCTGGTTGTCCGCCTTGCCGAAGGAGGCGACGAGCCCGTTGATGCCGTCGCCCGGGTAGGCGAAGACCTGGTCCACGCCCCATTCGCGCAGGCGCTGCAGCAGGTGGTCACCGACTGTCTGGCTCATGAGTACTCCCTTGCCGTGCGTGCCGCCGTCGGCGCTCACGAGGAGCGCGTACCCGGTTTCGGTACCTGTCATGCGTGCGTGGTCGTCGCCCGGGCCGGCGTTTGCCCGCGGGAAAGCCGGGTACCCGCGCGGCAGTCCGCGCCGTGATCGGAGGTCCTTGCGGTGGGAAAGCGCGACGGCATCACCGAGCCTTGGGGGACCAGGACGCCCTACGGGCCGGGGGAGCCGTGGCCGGTCCGGGTGGACAGCCGTCTCGCCGAGGGCCTGGCACCCGGCGACGTCGACCGCTGGGTCCGCAGCGCCGCGGTCCTGCATTCCAACGGCGACGGCCTCGACATCGCGGTGAAGGACGGCCGGATCGCCGGGGTCCGCGGCCGCGCCGACGACCGCGTCAACCACGGCCGCCTCGACCCGAAGGACCTCTTCGGCTGGCAGGCGAACTCGTCGCCGGACCGGCTGACGACGCCGCTGGTGCGCAAGAACGGCGAGCTCGCCGAGGCGAGCTGGGACGAGGCGATGGACCTCATCGTCCGCCGCAGCAAGGAACTCCTCGACGAACAGGGACCCGGCGCGCTCGGGTTCTACACCAGCGGCCAGCTGTTCGCCGAGGAGTACTACACCCTCGCCGCGATCGCCCGCGGCGGGCTGGGCACCAACCACCTCGACGGCAACACCCGGCTCTGCACGGCGACCGCGGCGGCGGCGCTGAAGGAGTCCTTCGGCTGCGACGGCCAGCCGGCGTCCTACGCGGACGTGGACCACGCCGACGTCATCGCCCTCTTCGGCCACAACATGGCCGAAACGCAGGCCGTCCTGTGGTCGCGCGTCCTCGACCGGCTCGCCGGGCCGAACCCGCCCGCGGTGCTGTGCGTCGACCCGCGGGACACCCCGGTCGCCCGGGCGGCGACGCTGCACCTGGCGCCGCTGCCCGGGACCAACGTCGCGCTGATGAACGGGATCCTGCACGAGATCGTCGAGCACGGGTGGGTCGACCGCGAGTACGTCGAACGCTGCACGGTCGGGTACGACGACCTCGCGGCGGTGGTCGCGGACTACCCGCCCGAGCGCGCCGCCGGGATCTGCGGTCTCGACGCCGGGCAGATCCGCGAAGCCGCCCGGCTGCTCGGCTCGGCGGAGCGGCTGCTGTGCACGGTGCTGCAGGGTTTCTACCAGTCGCACCAGGCGTCCGCGGCCGCGGTGGGCGTCAACAACCTCGTGCTGCTGCGCGGCATGCTGGGCCGTCCGGGCGCCGGCGTGCTGCAGATGAACGGCCAGCCCACCGCCGAGAACACGCGCGAATGCGGCGCCGACGGCGACCTGACCGGGTTCCGCAACTGGGCCAACGACGCGCACGTGGCCGAGCTGGCTGCGCTGTGGAACGTCGACGTCGGCAAGATCCCGCACTACGGGCCGCCGACGCACCTCATGCAGATGCTGCGCTACGCCGAAACCGGCACCCTGCGCTTCCTGTGGGTGTCGGCCACCAACCCGGCCGTGTCGCTGCCCGAACTGCACCGCATCCGGTCCATCTTGGACTCTTCACGGCTGTTCCTGGTGGTGCAGGACGCGTTCCGCACCGAGACCACCGAGTTCGCCGACGTCGTGCTGCCCGCGGCGATCTGGGGCGAGAAGACCGGCACGTTCACCAACGCCGACCGCACGGTGCACCTGTCGGACAAGGCGGTCGACCCGCCCGCACAGGCGCGTCCCGACCTGGACGTCTTCCTGGACTACGCGCGGCGGATGGGCTTCCGGGGCAACGACGGCGAGCCGTTCCCGCAGTGGCACGACGCCGAGACGGCGTTCGAGGCGTGGAAGCGCGCCTCGGCGAGGCGGCCGTGCGACTACAGCGGCTTGAGCTACGCGAAACTGCGCGAGGCCGGCGGCGTCCAATGGCCGTGCACTTCGGACAGTCCAAACGGGACTGAGCGGCTCTACGCCGACGGGAAGTTCTTCGCCCGGCCGGACTACTGCGAGAGCTACGGCCGCGACCTCGTCACCGGGGCGCCCGTGGAACCGGTCGAGTACCGGGCGATGAACCCGGACGGCAAGGCGATGCTCAAGGCCGCCGAACACGTCCGGCCGCACGAAACGCCGGACGAGGAGCACCCGTTCTTCCTGATCAACGGCCGGACCATCCACCACTTCCACACGCGCACGAAGACCGGCCGGGCGCCGGAGCTGCGCGCGGCGGCGCCGGAGGTGTGGCTCGAGGTGTCCTCCCGGGACGCGGAGGCCGCGGGGCTGGTCGAAGGCGACCTCGCGGAGGTGTCGACGCCGCGAGGGACGGTCCGGGCCCGGGTCCGCGTCGGCGGCATCCGCGACGGCGTGCTGTTCCTGCCGTTCCACTACGGCTACTGGGACGTCGAGCACCCGGCGGGCAAGGACGGCGACCGCGCGGCCAACGAGCTCACCTTCACCGACTGGGACCCGGTGTCCAAGCAGCCGCTGTTCAAGACGGCCGCGGCCGCGCTGCGGAGGGTCGCCGCCGTCGCGGCCCCGCGACCCGAGCCGGTGCCCGCCACCGTCGACGAGGAGGTCGTCCGATGAAGCTCGGCCTCGTCCTGCGCGAACTGCACCGCGCGGAAACGGCCCTGGCCAGGGACCTGCTGAAGACGTCCGACCGGCACCGTGCGGAGCACGAGGTCCACCACGTCGCCCGCGACCTGGCCGCCTGGTCGGCGGCACACGTCCGCGACGTCGCCCGCGCGGGCCGCGCGCACGACCTGGACCTCGGCGACGACGTCCCCGGCCCCGGGCCGCTGGCGCCGCTGCGGACGGCACTGGCCGAGCTGAGCGGCCGCCGTCCGGAGCCGGGCTTGGTGCTGCTCGCCGACCTGCGCCGCCTCCACCGGCGCGCGGCGGGCGTTTCGCTGGACTGGGAGCTGCTCGCCCAGAGCGCCCAGGCGGCGAAGGCCGGCGAGTTGCTCGAGCTCGCGACGCGCTGCCACCCGCAGACGCTGCGGCAGCTGAAGTGGACGAACGCGATGCTGAAGGTGCTGTCCCCGCAGATCCTGACCAGCTAGTTCAGCCGGCCGCCGCGGGTACCGCCGACACCCGCCGCCAATCACGCGAGATCCGGCTTCAGTCACGCGAGATCCGGCGTGGATCACGCGGGTTCCGGCCTCGATCACGCCGCGCTTTCAGGCGCCGGTCTCCCCTTCGGTCCGGCGCCGGTCGGCGACCTGCCGCAAGAACGCCACCGGGTCCTCGCCGAGGCGGGTGAGGCTGCGGCGGCGGATCAGCGCCGTCACCGCGGCCGTGGCCGCCGCCCACACCGCGATCACCAGGACCACCGCCGGGGCCGGCAGCAGCCGGTCCAGGAATGCGAGGTTCACCGTCACCGCCAGGGCCGCTGTCTGGGCCAGTGCGGCGTACCAGCGCCGGGGTCCCGTCGCGAAGGCCCGGGTTCCGGCCAGGTAGATCGCCAGACCCGCCGTGGTGAACCACGCCGCCGCGTGGGGCGGGGACTCGTGCAGCGAGAGGTTCACCCCGGCCGCCATCAGCAGCAGCGCGAACGCCGGCATCAGGTGGCCGCCCGCGTACAGCGAATACGCCATGGCCGGGTTGCCGCCCGAAAACCCGAGCATGCGCTCGTAGATCTCCACCGCCGAGGAGAAGTACACCCACCACAGCGCCCCCGCCAGGACGAGCCCTCCGGCGAGGGCGAGCCAGTACCCGAGGTCGTCGGCCGGCCGCTCCAGCGCCGCCGTGCCGACCGTGATCACCAGCTCGCCGAGCAGCAGGATCATGAACAGCCCGAACCGCTCCGCGAGGTGCGCCGAGTCGAGCGCCAGGTTCGGGTCGCGCGGCGGCGACAGCATGTTCCGCCACTTCGCTTCCCGAGTGGGCCGTTCACCGCGACGTCGTTCGCGACGGTCGCCCAGCAGCAGGAACCCGGCCTCCTGCACCAGCGCGAACGCCCACAGTGCCCCGTAGTGCGGCAGGACCGCCGAGACGCCGAACAGGACGGCCGAAACCGCGTAGCCCCAGCTGATCCGCCGTTGGTCGCCCCCGCCGCGCGGCCACCGGTGCGCCGCCGCCAGGATCAGGCGGACCCCGGCCATCGCCCCGGCGAAGATCGCGGGGTGTCCTTCGAAGACGTGGTGGGCCTGGGTGGCGGCGATCCCGCAGGGGATCGTGCCGGCGAGCACGAACAGCCGGTCGGCGACGCGGCTGTCGTCGCCGCGGCGGTTGTAGAGCACGGCGAAGCCGATCCACGTCCACCACAGCGTCGCGAACAGGCCCAGCGCGGCGGCGGCGCGCGCCCAGTGCGGGTCCGCGACGATGCCGTGCGCCACCTGCCCCACCGCGAACACGAAGACCAGGTCGAAGTACAGCTCCACCCACCCGACCCGCTTGCCGCCGGGTCCGTCCACATCGGTCACGGGGAATTAATAACACACTGTCCGAACAACGGCCGAATTCGCCCCGGGCAGCAGCTGTGGGTAATTCTGCCGCCAGCGCCGAGCCGGGCTCTGTTTACTGCCGAGTAGGCCCTGGAGCAGCGCGAACGCGCTTGAACGATGTGCAAGCAGCGATCATGGGAACACAATCCGTGAGCCGCGGAAACAATTCGCACCCGGGTTTCGAAACGCCGCTCCGCAGGGTTGACAAGGACGTCGGACGTGATGTCTTCTGCTGATCGGCTCGATCAACGCCACATCTTTCCCTGGGGTTCCTCGTCCTGTCCGAGTTCGACATCAGCCGTGCGCGCGGCTGGGAATCGAGCGATTCCGCCATGCCCGAAAGCTCCGCCATGCACAAAAGCAGAGCCACGCCCCGCCGGACGGCGGAGAGCCGGTGGTGGCCGGCGCACTGGAGCGTCCGCACCAGGATCAGCGTCGTCCTCCTGCTGCCGGTCCTGGTCGCGGTGGCGCTCGCGGAGCTCCGGATCCAGGGCGAACTCGACCGCGCCACCGCGCTCACCGCCGCCCGCGACCGGCTGCCCGTGCTGAGCGACACGATCGACCTGACCGCGTCGCTGGGCCAGGAAATGGTTGCCGCCGTCGCGGTCCCGGCGGGCGCGCCGGACACGCTGACCGCGGCCGTCGACGCGAAGGTGGCCGCGGTCCAGCGCGACGCCGGTTTCACCCCGCTGCCCGGAGACACCGGCCGGGCGCTGAACACCGCGCTGGGCAAGCTCGCCGGGATCCGCGCGGCCGGCGCCGGCGGCGGCGACGTCCGCGCGAAAGCCGCCGGCTACAACGACATCATCGCCACCCTCGGCGACCTCGTGCCCGCGTTCGTCCCGGCCGGAGCCGGCGACGCAACGGCGGCCGGCGCGGAAACGGCCCGGCTGCTGGTGCACCTCCGGGGCGAACTGGCCACCGAGGAGACCTACGCGCGGGCCGCGCAGAACAGCCCGGACGACGCTTCGCTGCGCCCGGCCGTCGTGCAGACCACGGCCGAACAGGAAGTGCTCGGCGAGCAGGCCGAGCACCGGCTCCCGGGCGACCTGCTCGCCCGGTTCGAGGAGGCCACGAGCACCGCCGAAGCCCGCATCGAAACGCTGCAGGAGCCCGGCGCGCCGCTCGCGTCGTTCGTCCCGTCGATCGCGGCCGAGACCACGGGGGTGACGGCCGTGCTGAACGACGTCACGGCGAGGCTGGCCGGTGACGTTTCGGGCGCGGCCGACCGGGCCCGCGCGGACTCGCTGCGCGACACGGCCCTCGTGCTCGGTGCGCTGCTCGGCGCGCTCGCGGTCGCGCTGCTGGTGGTGCGGTCGCTGGTCACGCCGGTGCGCCGGCTGCGCGCGGCCGCCCTGCGCGCGGCGAACGACCAGCTCCCGGAGACCGTCCGGAAGATCCGGGAAGGCCACGACGTCGACTGGCGCGCGGTGCCCGGCAGCGGTGTCCGGACCGACGAGGAGATCGGGCAGCTGGCGCGGGCGTTCGACGACATGCACCGCCAGGCGGTCCGGCTCGCCGTCGAGCAGGCCGAGCTGCGCAAACAGGTCAGCGAGATGTTCATGACGCTGTCGCGGCGGAGCCAGTCGCTGGTCGAGCAGCAGCTGTCGATCATCGAGGACCTCGAGGCGGGGGAGCAGAACCCGCGGCGGCTCGACGAGTTGTTCCGGATCGACCACATCGCGACCCGCCTGCGCCGCAACGGCGAGAACCTGCACGTCCTGGCGGGCGGCCGTCCGGTCCGCCACGGCCGCGAACCGGTGCCGACCCGCGACCTCCTGCGCGCGGCGACGTCGGAGGTCAAGGACTACCGGCGGGTGGCACTGGGCAACGCCCCGCGCGGCGCGGTCCAGCCCGAGGCGGCGGCGGACGTGGTGCACATCCTGGCGGAGTTGCTGGAGAACGCGACGCGGTTCTCGCCGCCGGAGCACAAGGTGGCCCTGACGGCCGACCGCGGCGCCGACGGTGGCCTGCTCATCGAGGTGGTCGACCAGGGACTGGGCATGACCCCGCCCGAGCTCGCGACGGTGAACGAGCGCCTCGCGGCGGCGGGCACGGTCGGCCCGGAGACGACGCGCCGGATGGGGCTGTTCGTGGTGGGCAGGTTGGCGGCCCTGCACGGGGTGACGGTACGCCTGCGCGCGACCGGCACGGCGGCCCGCCACGCCGGGATCACGGCGAGCGTCCACGTCCCGGGCGCCCTGGTACTGGCCGACCTGGCCCGCCCGATCGGCGCGGGTCGCCTGGTGAGGTCGAGCCGCAACGGACACACCCGGCCCCCGGTGGTGCCGGCGCAGGCTTCGACGCCGATCTTCGAGCAGGTGGTGACGAGCTGGTTCACCGAGCCGGCGGCCAAACCGGTGCGGCGCAACGGGAAGACGGTGCCGGTGGAGTGGCCGGCAGCGGCGGAGCGGTCGGTGGGCGAGCTGCCGGGTCGCGCCGGTTCTGCGGTGGCGGGGCGCTCGTCGGGCACGCCGGTGGAGTGGCCGGCGGTGGCCGAGACTCTTGCGGTTCCGGCCGATCGAGTCGGCGGCACGGAGCCGGCGAGCGAAACTTCCGGAGCCCACCGGGCGATCCCGGCGGAAACCGCCACGGACACCTCGCCCGAAGCGGGGTGGGCCGAAACCCCCGCGGTGCACCGCCCCGCCTCGGCGGGGCCGGCCGCTTCCGGCGAGGCGGCCGGGTGGGCCACCCGAGCCGAGATTCCGGTAGCGGACCCAGCCTCCTCGGCCGGGCCGGTGGAGCCGGCCGTCCCGGCCGAGGCACGACGCCCGATTGCACCGGCGGAATCGGCAGCCGGGGTGGAATCCGCGGCGAGCCGGCCCGACCGAGCCGCGGCGGCCGCGCCCACCACCGACTCGACCGCGGGCGCTGACCTGACCGCGCGCGCCGGCCTAACTGCGGGCGCTGACCTAATCGCGGGCGCCGACCTAACCGCGCGCGCCGAGCCGACCACACGCGCCGACCCCGGTACCCGCCGCGAACCCAGCCCGGTCGGCGACTGGGACACCCCCGCCGACCGCACCCGGCAGGCCGCCGAAAGCGCTCTCCAACCCCCTCCCGCGCAGAACCTCACCAGCGCCGGCCTGCCCACCAGGCGGCCCGGCGCCCAGCTCGCCCCCGGTGCCGTCGTCCCGCGGGTGCGGGAGCAGACCGGCGGCACCTTCCGCGACGCCGCCGCCGTGCGCAGCAGTCTTTCGCGGCACTACCAGGGCATGCGCGCTGCCCGGTTGGAGACCTCGGCGCGCGCCGGACAACCCGGACCAGCCGGAAAGGACGAAGTGGACCCGCGATGACGGAACTGCACCCCCGACGCTCCGCCGACCGCCCGGCGGCCCGCCCCCTCGGCGGGACGCGGCCGCCGGAACGGTCCGCGACGCTGAACTGGCTCGTCAACGGGTTCGTCCAGGACGTCTCCGGCGTCGCGCACGCCGTGCTCGTCTCCGCCGACGGGCTGCTCGTGGCCGCCGACGAAAACCTGCCCCGCGAGCGCGGCGACCAGCTCGCGGCCATCGCGGCCGGCCTGTCCAGCCTGTCGCTGGGCACCGCGGAACTGTTCACCGCCGGGCGGGTCGTGCAGTCGGTGATCGAGATGGAACAGGGGTTCCTGCTGCTGATGAGCGTCGGCGACGGCTCGAACCTCGTCGTGCTCGCCTCGACCGGCTGCGACATCGGGCTGGTCGGCTACGAGATGACGATGCTGGTCGAGCGGGTGGGGCGGCAGGTCGACGTGCCCGCGCGCGAGATACCGGTGGCCCAGGACCACCGGTGATCGACGAGCCGCCGTCCGGGGACGCGCCGCGCCGGAGCGCGGCGCTCGCCCGCCCCTACGCGTGGACGGAAGGGCGGACGGCGCCGGCGGTCGAGATCGCCGTCGAAGCACTGGTCGAGACCACCGCCGACGGCCGGGCCGAAGCCTTCTACCAGTCGTCGAGCGCGTCGGCGGACGTCATCGAGCTGTGCCTCCGGCCGAGGTCGCTGATGGAGATCGCCGCGCTGCTCGCGCTGCCGCTCGGCGTGGTCCGCGTGCTCGTGTCGGACCTGATGCAGGACAACCTGGTGATCGTTCGCGAAACGCTGTCGGACACCGCCGGCTGGGGCGAGCGCCACGACCTGATGGAACGCGTGCTGCACGGGCTGCGCGACCTGTAGAGAGGACCTGCCAATGGAGCATTTCGCGCTGGGGCACTGGCTGCTCGTGCTCGCCTACCTGACGTCGGTGGTCGGCTGCGCGCTCGGGCTGGCGTGCGCGGTGCAGGCCCGCCACGCGGCCGATCCCCGCCACCGCCTGCGCTGGCTGGTGCTGGCGGCGATCTCGATCGGCGGCGTCGGCATCTGGCTGATGCACTTCGTGGCGATGCTCGGCTTCAGCACCCCGGGCATGCCGGTCCGCTACGACATCTTCCGCACGGTCCTGTCGGCCGTCCTCTCGGTGACGGCGGTGTTCGCGGGCCTCGTGGTGGTGGGCGGCCGCGCGAAGTTCGGCTGGTGGCGCCTCGCCCTCGGCGGCGTGATCACCGGCCTGGCGGTGAACGTCATGCACTACACGGGAATGTCGGCGCTGCAGGTGAAAGGCGGCTTCGGCTACGACGGCGGCCTGGTCGCGCTGTCGGTCGTGATCGCGGTGGTGGCGGCGACGGCGGCGCTGTGGTTCGCGGTGTTCCTCGACCGGCTGTCGCTGAGGTTGCTGGCGGGCTTCGTGATGGGCGCGGCGGTGACGGGCATGCACTACACGGGCATGGCGGCGGTCCGGATGACCATGGACCCGAACGCCCCCGATCCGGCCGGCGTGGAGGTGTTCTCCTTCCTGTTCCCGGTTTTCGTGCTGGCGGCGATCGCGATGGCGGTGCCGCTGTGCGCGGTCCTGATGGCGCCGGCGGTCTCGCCGAAGGCCGCCGTGCCCGAGCCGCTCGCGGGAGACGCCGTCACGGTGTGAGCCGCCGCCGAAGGAGGGCGGCCCGCGGGGAACGTCCCCCGCGGGCCGCCCGGCTCACCTCCTCACAGGATGCACAGCAGCGAACAGGCCTTCGCCGACGACCAGTCCGTAGTGGACTCCTGCGTCCCCGGCGGGACGTTGACCGGCAGGTACGTCACCTTCGCCTTGTTGGTGATCGGGAACAGGTTCAGCAGCGCGTACGTCGAGCAGTGCACCTGCTTCGACTCGCCCGCCTGCAGGGTGAAGGGACCCGTCTGGCACGAGTGCTCCACACTGTCGACCACCTGCGCCGAGGTGATGCCCACCGGGCCCTCGTTCGTGACCGTGATCCGCCAGTACGCCGTCGCGTTCAGCAGGCCGAGGAGACCGACTCCCGCCTGCTTCGCCCAGGGGCCGGTGCCGCCCGGGCCGCACCTGGCCGCCGACGAAGACGTGCAGATCTCCTTCTGCACCTTGACCTTCGGGGTGCACGCCGCGCCGGGGGCGACCGGGAGCGCCACCGTGTTGGACGTGAACGACCCCGTCGAATCCGTGCCCGTCGCCGTGTTCGCCACCGACGTCACGGCGCAGTCCGCCGAGATCGTCGTGCGGAAGCACAGCTGGGGCGCGTCGCCCGCGAAGTCGACCACCAGTGAGCCGCCGAAGCCCGCCGCGCTGTTCAGCACCAGCGTCGTCGTCACGGTGATCGACGGGTGCGCCGCCACGGAGACGCCGGTCAAGTCGACCGAGCCGTCCGGGGCGAAGCCCGGGGTCGGCACGACAGCGCCGTCCTGGTCGACGACCGTCACCCGCGATGCCGCGAAATCGACCTTCGCCAGGTCGACACCCGTCAGCCTCGCCGCCGTGTAGCCCTGGACGTGCGAACCGCCGTCGCAGTAGAACTCGCCCGGACGCAGGGTCACCTGCCCGCCGGAGCGGACGCACGGGGTGGCACCGGTGGCCGGATCCATCGAGAACAGCACGCCCGCGTCGCCCAGCCCGATCAGGCAGCCCGACGGCGGGTCGAACGCGTACCCGTAGTCCCGCGTGGCTCCGCCGTTGACCGACGGGTGCGTGATCGGGCCCGGCAGGCCCGCGCACGCCGACGCCGTGGTCCAGTCGTGGCACAGCGCCGCGCCCGCCACGCCGCCGTTCCAGATCGCCAGGTAACTGCGCACGTGGCCGTTCGGATCGGTGACGACTTCCGGGTTGAAGACGTAGATCCCGCCCGGCAGCGCCGCCGCGACCGGCGGGGCCGGCAGCGCGGATCCGTCCAGCGCGTAGCACGTCGTGACGTTCGTGCCGCCGGTCGTCGACGAACACGCCCCCACCGGAGCGCCGGCCGTGTCGAACGCCGTGTAGGCGTTGTAGGTGTGGTTGCCCGCCGGTCCGGTGGGCCGCGAAGAAGCCCAGCCGGCGCACGCCGAGGCCGTCGCCGGGTCGAAGCAGCCCAGTTGCGGCTGGAGCGCGGCGCCCGGGTTCGACGTCGACGCGAACACCTTGCCCGCCACCACGGTCATGCCGCCGTAGACGTACGGCTGGTTGACCGCCGGCAGGATCGGCGCGTACGGCTGGCCGGCGCAGGCGCTCTGGGTGCGATGGTCCAGCAGGTCACCGCACCGGTGCTGAGCACGCCGTACAGGTTGCCGCCGCTCTCCACGAGGCCCGCCATGTTGCTCACCGGCGGCGATCCGCCGAGCGTGGCCAGCGGCCAGTACCCGCAGTTGGCGGCGGCGGCCGTGTCGAGGCAGCCGACGCCGGCCGAAGTCGCCGTGAGGGCCGGGTAGTAGACCTTCGCGGGCGCGGCGGGATCGCGCACGTACTGCTCGATGAGGGTGGTGGAGATGTCCCCGGCCCCCAGGGTGCCGAGCGGGCCGGGCGCGGTGTTGAGCACCTTCGGCCACGGGCCGCCCGGGCAGCGCGTGCCGGTGGCGAGTTCGGTGCAGACCACCTTCGGCGCGGTGGGCCCCGCGTGGTGGTAGATGTTCCAGGCCTGCAGCACGCCGCCGGGGGTGCGGTACAGGATCGGCGAGTAGCCGTCGCCACCGGTGGGGGTGGTCACCGCCTGCACGGGCGGGGTGAGGGTGCCGGTCAGCTGGGTCGCGTCGGGACCGGCGGCGGGATTCGTGCCGCGGACCGCGGTGACGCCGGACGCCGGTTCGGCGCCGGCGAACGTACTGCCGTCGGTGGACCACTGCGGCGTCCAGCCGGGCGGGACGTGCAGCGAACCGGGCTGGTAGGCCTGTCCGGCGCCGACGGCGTCGGTGATCGTGGCGGCTCCGGTCGTGGTGGCGTGGTCTTCGTAGCCGACGACCCAGTTCGCGGTCGCGCCGTGCGCGGCGGGCGATCCGGTGCCCTGCACGGACTTCGTCAGCGCCGAGACCGCCGGGGCGGGGTCGGCGGCCGCGGGCAGCGGGGCGGCGGTGGCCGCCGTGAGCACCAGGGGCAGGACCGCCCCCAGCATGCGTCTTCGCATGGTTGGTCCTCGATTCTGGAAATGGCCAGTATTTGTCAGGAATTGTTTTTCCTGGCCGAAAGAAAATCCTATGCCGAATCGGCGGTGTGGTTGAAGCGCTCTCACCCGGGCGCCGGAAAAGCGATGCGAACAGCGCAGTTCCCGGCGGGCAAGGCGTGGTGCGCACCTGCCGTGACGAGCGGCGTTCGGGGCGGCGGTCACCCGGACGCCGTCCGTCGTTCACTCGTTCGGGTAACGAGGGCAGGCTAAGAAAACTGTCTGCCGAGAGCGAATTCGGCTGCCTTCGCGGTGATCTCGGTGGTTGGGTGTGGTTATGGAGATCTTGGTTCTGGGTGGGACGGCGTGGGTGGGCCGGGAGCTGTCGCGGCAGGCGGTCGCCCGCGGTCACCGGGTGACCTGCCTGGCGCGCGGCGAGAGCGGGGAGGTCGCGGAGGGAGCGGCACTGGTCGCGGCCGACCGGCGCGATCCGTCGGCGTACGAACCCCTGCTCGACCGGGGGTGGGACGCGGTCGTCGAGGTGTCCTGGCAGCCGGGTTTCGTCCGCGGAGCGCTCGACGCGTTGGGCGGCAAGGCCGGGCACTGGGTGTACGTCTCGTCCGGCAACGCCTACGCCTCCCACGCCACGCCGGGGGCCGACGAGTCCGCGGCCCTGCTCGCACCGACGGACCGGGACGAGGTCGACCGCGAGTTGTACGGCGAAGCGAAGGTCGCCTGCGAGCAGGCGTCGGCGGCGGCGGTGGGCGACCGCCTCCTCGTCGCGCGGGCCGGGCTCATCGGCGGGCCGGGCGACCACAGCGGGCGCTCCGGCTACTGGGTCGCCCGCGCGGCCCGCGACCCGCGCGGGCCGATGCTGGTGCCGGGCACCCCGGAGGTGCCCACCCAGGTGGTCGACGTGCGGGACCTCGCCGCCTGGCTGCTCGACTCCGCGGAGCGGGGAACCACCGGCACGTACAACACGGTGGGGCCGGACGTGCCGTTCGGGGAGTGGATCGAGCTGTGCCGGGCCGTCGGCGGGCACACCGGTCCGGTGGTCACCGCCGGGGCGGAGTGGCTGCTGGCCCAGGGCGTGGCCGAGTACATGGGGCCCGAGTCGCTGGCGATGTGGCTGGTCGAGCCGGGCTGGGAGGGGTGGTCGGCGCGGGACGGCTCCGCGGCTCGCGCTGCGGGGTTGCGGCACCGGGACCGGGCGGAACTGCTGGCCGACACGCTGCGCTGGGAGCGCGGGCAGGGGCTGGACCGGGAACGGCGGGCGGGCCTGAGCGCGCGGCGGGAGCGGGAGTTGCTCGACGCTCTCGGTTGACGGCGCTCGCCGGGGCCGGTGGGCGGCCCTTCGGCCGGCTCGAGGACTGAAGCGGGGGACACGATGAGCACGTGCGGACCCTGACCAGGGCGGCCCGCGCGTGCGCCGGCTAACCGGATTCGGCGTCGAAGCGGAGTTTCGACGTGATGCGGTAGCGGTCGCCGCGGTAGGCCGAGCGGGTCAGTTCGACGATGCGGCCTTCTCCGTCCCTGGTGAGCCGCTCGATGTGGAGGATCGGCGCGTACACCGCGATTTCCAGCAGCTCGGCCTGGCCGGGGTCGGTCACCGCGGGCTCGATCGTCTGCACCGCGTCCTGCACGGCGATCCCGAAGCGTTCCCGCAGCAGCCGGTAGAAGTTGCCCGTCTCGAGGTCCGCCGGCCGCAGGCCGGGGACCAGGGCGGCGGGCAGGGCCAGGTGCTCGATCGCGATCGGTTCGTCGTCGACGTGCCGGACGCGGGTGACCCGCAGCACCGGCGTGCCCGGCTCGAGTTCCAGCTCCCCGGCCAGCGTTCGCGGGGCCGGGGACACCGCGAACGCGACCACCCGGCTGGTCCAGTGGCCTTCCGCCGGCGGCACCGCGAGGCCGGTCGCCAGTTCCTGGGTGACCTTCTGCGGGCTGGTGAACGTGCCGCGGCCGCGCTGGCGCACCAGCAGCCCGGTGCGGGTCAGCTCGTCGATGGCCGCCCGGACGGTGGGGCGCGAGACGCCCAGCTCGGCGGCCAGGTCCCGCTCGGAGGCGAGCCCGGTGCCGGGGCCGGCGTTCTCGATCACCTTCAGCAGGTGCCGCCGGACGCGGTCGCGCTTCACGGTGGGGGGCCGGTCCGCCGGCTCGCCACCTTGGTTTCGGGGGTTGCGGCTGGCGGAGCCCCCGGCGTGGGGCGAAGCCCCGGATGTCCCAGCGGTCAAGGCACCGTCTTCCCGGGTACTCCGAGCGCGTCGGCGAACCGGACGCGCTCCTTCGGCAGGGCACCCAGCGCCCGCAGGCGGCCGAGGTGGCCGGTCAGGCGCTGGTGGAAGTCAGCATAACCGCGGTCCGGCGGCGACCACGCCCGTTCGGCCAGCGCGCACAGCCGCGGGAACGCCAGGTGCCGGACGTGGTCGGGGGTCGGCGCGTGTTCGGTCCACAGCTGGGCCTGCGTGCCGAGCACTCCGGGCGCGGTCCCGTCGCTGACCGGCAGCCCGCCTTCCAGGGGGTCGAAGCGGTAGACGTCCTCGAGTGTCGTCACGGGCTCCCGCGGCGGCTCGCCGGGCTCTTCGGTCTGCCGGTAGTCGAAGTACGTCGACGTGTGCGGTGCCATCACGACCTGGTGGCCGCGGGCGACGGCGAGTGCGCCGTGGGCGGCGTCGCGCCACGCCGTCACGACCAGGTCCGCGGGCAGCCCTCCCGCGGCGTGGCCGGTCTCGTCCCAGCAGACGGCCTGCCGGCCGAGGTCCGCCAGCAGAGTGTGCAGTTCGGTCAGGAACCAGGGATGCAGTT
>Ga0070663_100000122_pt1 | contig 36697 bp, 36 predicted proteins | sample KBSC63metaG_FD_65646 | JGI IMG/M metagenome (GOLD analysis project Ga0070663, IMG submission 65646) | Corn rhizosphere microbial communities from Kellogg Biological Station, Michigan, USA - KBS C6-3 metaG | ecosystem: Host-associated > Plants > Roots > Rhizosphere > Soil ...
GGTCCATCGCGAGCGCGCCATGGACGGCAGGCTCCGAGCTGGCCACGGAGCGTGACCGGCTGCGGCTGACAGGCTCGTCGTACGTGTCGTCGACCTCGCGGTACCGTGAACGCGACGACCGCGGGGCAGGCTCCTCGTAGGAGTCGTAGTCGTCGTCGTAACCGCGCCGATAGTCGTCCCCGTCGTCGTAGCCGTCGTCGTCAGCGGGCACCATCCCGAAGTAGGCCTTCAGCTTCTGCAGCGCGCTCATGCCTCTCCCTAGCCCTAGCCGCTCCCGCACTGACTCAATCTCCACGCCGTCAGTGCCCCGCACGGGCGGCCACGAAACGTGACGACCGCGCGAGCTCCCTACGGCGAGGCTAAACCGCGCCCACCGAGCAACGCGGTTCCGACACGCACACAGGTCGAGCCGTGCGTGATCGCCTGCTCGAGATCATGGCTCATCCCGGCGGACACGTCTGCGGCATTCGGGTGATCTTTGCGGAGCCGTTCGGCCGCGCGAGCCAGCCGCTCGAAGGCCGCAGCCGGGTCGGCACCCAGCGGTGCGACGGCCATCAGGCCGCGAAGCCGCAGCTCTCCGGTTCGCGCGATCCGGTCGGCCAGCGCGTCCAGTTCGGTCAGCGGGCAGCCGCCGCGCTCGGGATCGTCGTCGAGGCTGGCCTGGATGAGCACGTCGAGGGGTTCGTCACGTATCTGGGCGTCCCGAACCGCACGCACCGCCTTCGAAAGCGCGTCGGCGAGCCGCGCCGAATCGACGGACTGCACTTCGTGTGCCCACCCGACCACCGATCGTGCTTTGTTGCGCTGCAGCCGGCCGACCATGTGCCACCGCAGCCCGCGGACTTCGGCGGCTTTCGGGCCGGCCTCCTGGTCGCGGTTCTCCCCCACATCGGTGACACCGAGCTCGGCGAGCAGCGCGACGTCGGCGGCCGGAAAGGTCTTCGTGATCGCGATCAGCTTGACCTCGTCCCGGGCGCGCCCGGCGGCCCGGCACGCGGCGGCGATCCGCTCCTCGACCTCGGCCAGGTTCTCGGCCAGCTCGGCCTTCCGGTCGGTCATGCCTCGATCCAGGTGATGCCCGCGATCCGCCCGGTGGTCCCGTCGCGGCGGTAGCTGAACAGCGTCTTGTCCTCGTTCGTGCACCGCGGGTCGACGCCGATCTTGCCGACGCCCAGGTCGGCGAGCTGCCGCCAGAGCCCGGCGCGCAGGTCGAGCCCGGGCGTGCCCTTGCGGGTCTTGCACGCGGTGCCGGGGACGTGTTTCTCGACGTCGGCGGCCATTTCGGCGGGGACCTCGTAGCAGTCGCCGCAGATGGCCGGGCCGAGCAGCGCTTCGATCCGGTGCGGCTCGGCACCGGCCGACCGCATGGCCTTGACCGCGGCCGGGACGACGCCGACGCGCGTGCCCGCCCGGCCGGCGTGGACCGCGGAGACCACCCCGGCCTCGGCATCGGCCAGCAGGATCGGGACGCAGTCGGCGACCAGCACCACCAGCGCGACCCCGGGGGTCGCGGTCACCAGGGCGTCCGTCGCCTCCGCCGCGCGGGTCTCGGAACCGTCGACGATGGTCGCCGTGCGGCCGTGGACCTGCTCCATCCAGGCCAGCTTGTCCTCGGCCAAGCCGAGCTCGCTCGCCAGCCGCTTGCGGTTGGCGAAGACGTTGCCCTCGTCGTCGCCGACGTGGTCACCCAGGTTGAAGGTGTCGTACGGCGGCCTCGAAGCGCCGCCCGCCCTGGTCGTGACCACTCGCCGAACCCGCACGAAATCCTCCTGAACATGAGTGAAGGCCATCACCCCCGACTCTAGTTCGCGGGTGACGGCCTTCAGAGGTGGTGGCTAGCGCCGCATGAACGGCGGGACGTCGACCTCGTCGTCCGACGGGTCGTCGTGCACCGGCATCGCGCGGCCGGGCAGGCTGCCCTGGGTCGCGTTGGACCCGAGCGGCGAGTAGCCGCGCGAGCCGCCGCCGGGCTGCGGGAGCCCGCCGGGCGGCTGGTTGCCGGCGGCCGGCGGCAGCGACGAGTGCGTGCGCGGCGGCGCCACCGGGTAGCCGGAGCTGCCCGCGGACGGCACCGGGGTGGCACCCGACGGCGGGGTCGGCGGGTTCGAGACCTGGCCGGCCGAGGCCGACGCCGTCGTCGACGACTGGCGCGAGCCCGACCCGAAGGTCGACGGGTCCAGCTTCTTGTGCGTCGGCGCGCCGGCGTCGAAGCCGGCGGCGATCACCGTGACGCGGACCTCGTCGCCGAGGGAGTCGTCGATGATCGTGCCGAAGATGATGTTCGCGTCCGGGTGCGCGGACTCCTGCACCAGCGACGCGGCCTCGTTGATCTCGAACAGGCCCAGGTCGGAGCCGCCCGCGATGGACAGGAGCGCGCCGTGGGCGCCGTCCATCGACGCCTCCAGCAGCGGCGAGTTGATCGCCTTCTCCGCGGCCTGGATGGCCCGGCCTTCGCCGCGCGCCGAGCCGATGCCCATCAGCGCGGAGCCCGCGCCGGACATGACGCTCTTGACGTCGGCGAAGTCGAGGTTGATCAGGCCCGGGGTGGTGATCAGGTCGGTGATGCCCTGGACACCGGAGAGCAGCACCTCGTCCGCGGAGCGGAACGCGTCCATCAGCGAGACGCCGATGTCGCCGAGCTGCAGCAGCCGGTCGTTCGGGATCACGATCAGCGTGTCGCACTCGTTGCGCAGCTGCTGGATGCCGTCCTCGGCCTGCTTGCCGCGGCGCTTGCCCTCGAAGGTGAACGGGCGGGTCACGACGCCGATGGTCAGCGCGCCCAGCTTGCGGGCGATCTGCGCCACGACGGGCGCGCCACCGGTTCCCGTGCCGCCGCCTTCGCCGGCGGTCACGAACACCATGTCGGCGCCCTTGATGACCTCTTCGATCTCTTCGCGGTGGTCTTCGGCGGCCTTCTGGCCGACCTCGGGGGCGGCGCCCGCGCCGAGGCCGCGGGTCAGCTCGCGGCCGATGTCCAGCTTGACGTCGGCGTCGGACATGAGCAGTGCCTGTGCGTCGGTGTTCACCGCGATGAACTCGACACCCTTGAGGCCGACCTCGATCATGCGGTTCACGGCGTTCACGCCGCCACCGCCGATGCCGACCACCTTGATCACCGCAAGGTAGTTGTGCGGGGGCGTCATCGAAGTCCGCCTTCCTGATCGTTGTGCCCGTACAGCCCGCCGGCCGATGATCAAACCCTCGACCTCAACCCCAGATCGAGAGTTATGTCAACCGCCGACGTTAGGCAGGACGGTAGGCACCAGGCAGGCTCTAATCCAGTAGGCACGCCGTGTGTCGCAAAGGTGTTTTGCCACAACACGTTCGAGCGCGCAAGAGCGACGGGCCGCGAACACCCCTTCGGCCCGATCTGGTATGGCGCCGGATCAGGCGGGCACGGCCATGCTCATGAGGACTTCCGAGGGCGCTCCGGTGGCCGATCCGCCGGGCGGTTCGACGCTCACCGCGACCTTGTCGGCACTCCCGACGCCGTCCGCCACGACCAGGCCGCCCTGGTCGGCCGCGGCGATCACCCCGGCCGAGCGCGGGGCGTCCGCGCCGGTGATCAGCCAGGCTTCGTAGACCTTCCCGCCCGGCTGCGACGGCAGGCCCGCGTCCATCACCATCACCCGGTCGAGCGACCGCGACAGGACGACCGTGACGCCGCCGCCGGTGGGCGCCTCGCCGTGCGCGGTCTTCGCGTCCGGCGCCGCGAGCAGCGCCGCGACCGGCGCGAACTGCTGTTTCGCCTGGTCGAGCCGGCTTTGTGCGGACTGCAGCTCCTGCTGCTGGGTCAGCGCGATGCCGCCGAACACCCCGCCCGCGGCGAGCCCGACGACGGCGGCCGCGGCCGACACGAGGACCGCCCAGCGCGGGGCCCGCGCCGAGCGGCGGTGCCGGTCGGGCGAGCCGGGCCGGGTCCGCGGCGGCAGCTGGCGGGTCGCGTGCATGGCGGTCATGACGCGGTCCTTGAAGTACGGCGGCGGCTCCTCGGCCATCGCCGCGCCCAGCCGGGCCGCGGTCGCGCGCAGCTCGGCGACCTCCTGCGTGCACGAGTCGCACTGCTCGAGGTGGCGGGCGAACTCCGCGCGCTCGACGTCGTTGACGGCGTCGAGCGCGAAGGCGCCCGCCAGGGTGTGCATTTCCGGCGTGCTCAAGCGGTCACCCCCAGGCAGTCCCGCAGGCGGATCAGCCCGTCCCGCAGCCGCGTCTTGATGGTTCCCTGCGGCGTCGACAGCACTTCGGCCACCTCGCGATACGTATAGCCCTGGTAATAGGCGAGCAGCACCGATTCGCGCTGCAGGTCGGTCAGGAAGGACAGGCACCGGCGCACCTGGGAGCGTTCGAGCCGCGCGGTGACGGACTCGGCGACCTCGTCGAACGGACGGCCGCGGGCGGCCTCGAAGGTCGCCTTCTGCTCGCGTTCGGTGCTCGCGCGCGCCGAGCGGACGCGGTCGACGGCACGGCGGTGGGCCAGCGTCATCGCCCAGTTCAGCGCCGAGCCCTTGTCCGGCGCGTACCGCGTCGCGGTGCGCCAGAGCTCGATGAGGACTTCCTGGGCGACCTCTTCGGACTGGGCCGCGTCGCGCACGATCCGCCGGACGAGGCCGTAGATCGGCCCCGCGAACTGGTCGTAGAGCAGCTCGAAGGCGCGCTCGTCGCCCTTGGCCACGCGCACCATGAGCTCCTCGGCGGTCGGGCCGGCCGGGATTGCGGAGGGCACCGGCGCCATGCGGCGCGGGCGGGCCGGCTCATCCATGCAGCTGTCCTCCGGCGTTCTGCGGGGTGCGCGGCACGACCGCGGCCTTGCGCAGCCACAGCGTGACGCCGTGGCGGCGGATCAGCGCGGACACCCGCTGCGGGAGCAGCGGCCGGGCCAGGACGAGCCGGGCCAGCCACCGCGGGTTCACCGGGCGGCGAACTCCCCGCAGCGTAGCGACCAGGGGCGTGGCGGTGCCGCGACGCAACGCCACCGTGAGGTCGAGCAGGGCTTCCGGGTGCGGCAGGCGCATCCGGTATTCGCCGTCCATCTCCTGGAACGGCGAGACGTAGAACTCCTTGGCCGCGCGGGCTCGCCCGGCCTCGTCGGGGTGCAGCAGGTAGGCGTGGCGGCCGCCGTAGGTGTTGTGCACTTCGGCGACGACGCACTCGAGCCGGCCGTCAGGGTCGTGGCACCAGTAGACGCTGATCGGGTTGAACACGTACCCGAGCACCCGCGCGGCGGCGAGCATCACGACCTTCCCGCCGCGCAGGTCGACCCCGCGCTCGGCGAGCCAGGCGTCCAGCTTTTCCCGGATGCCGCGCGGATCGCCCGCGACGAAGTGGTCCCGGTGGTCGAACCGCGCGAACGGCCGCAGCCACCACGGCAGCCGCGGCAGGTCGTCCAGGTCGACGCGCCACAGGTACACGCGGTGAGCGAAGGCGTACGGCGGGTCGATCCGCCGCACGTGCGCGACCGTGGCGTCGTAGAGCGCGTTCGTCACCACCTCACCCCCAGGCTTTCCGCGGCGCGGGCGCCCGAGGAACAGCCGTCCTCGTGGAAGCCCCAGCCGTGGTAGGCGCCCGCGTAGGCGACCACGCCGTCGTTGAGCTCGGGCAGCCGCCGTTGCGCGGCAACGGATTCCGGCGTGTAGACCGGGTGCTCGTACCGCATCCGCGCGACGACGTGGTCCGGGCCCGGGCCGTCGCCGGGGTTGAGCGTGACGACGTATCCGGTCGGCTCGTCGAGCCGCATCAGGCGGTTCATGTCGTAGCTGACCTGGACCGCGCCGGTGGGCGCGCCGCAGACCGGCGCGCGGTAGTTCCACCCGGCCCGCGCGTCGGCCAGCGAGGGCAGCACGCTCGTGTCGGTGTGCAGCCAGGCCTCGTTCTCGGAGTACCGGAACGCCCCCAGCACCTCGCGCTCGGCGGCCGTCGGGTTGGCCAGCAGGGCGAGGGCCTGGTCGGCGTGCGTGGCGACGACGACCTTGTCGACGCGGTGCGGGGTGTCGGCGTCGTCGCGGATCTCGACACCGCTGCCGGTCCGGAGCACCGACCGCACCGGGGTCGACAGGTGGACGGCGGTGAGCTGCTTCGCCGCGAGCTCGACGTACTGGCGCGAGCCGCCGACGACGGTCCGCCAGTCCGGCGAGTCCTTCACCGAGAGCATGCCGTGGTTGCGGAGGAACTCGAACAGGTACCGGGCCGGGTACCGCAGCGTGTCGGCGCGGTCGGCCGACCAGACCGTGGACACCAGCGGCAGCATGAAGTGGTCGACGAAGTAGCGCGTGTAGCCGCCGATGGCGAGGAACGCGCCGAGCGTGACGTCGCCGGCGTCCGTCGCCGCCAGCAGCCGCTTCGCGTGCCGGTGGAACCGCTTCACCTCGGTCAGCATCCGCAGGTAGCGGCCGCGGACGGCGTTGCCGCGCTGGGCGAACAGCCCGGCCACGCCCTTGGCGCCGGCGTACTGCAGGCCGCAGCCGTCGCAGCGAATGCTCATCGACATCTCGGTGTCGCGGGTGTGCACCCCCAGCTCGCCGAACAGCTTGAGCAGGGTCGGGTAGGTGCGCTCGTTGTGGACGATGAAGCCGGAGTCCACGCCGACGGTGCCCCCGTGGCGGCTCGGCACGTCGTGCGTGTGCGCGTGCCCGCCCAGGCGGTCGTCGGCCTCGAACAGCAGAACTTCGTACTTGCGCTGCAGCAGGTATGCGGCGGTCAGCCCGGCCACCCCGCTGCCGATGACGCCGATGCGTTCTCCCGTGATCTCCACACCGGTCCTTCGGCACTGCCGCCCCGCCGGATTGCCGGGCCGGGCGACCAATCCACCGGGACGGGGAGAGCGAATCCCGGGCATGCCGCACACCACCGCGCACCTTCTCGCCTCGTTCGCCGAAAAGCTCCTCGGCGGGCCCCTTCCCGTGGGCCTGCGGACCTGGGACGGAACCCGCGCCGGCCCGTCGGATGCCCCCACCGTCGTGCTCCGCAACCGCCGTGCCCTCCGCCGCCTGCTCTACGCGCCCGGCGAGCTGGGGCTCGCCCGCGCCTACGTCACCGGCGACCTCGACGTCGAAGGGGATCTGGCCGACGGCTTCCGCCGGATCTGGGCCCTGACCCGCGCGGGTGAGCTGAGCCGGGTGAAGCTGGGGCCGCGCGAGTGGGCGGAGGCCGTCCGGCTGGCCGCGCGGCTCGGCGTCGCCGGGCTGCCGCCGAAGCCGCCCGCCGAAGAGGCCCGGCTGTCCGGGAAGCTGCACAGCCTGCTGCGCGACCGGTCCGCCATCGCCCACCACTACGACCTGGGCAACGCCTTCTACCAGCTGCTGCTGGACGAGTCGATGGCCTACTCGAGCGCGTACTTCACGTCGGAGTCGCAGAGCCTCGAACAGGCGCAGCACGACAAGCTGGAGCTGATCTGCCGCAAGCTGGGACTGCGGCCGGGCATGCGGCTGCTGGACGTCGGCTGCGGCTGGGGCTCGCTGCTCGTCCACGCGGCCAAGCACCACGGCGTCGAGGCCGTCGGCATCACGCTCTCGGCCGAGCAGCTGCAGCACGTCCGCGGCCGGCTCGCCCAGCACGACCTGGCGGACCGGGTCGAGGTGCGCCGCCAGGACTACCGGGAGCTGACGGACGCGCCGTTCGACGCGGTCGCGTCGATCGAAATGGGCGAGCACGTCGGCGAGGTCAACTACCCGGCGTACGCGGCGACCCTGCAAAGGATGGTGAAGCCCGGCGGGCGCGTGCTGCTCCAGCAGATGTCCCGCGGGAACGTCGCCCCCGGCGGCGGCGCGTTCATCGAGCGGTACATCGCCCCCGACATGACCATGCGCCCGGTCGGCCGGACCGCCGACCACCTGGAGACCGCGGGGCTGGAGGTCCGGGACGTGCACGCGCTGCGCGAGCACTACGTCTGGACGGTCCGGGCCTGGGCCGCCACCCTGGAGGAGAACTGGGCCGACGTCGTCGCGCTCGTCGGCGAGACGGGCGCGCGGGTGTGGCGGCTGTACCTGGTGGGCGGGGCGCTGGCGTTCGAGGAGAACCGGATGGGTGTGGACCAGATCCTGGCCGTGCGGCCCGACCGGCACGGCCGGAGCGGCCTGCCCGCGACGAGGGAGTGGTGACGATGCCGCAGCTGCTCGTCACGGCCGCCGTCACGCTCGTGGCGGTGGTCGTGACCTTCGGGATCGCGCGGGCGCGCAAGCGGTACGACACGATCGACACGTTCTGGGGGCTCGGCTTCGCGATCGTCGCGCTCGCCGCCTTCCCCTTCGGCGACGGGCCGCTGTCGCTGCGGCTGGTGGTGGTCCTGCTGACGGTCGTCTGGGGCGTGCGGCTCTCGGTGCACCTGCACCTGCGCAACCACAAGCTGCCCGAGGACCCGCGGTACGCGCGGATGGGGCACGGGCCGGCGAAGATGTTCGTGCGCGTGTACCTGTTCCAGGCCGTGGTGCTGTACTTCGTGTCGCTGCCGGTGCAGTTCGCCGTGGACGGCACGGGCATCGGCGTCCTCGGCCGGCTCGGGATCGTGGTGTGGCTGGTCGGGTTCGCGTTCGAGACGATCGGCGACGACCAGCTGCGCCGGTTCAAGGCCGACCCGGCCAACCGCGGCCGCGTGCTGGACACGGGGTTGTGGCGCTACACGCGGCACCCGAACTACTTCGGCGACGCGTGCGTGTGGTGGGGCCTCTACCTCCTGGCCTGTTCGACGTGGCCGGGCGCCTTGACCGTCCTCTCCCCCGTCGCGATGACCCTCACGCTGGCCCGCGGGACGGGGAAACCCATGCTGGAGAAGGGAATGGCGCGCACGCGCCCGGCGTACGCGCACTACGTCGAGCGGACCAGCGGCTTCTTCCCGCTGCCGCCGAAGAAGGTCACTCCCCGGTGAGGCCGTCGGTGAGCTCGCGCAGCACGTCGAGGTGGCCGACGTGCCGCGCGGTCTCCTCGATCATGTGGGCGACGACCCAGCGGAGGTTGAAGGTTTCGTCCTTGTGCGTCACTTCGTCGTCCAAGCCGCGCTTCGCGATGATCTCGCGGCTGCGGGCGCACTGCTTCTCGTAGTCCGCGAGGAGCTGTTCCACGGTGGTCCCGGGCGGGATCCGGAACTCCGCGTCCGGGTCGTCCTTCAGCCGCTCTTCCCAGGTGTCTTCTTCGCCGTCGACGACCACGCCGAACCAGTACCACTCGTTGAGCGTGAGGTCGGCGACGAGACCGGCGACGGTCGTCAGTTCGCTCGGCAGGTGCACCTGCCGGGCCTGGTCTTCGGTGAGCCCGCCGGACTTCCACGCGACGGTCGCGCGGTGGTAGTCGAGCAGGCCGGTGAGGATTTCGCGCTCGCCGCCGGTGAGCGGGACGTCCGGGCGCGCGGGTCGTTCGGTCATGAGCAGGACTCTGCCAGAGGGGTCCGACAGTTATTACCTTGCGCACGATGTAATCGTGGGCTATGTTTACGGACGTGCCGGACGAATTCCTCCTGGACGAGCAAACCTGCTTCGCGCTCTACGCGGCGTCGCGTGCGGTGACGGACACGTACCGTCCCCTGCTCGGCGAACTGGGCCTCACCTATCCGCAGTACCTGGTGCTGCTGGTGCTGTGGGAGTCCGACGACCGGCCGGTCAAGGAGATCGGCGAGGCGCTGCACCTGGACTACGGCACACTTTCCCCGCTGCTCAAGCGACTCGAGGCCAACGGGCTGGTGACGCGGACGCGACTGCCCGCGGACGAACGCACCGTGGTGATCAGCCTGACCGGGCAGGGCCGGGCGGTGCGCGAGCGCGCCGCCGGCGTCCCCTCGGCGATCGGCTGCGCACTGGGCCTGGACGACGGGGAGCGGCGGGAACTGATCAAGACCCTGCGACGGCTGACCGCGTCGGCCGCCGCGTATTCATCGAACACTGACTCATCCGAGCATTGAGGAGGCTTTATGCCCAGCCGTGACGCCACCACCCACTGGGTCGGCGGACTGAACAGCGGGAAGGGCGAGGTCACGCTGGACTCGTCCAACGCGGGCACGTTCGCGGTCTCGTTCCCCACCCGGGCGGGCAACCCGGACGGCCAGACGAGCCCCGAGGAGCTCATCGCGGCGGCGCACTCGTCCTGCCTGGCGATGAACCTGTCGGGCGTGCTCGAGTCCCACCAGCTCACCGCGGACTCGATCGACGTGAGCGCGGAGGTGACGCTCGGCCCGGCGGCCGGCGGCGGTTTCGAGATCAGCGGCATCGCGATCACCCTGCGGGCATCGATCCCGGGCGTCACGGCGGAGCAGTTCGCCGAGTACGCGGAGACCGCGGAGAAGACCTGCCCGGTGTCGAAGGCACTCGCGGGCACGACGATCACCATGGACGCGGCCCTCGCCTGACGTCGCTTCCGGAACGGCCCCCCGCTGCAGCGAGGGGCCGTTCCCGTGGGCTCAGTCGGCGAACTTGGCGAGGTGGCCGGCAACCCACGTCCGGCCGAATTCGGCCAGAACCGGGCCGGACCAGCGGCCGGCGATCTTGACGTCGGCCCACAGCGGCATCCCCGGGGCGTTGAGCGTGCCGTGACTGACGTGAACCACCAGCGCGCCTTCAGGCCAGCGGAAGACGAAGTGCGCGTACATGAAGACCCACGCCCGGTTGCCCGCAGCGTCTGCCGCCTCGCACGGCCCTTCGGTGGGATAGGGGGCGCGGTAGAAGGTGTGGGTTCTGGTACCGAAGGAGAATTCCTCGGACACCAGGCCAGGGCGGAGCAGCGGGTCAGTCTTCGACAATGGTGATCGTGCCGGTGCCATCGCAGCTTCCGCAGCCCTTTCCCTTGCAGTCACCGCAAGCGCGAGTGATGTTTTCCATGCGAGAAGCATGACATACCTCCACAAAGAAAGGCTGCAACTACTCTCGTATGCACATAGGGAGACTATTCGGTTTCCCGCTTGAATTCCTCGGCGATCGAGCAAAGAAGACCGGTCGCCTCTTCACCCTTCAAGGCATGCGACCGGAAGAACTCGAACAACTCGAGGTGGTAACCGATATCCCTCGGGTCACGCAGTGCAACGGTGCCGGAAAACAACTTGACCGTGACCAGTCGTTCGTCGTAGATGACGAAGAGGTTCAAGGGAGATGCCAAGATCTCACTCGACTGCGGGATGACTGAGATCTCGATGTTCTTCCGCTCGCTCAGGACAGCAAGATTCGCCGACTGGCCGACCATCACCGGGAGCGATGCTCGCCGCCAGCGGATCGCCTGCTCGGTCAACACGAACTCGAACCGCCGACCCGTTTCCTCCAGCACCCGCTGCCAGGACAACCGGGCTTCGAGCATCTTGTCGACATCACGCTCCGGCCTGCCCCTGACGGTCGGAGTGAGCACTTGCCGTGCGTAGTCCGGCACCTGAAGCAGGCCACTGGGGATCGCGGGCAGAAACTGCCGAACCACCCGCGACGATTCGTGCAGCGCCTTGATTTCGAGCTGACCACGCCAAAGCCCGATGCGCGCCGACGATCGCCAGGAGGTGTACCCGACGTTCGCGACCCGAGCAAGTGCCACGAGCTTTTCCGCGGCATCGTCCGGAACGGCCAGCGCAGCGACGATCTGTTCGACATCGATCACCGACGGAAGAATCTTGCCCGTCTCGATGCGGCTGATCTTCGCCTGGCTCATGGCACATCGGGCTGCGAGCCGTTCACCCGAAAGACCGGCAGCCTGCCGCAACTCGCGAAGCAATTCCGCCAAGGTCGCACGCTGCTCATCCTGCTGGTCCGGCTCCAGCATTCCATTCGTCAAACGGCACCCCGTGACTCAGAGCTACATCTCGCCAACGATGGTACTGCGCCAGGTCAGGCTCTTCCACCAACTCGGCACCGATGAATGTACCGTCGGGATTGTAGTCGAGATGGACCACTTTCACCTCGTCGAAAAGCCAGAAGTCCTGATCAGGCAGACCCCGGTCGTGCTCCGTGATGTCGACCATCCGGTAGTCCTCACCGGCAGCAACATTTCCGGGAATACTCCACGCGCACTGGTAGCGGAGATACTCCGTCAACGGACGGCGGATCACTTTGGCGCGCCGAAGAGTCCTACCGGACGCAACGATCGTCTCGACACGGCCATGCCACGCGGCATTGTGGCCCGCGGGGCGTTCACCACCGGCCAGGAACAGTTCGAAGTTGGGCTGCTCGCCCGGCATCGTGTAGGTCTGCTGCGTCTCAAGACGGAACGCCGAAACCTTGAACTCGTCAAAGTATCTCGTCAGCTCAGCGCCCAAGCCAAGTTCCACCGTCAGCTCGACAGCCTGTTCCCGGGGCGAAAGGACCAGCCCTTCGGCACTCGGCACCGCGTCACCCTGCAGCACGAGGGTGTTGCGATCCGACAGGTAAACGTTCGGGCACGTCCCATCGTCGCACGTCCCGGCAAGCTTCCTGAGCTTCATGGTCATCACGGTAGCGAGCACTCTTTGTGCCGACAAGGTCACGCAGCGTCCAGTCTCGTGTTCGCATAAGCCTGCTTCACGATCACCAGCGCCGGATACTTCCGGACCCAGCTCGCGCAGCGGCGGCTTCCTCGAGGACGAACCGCAGCGCGTGCTCGCTCGAGGCCGACGGTCGACGCCGGGGAACGCGGGGTCGGGCATGATCGGCCGCGAACGCCGAACGGAAAGGCCGTCGATGCGGATCTTGTCGGAGTCGCAGCTGGGCGCGGTGCTGGCCGGGGTGCCGGGGCCGGCGCCACGGGTGGTCGTCAGCGGGAACTTCGCCACGCCCGGGCGGGCGCTGGCGGTCCTGGACGCCGCCCTGCCGGAGTACCGCCTGTTCGCGCTGAACGCGCAGGCGGGCCTGCCGGACCGGGACGGGGTGCTGCTCGAGACCCCTTCGTCGGGCCGGGGATGCGGCACCGGGCCGGTCTGCGGTACTTCCCGTGCCGGCTGTCGCTGGTCCCCGAGCTGCTCAAGCAGGCGCTGCCACCGGACGTCGTCCTGGTGCACACGTCCCCGCCGGTGGACGGCACCGTGTCGCTGGGCACCGAGGTCAACATCCTGCCCGCGGCGATCGAAGCGGTCCGGGCCCGGGGCGGCCTGGTGGTGGCGCAGCTCAACCCGAGCATGCCCTACACCTACGGCGACGGAGTGCTGCCCGTCGCCGAGATCGACTACGCCCTCGAAGCCGACGAGCCGCTGCTGTCGCCGGAACCCCGGCCACTGGGCGAGGCGGCCCGCACGATCGGCGCCCGGGTGGCCCGCCTGGTGGCGGACGGCGCGACGCTGCAGCTCGGGATCGGCGGCGTCCCGGACGCGACGCTGGCGGCCGTCACCGGGCGCCGGGGGCTGGCGGTGTGGTCGGAGATGTTCAGCGACGGCGTGCTCGGCCTCGACCGGGCCGGCGCACTGGACCCGGCCGTCCCGGTGACGGCGTCGTTCGTGTTCGGCAGCGCCGAGCTGTACCGGTGGATCGACCGCAACCCCCGCGTCCGGCTGCTGCGCACCGAGAAGACCAACGACCCCGCGGTGATCGCCCGGCGGCGCGCGCTGGTTTCGGTGAACAGCGCGCTGGAGGTCGACCTGTTCGCCCAGGCCAACGCCAGCCGCGTCCGCGGCGCGATCCACTCCGGATTCGGCGGCCAGACGGACTTCGTGGTCGGGGCGCTGCACTCCCCCGGCGGCCGGGCGATCATCGCGTTGCCGTCCTGGCACCCCAAGGCCGACGTCTCGACGGTGGTGCCCCGCCTGGCGGGACCCGTCACCTCGTTCCAGCACAGCTTCATCGTCAGCGAGCACGGCACCGCGACGATCTGGGGCAACGACGCGAGCGAGCAGGCCCGGCAGATCGTGGACCACGTCGCGCACCCGGACGTCCGGGAGGACCTTCGCGCGCGAGGACGTGAGCTCGGGTTCGCTCTTCGCGGATGATCCCGGGCAGACCGAAGAGACTACTATAGCGGATAGTAGTAGCCGTCTTCGCGCGCGGTGCGCGGCGCGATTTTCTTTGTGGGATAACAGCAGCTCAGGCACCGACCGCGGATTTTCGTTCACCCGGAAGGGTGGACGGGAAAGCGCTCTGTTCGTAACCTGGCCGAGATCTCGCGATCGGAGCCGCCGAATCCCGGCGGTGGCGCGGGATCGCCGCCGGGGAACCGGAATTCACCCACGCGTGCGTCCGCTGGTGCGATGCCGCGCGTCCGGGTTCCGGCGGCCGACGACAAAGGAGAAACCCGCGACCGTGCAGTCGCATCCCGTCAGGCGCGTGGTGTCCGGAGCCCTCGCCGCGGCCTCGGTGATCGCCCTCGTCACCGTGGCGCAGCCTTCGGCTGCCGCCCCCGTCCCCGTCCTCCAAGCTCCGCTCGCCGGTTCCGAAGCCCTCGCGAAGTACCGCGAACTGGCCGCACAGGCGGAAAAACTCAACGAAGACCTCCTCAAGGCCCAAGGCGACCTCGACGCCAAGCAGGGCGAGCTCGACAAGGCCACCACCGACGTCACCGCGGCGAAGGACCAGGGCGCCAAGGCCGCCGAAGACCGCAAGAAGTTCCAGGCCGAGGTCGACCGGTTCGCCGGTGCGTCGTTCACCGGCGGCGTCCAGCTGAACAAGCTGTCCGCCCTGCTGTCCGGCACGTCCACCCGGGACTTCCTGGACCGCTCCTCGGCACTGGAAGTCATCGCGACCGAGAAGAACGGCGCGATGAACGACCTGACGAGCGCCGTCCGGCAGGCCGAGGACGCCACCACCAAGGCCACGGACGCGGCGAAGCGCGCGCAGGACGCGCGGGACACCGCGGCCAAGCTGACCGAAGACATCAAGGCCAAGCAGAAGACGCTCGACACGCAGATCGAGCAGGTCAAGGCGGCCGACCGGAACCTGAGCTCGGCCGACCGGGCCGCCCAGCGGGACACCGGTGGCAAGGCACCCGCCGTCAAGGCGCCGACCGCGGCCGCCCAGAAGGCGGTGGACGCGGCACTGAGCCGGCTCGGCAAGCCGTACGTCTGGGGCGCGACCGGGCCCGACTCGTTCGACTGCTCGGGCCTGTTGCTCTGGGCGTACGCGAAGGCCGGCGTCACCCTGCCCCGGAACTCCGCGGCACAGGCCCAGTTCGGCACCCCGGTGCCGCGCGACCAGCTGCAGCCGGGCGACCTCGTGGCCTACTACTCCCCCGTCTCCCACATCGGGATGTACCTCGGGGACGGCAAGATGGTGCACGCACCGACCAGCGGCGACGTGGTGAAGATCTCACCGCTGCAGAGCCAGTACGCCGGCGCGACCAGGCCCACCGCCTGAGGCGCACCGGCCGGGGCGGCACCGGTTTTCCCGGTGCCGCCCCGGTTCTCCGGCTACTACTAACCGGCTTAGTAGTCGACGGCGGGCTTCGGGTACGGTGCCGTCATGACGGAGCGCGTCGGCCGGGTGCAGCAGGTCGTGCTGCTGTGCCTGCTCGCGCTGTGCGTCACCGCGATGCACCACGTCCCGGCGTCCGAGCCGGGCGCCATGACGGCGTGCGCTCCGACGGGCGCGGCGGCCGCGAACGCCGCCATGGACTCCGGCGAGCACCAGGCTCCCTGTCCCGGCGGCGAGCACGACCTGCGCCACCTTTGTCTCGCCGTCCTGACCGCGATCGGCGGGCTCCTGCTCGCCTGCGTGCTGCTCCTGTGGCGCCCGGGCACCGGAGTTCCCGCCCGGTGGGTGGCCCCGCGGGGTTCGCCCGCCCCGGACCGGCCGCCGGACCGACCCGGGCGGACCGTCCTGACCTCTCTCTGCGTGCTGCGGGTGTGACCGGCCGGACCACACCGGCCACTCGTTCCCCAGCTCCAGAGAAGGTTCTGACATGCGGAAAACCCTGTTCCCCGTCGTGCTCGCCGTCGCCTCCGCCGCCGTCCTCGGCGCGTGCGGCAGCAGCGACTCACCGTCCGGCATGCCGTCGCACCCCCCGGCCCCGGCCCCGGCGCCGGCCTCCGGGCCGCAGGACGGCCACAACGCCGACGACGTCATGTTCGCCCAGCAGATGATCGCGCACCACGGTCAGGCGCTCGACATGGCGAAGCTGGTGCCCTCGCGCAGCACCGACCCGAAGGTCGCCGACCTCGCCGCGCGGATCGAAAAGGCCCAGGACCCCGAGATCCGGCAGATGCGGGCGTGGCTGGCCACCTGGGGCGCGGGCTCGGCGACGGACATGCCGGGGATGACCCACGGCGCCATGCCCGGCATGATGCCCGCCGACGAGATGTCGAAGCTCGAGGCCGCGAAGGGCACCGAGTTCGACCGGAGGTGGCTGGACATGATGATCCGGCACCACCAGGGCGCGGTCGACATGGCCGAGACCGAACTGAGCCGGGGCGGCAACGCCGAGGCCAAGGCGCTCGCGCGGAAGATCATCGACGCCCAGCAGGCGGAGATCACCGAGATGCGGGGCGTGCGGCAGCGCTGACCGGCACTCGCCCGTCCACTGTGGACGCGCCCGGTCCGGCCGGACCGGGCGCGGCCGCGGACCGTATCCTGGTCCGCGGAGGTCTCATGCGGCAGTTCGGCGAACTCGAAGCGGCGATCATGGACGTGCTCTGGGACGCGGCGGAGCCCCTGCGGGTCCGTGACGTCCTCGACGCGCTGAACCGGGACCGCGACCTGGCCTACACGACGGTGATGACCGTGCTGACCAACCTGCACCGCAAGGGGTGGGTGGACCGCGAGCGGGAAGACCGCGCGTACCGCTACCGGACGCTGACCACCCGCGAGGAAGCCACCGCGCAGACCCTGCGCGAACTCCTGGATTCCGCCGGCGACCGCGAGTCGGTCCTCCTGCACTTCGTCAGCTCGGCCACGGAAGAAGAGTCGGACATCCTCCGCCGGGCGCTGCGCCGGAAGGCGCGCAGGCGATGATCCCGGCGGCGGCGCTGCTGGCCGGGACCGTGGTGATCGGCTGGTGGTCGCCCCGGGCGCTCGGCAGGCTCGCCGCGACCGGCGTCGGCCCGGGCACGGCGATCGCGTGGTGGCTGCTCGCCGCCGTCGGGGTCGTGGCCGGAGCCGTCGCCGGCGTGCTCCTGCTCGTGCTGCCCGGGCACGGCCCGGCGGGCGCGGTGCTGCGGGTGCTCCACGACTGCTGGACGACGGTCGGTCACGAGGACTTCCCGGCGCTCGACCCGATCGCCGGGATCACCTCGGCGGCGGTGCTGGCCGCGGCCGCGGTCCGCCTCGCCCGCCATTCCCTGGTCCGGCGGCGGCACCGGACCGTCCTGCACCGGCGGCACCTGACGGCACTGCACCTGGCCGGCGAACGCGGCGGGCTGCCCACGCTGTGGCTGCCCGACGACCGGCCGATCGCCTACAGCATGGGCGGGCGCCGCCCGCTCGTCGTCGCCAGCACCGGGCTCGCGGACCGGCTCACCGGGCCGGAGCTGCGCGCGGTGCTGGAGCACGAGCGCGCCCACGTCCGCGGCCACCACCACCTGCTCACCGGCTGGGCGGAGGTGCTCGGCCGCACCCTCCCCTTCGTCCCCCTGATGCGCGAACTCCCCACCGCGCTGCGGCTGCTGGTCGAGCTGGCGGCCGACCGGACGGCGTCCGCCCGCTGCGGAACGGCACCGTTGCGGTCGGCGCTCCTGCGAGTCCGGTCGGGCGAGGGCCCCCGCCGCACCCTGTCCATGGCCGGCGGCGACACGGCGATCCGGCTGGACCACCTCGACGCCGGTGCGCCGCCGCGGTTCGCCCGTGTGAAGGCGGTCGCCGGCGGGCTTGCCGCCGTCCTCGCGCCGCCCGCGGTGGCGGCTGCGCTGGTCGTGGGGACCGGGCTCATCGTGTGCCCCTGACCGCGGCAGGCGATTCCGGGCGACCTGACCGGGCTCGTCGCCCCCACCGTGCGCACCCTGCTCGACGCGGCGAGCGTTCCTTGACCCGCACCCGCGGCCGCCCTCAGACCACCCGCAGCCCGCCGTCGGCGGTGTAGCGGACGGCCAAGGGGTCGGACAGTTCCCCGGCGAACTCGCCGTCGCGTTCGGACACGAACCCGATGAGGTGCCAGCCGGCGTCGCGGACCAACCGGGGCGCGTACAGGCCGGGGCACGACACGGGCCGGGCGAGGGACAGGTCCCACGGCCCGGTCACCGCGGGACCGGGCACCGCCCAGACCGCGCCCTCGGCGGCCCGGGCGCCCTGGTTGGTGCAGAAGAGCAGCAGCGGCTGCCCGTCGACGACGGCGACCTGGGGCACCTCGAGGTGCCCGAAGCCGCCGGGCCGGGTGAGCGGTGGCCGGACCTCCCAGTTCAGCAGGTCGGCCGAAAAGGCCTGGCCGATCACGCCGCGGTCCTGCGGGCCACCGTCCTTCGCGTGGGCGGTGAGGAGCATGTGCCAGCCGCTCCCGTCCGGGGCGGGGAAGACCCACGGGTCCCGCCAGGCTTCGCCGGCCCAGTCCGTGCGGTCGTCGAGCGCGTACCAGCCGGGGTCGGGCTCGACCAGTGGCTTCACCCCGAAGCGGTGCCACGTGTACAGGTCGTCGGAAACGGCTAGGCCGATCCGCTGCACCGCGTGGTCGCCGTCGTCGCGGACGCCCGTGTAGAACAGGTACCAGCGTCCGTCCGGCCCGCGGACGACGGACCCCGTCCAGGTCGCGAGGTCGTCCCACGCCGGTCCGTCGGCGGGTACGAGGGCGTCGGCGACGAGCTCCCAGTTCCGCAGGTCGGCGGAAACGGCGTGGCCGATCGACGCCCGCCGGTGGCGCCGCTCGGGATCGAGCAGCGCCCGCGAGGCGCGCAGGAAGAAGGCGTGGTGCCGGCCGTCGTCGTCCGTCGTGTACCAGCTGTCCCACACCCAGTGGTCGGGCAGGCGCAGCATCAGGAAACCTCCGGCCGGCGCGGACGGGCGACCGAAGCACGGGCGCGCAGCGGCATCGGGATGCGGTGGACGGGCTTCTCCCCGGCGGTTTCGCCGTTGATCTCGGCGAAGAGGGCGTCCACCGCCTGACGCCCGAGTTCGTAGAACGGCAGGGCGACGGTGGTGAGCTTGGGCCGCATCCACGAAGCGAGCGGGTGGTCGTCGAAGGAGACCACCGAGACGTCGTCCGGGACGCTCAGCGAGGCGTCGTCGAGCGCTTGGTAGGCCCCGAAGGCGAGCCGGTCGTTGAGGCAGATCAGGGCCCGCGGGTTCGTGCGGCGGAGCAGGTCCCGCGTCGCGTCGAAGCCGTACTCGGGCTGCCAGTCGGCGGTCAAGGTGCCGCTCGCGATCTCGACGCCGGCCTCGGCGAAGACCTCGCGGATGCCGGTGAGCCGTTCCACCGCGGCGACGCTGCCCCGCGGCACGTTCCGGAGCCCCGATCCGGTGCCGATCAGGTGGATGCCCTCCCGGTGCCCGGCTTCCAGCAGCACCCGTGCGGCCGCGCGGCCCGCCTCGAGCTCGTCCGGCACCACCACGGGCAACGGCGAAGGCGTCTTCGGCACGGCGTTGAGGAGAACCGCGGACGTGCCCAGCAGGCTCTCGGGAACGGAGACGCGCCGGGTGTACATCGCGGCGAAGATGATCCCGTCGACCTGGCGGTCGTGCATGCCTTGCAGCAACGCGTGTTCGAGCTTGCTGTCCCCTTCGGACTCACCGATGAACAGCAGGACGCCGCGATCGCGGGCGGCTTCGATCGCGCCCTTGATCATGTCGCCCGCCAGCCGGGACGTGGCGACCGTGTCGGAGACGAACCCGATGGTCAGCGTGCGCCCGGTGCGCAGTCCGGAAGAGACGATGTTCGGCCGGTAGCCGAGCTCCCGCGCGGCCTCCTTGATGCGTTCCTGGACCGCTTCGGAAATCCGCAGCTCCGGACCCCGCCCCGACAGCGCCAGGGACGCGGTGCTGCGCGAAACCCCCGCCGCCTTGGCGACGTCGGCCAGCGTGACCCGTCGTGGGCTCACCGTCGCACCCCCGCCTTCCCCAACCTTGACACCGGCTCGTCCGATCGCCGAGACTACCGATGCTAACTCGGTTTAGCAAGGTAGAAGCCCTGCTCGACCGGTGCATCCACCCGCGACGGAGGAGACAATGTTGTCCCGTCGAACACCCCCCAGCCGCCCCTTCGGCACGCTCCTGATCCTCACGTTGGCCGGCACGCTGGCCGCGGCCTGTTCGGGCCCGGGCAGCGGTGCGGGACCGGGCGAAACCACGGCCACGGCCGTCACCGCGGAGCCGACGTGCGGCAGCGCGCCGGTCACCGTACGGGGCTACTTCGAAACCGGCTTCCCGATGGCCAAGGCGCTCACCGACGAGTTCACGAAGCAGTTCCCGAACGTCAAGTGGGACGTCCGCGAGGACCAGTTCGCGGTGATCACCCAGAACGCACCCCGCGTCCTCGCCGACGACCCGCCGGACCTCATGCGGCTGCCGCAGGTGTCCGAACTGGTCAAGGACGGCCTGCTGAAGAACCTCGACGGGTACGCGAAGTGGTTCGGCTGGGACAAGTGGCCGTCCGGCCGGCTCGCGCAGCTGCGCATGGGCCCCGGCGGACGGCCGCGCGGGGAAGGCTCCCTCTACGCGATGGGCCTCAACTTCAGCGTGACCGGCGTCTTCTACAACAAGCAGCTCGCGTCCCGGATCGGGCTGACCACGCCGCCGGCCACGCTCGCGCAGCTCGACGAAGCCATGGCGAAGGCGAAGAACGCCGGTATCCAGCCGATCCAGCAGTTCAACGGCGGCGCCACCGGCGGGCTGGCCTTCCCGCTGCAGGACCTGATGGCGTCGCTCGGGCAGCCGGCGCCGGTCAACGACTGGATCTACCAGAAACCCGGCGCCACGATCGACACGCCGTCGAACGTCGAGGCAGCCCGGCACCTCGAGCAGTGGATCAAGGCCGGGTACTTCGCGCCGGACGTCAACGCCGTCGACTACGCGCAGATGGTCAGCCGCTTCACCGCCGGACAGGGCCTGTTCAGCTTCAACGGCGACTGGGAATCGGCCAACCTGGACAAGCTGATGGCGGGCAACGCCGGGTTCTTCCCGATGCCGCCGGCACAGGCCGGGGCCAAGGCCGCGGGGATGTCCGCGCCCCTGACCGTCGGGATCAGCGCCAAGGCACCGCACGCCGACTGCGCGGCGTTCTTCCTCAACTGGGTGGCGACGAACGGCAAGGCGCGGGAAGTCGCCGTGCAGACCGGCGGATCGCACCCCATGGGACCGGCGGACGCCCCGCTGCCCCGGATCGCGGCGGGCACCGTGACCGCGGCGACGCTCGAAGCCGCCGCCCAGGTCGACAGGGACGGGACCGCCATGGACTTCATCGCCAACGCGACCGGAGCCATCTACGCCAAGAGCTGGACCCCGCAGCTGCAGAAGCTGGTCTCCGGCGAGCAGACGCCGGACGGGCTGCTGAAGTCGGTGCAGCGCGACTACGCCGACCAGGTCGGGAGCTGACCGGCGATGACCAGGTCGAGCAACCTCGTCGCGGCCCCGCCGCGACCGTCCACTGTGGTGGGACCACCGGCGCGGCGTCGCCGGCGGTCCCGCCGCACGGGCTGGGCCGGCTGGCTCTTCGTGGCGCCGGCCCTGATCTTCTACGCCGTGTTCGTGCTGCGGCCGATCGTCCTCACCGTCCAGTACTCGTTCTACGACTGGAACGGCATCGGCGCGTCCCGGTGGGCCGGCTTCGGCAACTACACCAAGGTGTTCGCCGATCCGGAGCTGTACGACTCGATCCTCCACGCGTTCGAGCTGATCCTGTTCTTCAGCGGCATCCCGGTGCTGCTCGGCCTGGCGATCGCCGCGACGATCCGCCGCATCGCGACCAGCAGGCTCGCGCTCGTCGCCCGGACCGTGCTGTTCCTGCCGCAGGTCATCCCGCTGGTCGCCGCCGGCATCGCGTGGACGTGGCTGCTGTCGGCCACCGGCGTCGTCAACCAGCTGCTTTCCGCACTGGGCCTCGGCAAGGTGACGAAGGCGTGGCTCGGCGACTCCTCGACCGCGCTGCCCGCCGTCGGCGTGATCGGCGCCTGGGTGCTGCTCGGGCTGTGCATCCTGCTGTTCCTGTCCGGCATGAGCAAGATCGACCCGGCGCTGTACGAAGCCGCGCGCATCGACGGGGCCGGGGTGGTCCGCGAGTTCTTCGCGATCACGGTGCCCGGCCTGCGCCAGGAGATCGGCGTCTGCGTCACCGTGACGATGATCGCCGCGCTGGCGAGCTTCGACATCGTGTACGTCTCGACGCAGGGCGGCCCCGGCAACGCCACCACGGTGCCGGGCCTGGAGATCTACTACCTCGCGTTCTCGCAGCGGGAGGTGGGGCCGGCCTCCGCGCTCGCCGTCGTGCTGATGGTGGTCGTGCTCGCGGTCGTGCTCCCCGTCCAGCGCATTTCGAAGGAGGACAAACCGTGACGGGCACCGGCCGGAGCCTGACCGGGCGCATCCTGCTCGTCGTGCTGATGGCGGCCACCGTGCTGCCGTTCGTCAGCCTCTTCGTCACCGCGCTGCACCCCTCGGGCAGCTACCCGTCCGGTTTGGAGTGGCCGAGCGATCCCCAGTGGGGGAACTTCGCCCGGGCGTTCGAGGTGGCCCGGCTGGGCGAGTTCCTGAAGTCCAGCGTGCTCATCGTGCTCGGCGTGGTCCCGGTGTCCCTGCTGATCGCCACGATGGCCGGCTTCGCCACCGGGCACCTGCGCATGCCCGGCGGCCGCGCGGTGTTCCTGCTCTTCGTCCTCGGCCTGACGCTGCCGTTCGAAGGCATCATCACCCCGCTGTACTTCCAGGTGCGGGACATGGGCCTGCTCAACACCCGGTGGGCGATCATCCTGCCGCTGATCGGCCTGTACATGCCGTTCTCGGTGTACTGGATGCGCGCCCACTTCGTGACCATGCCGCACGAGCTGTCCGAAAGCGCCCGGGTGGACGGCGTCAGCACCTGGCAGCTGTTCTGGCGCATCCACGTCCCGCTGGCCAAGCCCGCGCTCTCCTCGCTGGCGATCCTGCTCTTCCTGTGGACGTGGAACCAGTTCCTGCTCGCGATCGTGCTGGTGGACGAACCTGCGAAACGCACGATGGCGGGCGCGCTGGGTGCGTTCCAGGGCCAGTGGGGCACCGACATCCCGCTGCTGTGCGCCGGTTCGCTGCTGATACTGACGCCGACCCTGGTCGTCTTCCTGATCTTCCAGCGGCGGTTCGTGTCCGCGCTGCTGGCCGGTTCCCTGAAGGGCTGACCGCACCCGGATGCTCCCCCCGGGCCCGGGTGCGGGCTCGCGCTAGCATCCGGGCGGCGGCACGCCGATCAGGAGGCGAAGATGACGGACGAACGCGGTGTCGAAGCCGTCGAACAGTGGTTTCGGCGGCGAGGGCTGCCCGCGGTGGTGCGGGGCCGGCCCGCGCAGCTGCTGGTGCGCACCACCCCGGCGATCGTGTTCATCGCGGTCTGGCAGGTGCTGACCACCGTGCTGGGCGCAGTGGACGGCGAAACGGACGCGGACTTCGACCGGCTGCTGGAGAGCGACCTCTTCGCGCTGGGATACGGCGGCCTGCTGCTGGGCCTGGTCGTCGTGCCCGGCCTCGGCTCCTGGCTCACCGCGCGGTGGGTGCGGCGCAAGCTGGTCGAGCGCGGCGGAGCCGGGCCCGCGGCGGTCACGGCGGGCGTGTTCGTGGTCGTCGTGCCGATCACCGACCGGGTGGTCGCGGGCGATTCGGTGCCGCTCGGCCTGATGACCCAGTTCGCGGTCCTGGCCGGGCTGTTCGCGGCCGCGTTCGTCGGGGTCGGCTCGATCGTCGGCTGGGCGCTGCGCGCGGCCTTCCGCCAGCTCCGGCTGCTGGGCGAGCTGACCAGCCGGGTGCTCCCCCTGCTGCTGCTGTTCACCGTCTTCGGGTTCTTCACCACCGAGATCTGGCAGGTCGGCGCCGCACTGCCGCGGCAGCGGATGTGGCTGGTCGTGGGGCTCTTCGCCGTGGTCGCCGTGGCCTTCCTGCTCGCGATGCTCAAGGCCGAGGTCACCAGCCTGACCCAGTCGCGCACCGCCCCGGTCGGGCTCGACAAGCTGCGCGAAACCCCGCTCGCGCCCTTCCTCGCGGACGACGTCCCCGCCGAGCGGCTCCCGCTCACCAAGCTGGAACAGGCGAACATGATCCTCGTCCTGGTCCTGACCCAGGTGCTGCAGACCCTCGTGCTCGCCACCGTGATGTTCGTCTTCTTCGTGATCTTCGGGATCATCGCGGTCCAGCACTCGGTGATCAAGGCCTGGGTCGGCCGCGATCCCGCCAGTGGCACCCTGTTCGGCATCCAGCTGCCCGTGCCGGAAGAGCTGTTGCAGGTCTCGCTGTTCATCGCCGCGTTCTCCGGCCTCTACTTCGCCGCCTCCACGGTGACCGACGCCAAGTACCGCAGCTCCTTCTTCGACCCGCTCGCCGACCACCTGGCGGTCAGCCTCGTCGCGCGGGACCTCTACCTCGCCCGGCTCCTCGGCGGACCGCGGGAGCCCGCCGAGACGCACTGAGGTTCCGTTACTTCGGCGCCCGGAAGCTGTACTGCCCGGACCCGACGACCACGACCGTGGCCTTCCGCCCCGGGTCGTAGGTCACGCCGAGAACGCCCGCGGCCCGCCGGAGCGGCTTGCCGGACTCCGTGACCGGCTCGGCGGCGCCCGAAGGGATCACCACCTCGGCCGTCGTGTTGACGGGCACCGTGACGTTCATCGTCAGCCCGTCGCCGGTGACGGCCCACGCGTTCGACAGCCGCCCGTAGACGGTGTCGATGGCTCCTTCGGCGTGGGTGAGCCCGCCGCCGAGGTGCGGCTCGACGACGCTGCGTCGGTAGCCCGCGTCCTTGATCCGGATGCCGCCGATGTACTGGTGCATCCAGTCGGCGACCGCGCCGTAGGCGTAGTGGTTGAAGGAGTTCATGTCCACCGGCCCGAAGGTGCCGTCGGGCTGGATGGAGTTCCAGCGTTCCCAGACGGTCGTCGCGCCCTTGCCGATCTCGTAACCCCAGGACGGGTAGTCCTTTTTGGACAGCAACGTGTAGGCGAGGTCGTCGCGGCCGACGTTCGTCAGGGCCGGCAGCAGCCACGGCGTCCCGATGAAGCCGGTCTTGAGGTGGTTGTCGCTCTGGGCGAGCTTCGCCACGTACTTCTCCCCCGCCTTCGCCTTCAACGCCCGATCGGTGACGAGGTCCATGCCGAGGGCGAGGGCGTACCCGGTCTGGGAGTTGCCCCGCACCGTCCCGTCCGCCGCCACATAGGCGCTGGTGAACGCGGCGCGGACGTCCTCGTAGAGCTTCGTGTACTCGGCCGCCTCGGCGGTCCGGCCGACGGCCTGCGCCATTTCCGCCATCATCCGGACGTCCTGCGCCCAGATCGCGGTCCCGAGGACACCCTGGTCCGAGGGGTCGTCGAGGTTCAGCCAGTCGTTGGTGAAGAAGGTCAGCCGCCCGGTCTCCAGGTTGTCCGGGCCGGCACTCGCCCGGGCGTAGGCGAAGAACCGGCTCATCGCGTCGTAGTTGTCACGCACCGCCTGCGCGTCCCCGTAGGCGTGCCACAGGGCGTACGGCACGGTGATGAGCGCGTCTTCCCAGCCGACGCCGCTTTCGTCGAACGCCCCGTTGGTGGACGGGACGACGGCCGGGATGGACCCGCTGCTCTTCTGCTCGTCGCGGACGTCGGTGAGCCACTTCCCGAGGAACGCCCGCATGTCGCCGAGGTAGGTGGCGGTCGGCGCGAAGATGTTGATGTCGCCGGTCCACCCGAGCCGCTCGTCCCGCGCCGGGGTGTCGGTCGGGATGGAGAGGAAGTTGCCCCGCGCGCCCCACGCGACGTTGCTGAGCAGCTGGTTCAGCATGCCGTCGGACGTGCCCAGCGTGCCGGTGCGGCGCAGATCCGAGCCCCACACGACCCCCTTGACGTCCGCGGCGGCCGGTGGTGTCGCGAGCCCGGTGATCTCGACGTACCGGAAGCCGTGCTGGGTGAACGCCGGCTGGTAGGTGATCGTGCCGTCCTCCGCGAACCGGTAGTGGTCGGTGGCGGTCGCGGCCCGCAGGTTCGCCACGTACATCGTGCCGTCCGGGTTGAGCACCTCGGCGTGCCGGAGCCGGACCGTCTCACCCGCCTTGCCGGTGATCCGCACCCGGGCCACGCCGACCATGTTCTGGCCGAGGTCGTAGACGGTCACCCCCGGCGCCGGGCTGGTGACCTTCTTCGTCGCAAGTACCTGGGTTTCCCGCACGGGCTCGTCCGGCTGCGGTGACAGCTTGGCCGTGTCCGAGGGATGCGTGACGACCGGCGCCCACGCCGAATCGTCGAACCGGCCCTCGGTCCAGCCCGGCTGTTCGAACCGGGCGTCGTAGGTCTCGCCCAGCTGGTTGTCGGTCGCCGCGAACGGCCCGGCGTGCCACTTCCAGTTCGGCGCGGTGTCGACCCACTGCACGCTGCCGTCGGTGTAGGTGATCTTCAGCCGGGCGACGAGGGCCAGGTCGGTGCCGTACTGGCCCTTGCCTGCCAGCCCGATCTTGCCCGCCCACCAGCCGTCGCCCAGCGCCGCCCCGAACCCGTTCGCCCCGGCCCGGACGAGCCCGGTGACGTCGTAGGTCTGCGACTGGATGCGCTTGGCGTACTCGGTGTAGCCGGGTGCGAGGAACTGGTCGCCGACCTTGCGGCCGTTGAGCGTGAGCTGGTAAACGCCGTGGGCCGACGCGTAGACCCGGGCCTGCGCCACGCGCTTGCCCGGCGTGGTCGCGAACGACGTCCGCACCAGCGGCTCGTAGGAGTCGCGGCCGGTGTACAGGGCGTCGGTGCTGCCCGTGACGGTCAGTTCCCCGTGGTCGACGCTGCCGCCGGTGAACGGGTTGGGCACGGCGAATTCGGGGTTCGCCAGCACGGTGCCGTCCGGCTTGGTGACCGTGAACCGCTGCACGGTCACCGATTCCGTCCCGTAGGTGCGCAGGCCGGCCCGCCCGCTCGGGAAGTCGGCTGCCGTGCGCGTGTCGACGACGACACCGTCCAAAGTGGTCCGGACGGTGGTGCCCTCGACCGTGTAGGCCACGGTGTGCGTCCCGGCCAGCAGGCCGGCGCGGGTGAACCCGAACGGCCTCAGGTCCACTTCGGCCAGCACCGCGTAGTCGCCGTTGACGCGGCGATGCGGCCGGAGCATCGGCACGGACGTCGCCGAGTCGCCGACGTTGAGCTGCCACATGTACGCGTTGCCGGCGTCCCGCGCCCGCAGGAACGTCCCGAACGCCACGCTGTTCAGCCGGAAGGTCTCGGTGACGGTGTAGTCCGTCCACTGCCCGTACGACGGCGCGGGCTTGCCGATCCAGGCCGCCGATCCCCAGTCGGCCGCGGTGAGCAGCCCGGTCTCGAACCACGCCGGCGGGCTCCAGCGGCTCGGCGTGCCCCGGTCGTCCCAAATCCGGACCCGCCAGTAATAGCGCGCGCCGGAAGCCAGTGCGGGCCCGCCGTAGCCGACGTCGACCTGCCGCGCGGAGGCGATCTTCCCGGAGCGCCACCCATCGGCGCCTCCCGGCGACCGGCCGACCTGCAGCTCGTACGCGGTCTGCGTCACCGCCCGGCGTGCGGAGGCGGTCTTCCAGCCGAAGACGGGCGCCGCGCCGGGGATGCCCAGGGGATCGACGCGCCCGTTCGTCGTGAGCCCGTCGACGGTCGCCGCTTCCCCGCCCGGCGCGGCGGCGGAAGTTCCCTGCAGGAATGCAAGCCCCAGGAGGACGACGGCGAACAGGCTCCGATTCCGCCGCGAGAACGGACGAGGGGCTTTCGTGCGGCGCTGCTTTCCGGCCACGTCAACTCCGACCTGTGAATTGAAACGATTCAATCCGCGGAAACTTTTGTGAGGTTAGGTGACCGCGGTCACCGTCGTCAACCAGGCTTCGCTCGGGGGCCCGAACAAAGCGGGCGCTTACAATGGACCTCGACCGGGCCGGGCGGTCCGAGCTGGGAGGATCACCGGATGACGATGTCGCTGTCGGCCGAACTCTGGCCGGACGTGCAGCCGGAGACCGCTCGGCGGCTCATGCTGGCCGGGGTGGAGGCTTTCGCCCAGCGCGGCTACCACGCCACCACCACGCGGGACATCGCCGGCGCCGCGGGGATGTCGCCCGCCGCGCTCTACGTGCACTTCCCCTCCAAGGCCGCGCTGCTGTTCGCCATCAGCCGGTACGGGCACGAGCAGACCCTCGCGCTCGTCGAGAACGTCGTCGCGAAGGAGTCCGACCCGGTCGAGCGGATCCGGCTGATCGTCGAGGACTTCGTGGCCTGGCACGCCCGGCGCCACACCGTGGCCAGGGTCGTGCAGTACGAGCTGCAGGCCCTGCCCGAGCAGGAGTTCGCGGTGGTCGCCGAGCTGCGGCGCCGGATCGAGCGGATCGTGCGGGAAGTCATCGCCGAGGGCGTCGACGCCGGGGTGTTCACGGTGTCCGACCCGCACCTCGCCGCCCGGGCCGTGCTTTCGCTCGGCGTCGACGTCGCCCGCTGGTACAGCGAGCGCACCCGCCAGACGCCGGCCGCGCTGGGCAAGGAGTACGGCGGCCTCGTGCTGCGCATGCTCGGCGTATCCGGCGAGTAGCGGTCACAAGCTGTCCGCTTTTTCCGGCAGGGTGGTCCCGTGCACACCGTCCTGGACTCGCGGGCCCTCAACCGCGCCACCCTCGCCCGGCAGCTGCTGCTCGAACGCGCCGAGCTGCCCGTGCTCGACGCCGTCCGCCACCTCGGCGGCCTGCAGGCGCAGGAGCCGCAGGAGCCGTTCACCGGCCTGTGGTCGCGGCTGCGCGCGTTCGACCCGGCGGCGCTGGACGCCCTGCTGACCGGACGGCAGGTGGTGCGGACCCATCTCATGCGCCGCACCGTCCACCTGCTCGCCGCCGGCGACGTGCTGGCGTGGCGGAGCCGGTTCGACGCCATGCTGCGGCAGCGCGTCGTCGGTACCTACCGCCGCGAACTCGAGGGAGTGGACTTCGCCGAGCTGGCCGCGGCGGGCCGGGCGGTACTGGCCGACGGCGAGCCGCGCTCGATGGGCGAGCTCGCCCGGGCGGTCGCCGACCGGTGGCCCGCGCCGGGACCGCGGCCGCTCGGCGAACTGCTGGTCGCCGCGCTGATCCCGTCGGCGCAGCTGCCGCCGCGGGGGCTGTGGCGCGCCAAGGCGGGCGTGCGGAACCTCCCGCTGGCCGCGTGGCTCGGCCGCGACGTCGAGCCGCTCGATCCCGAGGACGGGGCCGGGCGGGCGCTGGTGCGGCGCTACCTGGCGGCGTTCGGCCCGGCGGCCACCGCGGACCTGCGCGCGTGGTCCGGCCTGGCCGGTCTTCCGGCCGCGGTGAAGGCCCTGCGCGACGAGCTGGCGGTCTTCCGCGACGAGCGGGGCCGCGAGCTGCTCGACCTGCCGGACGCGCCTCGCCCCGACCCGGAAACACCGGCGCCGGTGCGGTTCCTCCCCGCGTTCGACAACGCGATCCTCGGCTACGACGACCGCTCCCGCATCATCGACGACGTTCACCGCGGGCTGTCGGTCGCGGGCGAGCGGGTGGTCCTGGTCGACGGCCGGGTCTCGGCGACGTGGACGGCCGACGACGACACGGTGACGGTGCGGCCGCTGCGGCCCCTGGCGAAGGCCGAACGGGACGCGGTGACCGAGGAAGGCGGCGCGCTGGCGGCGTTCCTCTCGGCCGGCGCCGGCTGCGTGGTCACGAGACTGTGACGCGGTGATCGTGCCGCGCCGCTGTCAGCCGGGTGCGGCCGCGCGGGCGAACCGTTCCGCCACCTCCCGCAGCTGCTCGACGAACCCGGGCGGTGCCTCCTCGACCACGAAGTCGAACCCCAGCTGGGCCAGGTGGTACGGCACCGCGTCGAGGTTGCTCGATCCGGTGCGCACGCGGCAGCTGTGCTCGTCGATCTCCTCGACCGTCCCCGCGGTGGGTGGGATGCGGCGGGCCAGCGCGGCGGCCGGGCCGGCCACCCGCAGCACCAGCCGGTGCGGGTAGGGCGCCGTCGAGATCTGGTGGGAGACGTACTCCGCGAGGTCCGGAGCCGGCGGTTCGCGCGGGGTGAAGCGGAAGCCCGTCACCGGCACGCCCGCGATCCGGTCCACCCGGAACGTGCGCCAGTCCGCGCGGTCGAGGTCGAAGGCGACCAGGTACCAGCGCCGTCCCGTGTGGACCAGGCGCAGCGGCTCGACCGAGCGTTCCGTCGAGGCGCCGGCCCGGTCGCCGTAGGCGAAGCGCAGCCGCTCGTGGTCGCGGCAGGCGGTGGCGATCGCCGTCAGCACCGAGGCGTCCACCGTCGGGCCCGCTCCGGACAGCGACACCGTCGCCGCCTGCAGCGCGCCGACCTGCGGCCGCAGCCGCGCCGGCAGCACCTGCTCCAGCTTCGCCAGTGCGCGCACCGACGTCTCCTCGATGCCGCTGACCGTGCCGCTCGCCGCCGTGCGGAGGCCGACCGCGACCGCGACGGCCTCGTCGTCGTCCAGCAGCAGCGGCGGCAGCGCCGCGCCCGCGCCGAGCCGGTAACCGCCGGCCACCCCCGGTGTCGCGTGCACCGGGTAGCCGAGGGACCGCAGCCGCTCGACGTCGCGGCGGATCGTGCGGACGTCGACCTCGAGCCGCGCCGCGAGGTCGGCGCCCGGCCAGTCCCGGCGCGCCTGCAGCAGGGAGAGCAGCCTGAGCAGGCGTTCCGAAGTGCCGTACATGGCACGCAGTGTGCCAGACATCGAGGACAGGAACCGTCCGCGATCCGCCGGATCGTGCAGCCGGGCGGTCAAACACTTGCCAGGCACCGCCCCGGGCGGAAAGAGTGACGCATGCCGATCGATCCGCACACCCTGCTCGCCGTCGCCCGCGAAGAAGCCGAACGGGGCAAGGCCGAAGGGGGCGTGCCGATCGGGGCCGCGCTGTTCGACTCCGCGGGCACGCTGCTGGGCCGCGGGCACAACCGCCGCGTGCAGGACGGCGATCCGTCGATGCACGCCGAGACCGCGGCGTTCCGCAACGCCGGGCGCCGCCCGCACTACCGCGACACGATCATGGTCACGACGCTTTCGCCGTGCTGGTACTGCTCCGGGCTCGTCCGTCAGTTCGGTATCGGGCGCGTCGTCATCGGTGAGGCCGAGACGTTCCACGGCGGTCACGACTGGCTCGCCGAGCTCGGCGTGGAGATCACCCTGCTCGGCGATCCCGGCTGCACCGCGCTGATGAAGGAGTTCATCGCGGCGCGCCCGGACCTGTGGTTCGAGGACATCGGGGTCGAAAAGTCCGAACAGGACAGTGCCTGACAGGAGCCGGTATGCCGTCATCCGTTCCGCTCGTGGACCTTTCGCCGTGGTTCGCGGGCACGTCCGAGGGCCGGGCCGAAGTGGCGGGGCAGATCGACCGCGCGCTGCGGGAGTCCGGCTTCCTGCTGGTCACCGGGCACGGCGTCCCGGACGACCTGCGCCACCGGACGCGTGAGCTGGCGCGGGAGTTTTTCGCGCTGCCCCAGGACGTCAAGCAGCGCTACGCCGTCACGGTGGGCGGCCGAGGCTGGCTGCCGCCGGGCGTCGAGGCCAACGGCTACGCCGAGGGCACCGAAACGCCGCCGGACCTCAAGGAGTCCTACTCGGCGGGCGCGGACACCCGGACCGGGGTCGCCGAGGTCGACGGGTTCTGGTTCCAGCCCAACGTCTGGCCGCACGAAGTGCCCGGCCTGGGCGAAGCGGCCACGGAGTACATGCGCCGGATGCGCGCGCTGGCCGACCACCTGCTGGAGATCTTCGCCGCCGCGCTCGGCCTCGCCCAGAGCCACTTCACCCGGCACACCGGGCACCCGACGTACACGTTCAACATCAACTGGTACCCGCCGATGACCCACGTCGGCCCGCCGGCGCCGGACCAGTACCGGATCGGCCCGCACACCGACTTCGGCACCGTCACGGTCCTCGACCGCCAGGCCGGGGTCGGCGGCCTGCAGGTCTGCACGGCCGCGGGCGAGTGGGAGGACGCCCCCTTCCACCCGGACGCCTTCACCGTGAACATCGGCGACCTGATGGCCCGCTGGACGGGCGACCGCTGGCGTTCGACCCGCCACCGCGTCCTGCCCCCGGCCGCGACGGCCCCGGACGAGGACCTCGTGTCGCTGATCTTCTTCTACGAGACCGACCACGACGCGCGGATCACGTCGCTGGCGCCGCCGCTGGGCACCCGGACCTACCCCGAGGTGATCGCGTCGCAGTACCTGAAGGAGAAGCTGGACGCCATCACGATGAGCTGAGGTCCGGTTCGGCGCAGACCGTCCGGTTGCGGCCCGCCGCCTTCGCCCGCAGCAACGCCTGTTCCGCGGCCGGCAGCGCGTCGGAGAGGGCGCCGCCCGCCGAGCAGTCCGCCACCCCGATCGACACCGTGACCCCGACGAACTGCGGGCCGTCGCCGGAGGGCTTCAGCGCCACCAGCGTCGAGGCGATCCGCAGCCGGATCCGCTCGGCGATCGCCATCGCGTCGAACCGGCCGGTGCCCGGCAGGAGCACCGCGAACTCCTCGCCACCGGACCGGCCCACGAGGTCCGCGGCCCGGACCTCGTCGCGCAGGGTGCCCGCCACCGCGCGCAGGACGGCGTCGCCGACGCGAGCGCCGTAGCGGTCGTTGAGCAGGCGGAAGTGGTCGAGGTCGAGCAGCAGCACGGCCGGGCCGGGGCCGTGCCCGCCGTGCCGGTCCAGCCGGGCCTCGGCGGCGCCGCGCCAGGACGCGGCGGTCAGCACGCCGGTGCCCGGATCGAGGGTGACGTGGTCGCGGCGGCCGCCGCCCAGCCCGCCGCGGTGCAGCACGACGGTGGCGCCGGCCAGCAGCGGGACCAGCAGCGGCGCGGCGACGGCGGCCCAGGCGAGCGGGAGGCCGAACGCCGTCATCGCGGCGTCGAAGGCGTGCCCCGGGGCGGCTTCGCGCGGACGGCGGGGCCCGTCGGCTCCGATCACGAGGGCGGCGTTCACCGCGAGGAACACCAGCCCGGCGGCGGTGAGCAGCAGAACGGTCCGGGTGTCGAGGACCTCGCCGAGCGGCCGGACGCCGGTCGCGGTGAGGAAGGCACCGGCGGCGAGGCCGGCCAGCGCCGTCGCCGCGACGCCGAACACCTGCCGGTGAACGGGTCTTCTGCGGACCCGGAACCACTGGTGCAGCGCGGAGAGCACGACCAGCGCGACGGCCAGGCCGGGCCGGAGCACGAGCACCCCGGCGAAGATCCACGGCGTGTCCACGCCGGGGCCGAGGAGGGTGTCCTCGCGGTGGCGCTCCACCGGCCGCGCGAGTTCCGCCGACCCCAGCATCCCGGCCGTGAGCAGCGCGAACGGCACCAGCATCGCGGCGAGCGGCGGGAACCGGACGGCGGCGAGCACGACGGCGGCGACGGCGAGGACGTCGACACCGACGAAGTAGCAGACCCGCCCGCGGCTCGGCAGCCGCCACAGCGCCCACCGCCGCACGGCCCAGCGCCGCAGGACGAGGGCGGCCGGGAACCGGCCCGGGCGGCGTTCCCCGCCGGCGGCGACCGTGGAATCCCCCACCATTTCGGCAAAGTAGCCGGTATACGGGTTCCTGTCACTCCGCCTTCAGGGGAATTTGACATCGACCACCACCGGCGGCGGCGTGGGTCATTTTCCGACCGACGGAGGGTTGACACGCAACATTGGTCTAGTCCACTGTGTGGTGGCACACAGCACTCCTCCCGGGTTGATCCCGCCGCCTCAAACCGGAGGTGCTCCACCTGCGTTCGGAGGACCCCCATGCTGCTTCGTTCATCGCCGATCCGCCCACAGTCACGGCCGAACACCTTCGTAGCGACGGTTGCTCGCCGCTCGAGGGGTGGCCTGCTTTCGGCCGGATCGGCGAAATCAGTGCGCCGTCTCCTCACCCTCGCGGCCGCGGCTTCGGCCGCGCTGGCGACAACGGCCGGGCTCGCCCCGCAGGCCATGGCCGCGGCCGACCCCGTGCTCGCCTCCCCGTACCTGTACCAGTGGGGCGGGCAGACCAGCCCGTCCGCCGCGATGTCCGCGACCGGCGTGAAAGCGTTTACCCTCGCGTTCGTCCTGTCCGACGGGGGCTGCAACCCCAAGTGGGACGGCAGCCGCTCGCTGACCGGCTCCGACAAGACGATGATCCAGAACATCCGCAACGCGGGCGGGGACGTGATCCCGTCCTTCGGTGGCTGGTCCGGCACGAAGCTGGGCTCGAAGTGCACGTCGGCCTCGGCGCTGGCCGGCGCGTACCAGAAGGTGATCGACGCCTACGCGCTCAAGGCGATCGACCTCGACATCGAGAACACCGACGAGTTCCAGAACAACACGGTCCAGGACCGCATCCTCAACGCGGTCAAGCTGACCAAGCAGAAGAACCCGAACCTGAAGGTCGTCATCACCATCGGCACCACCACGACCGGCCCCGACTCCTGGGGCAAGCGCCTGATCAACCAGGCCAAGGCGATCGGCGCGCCCGTCGACGTCTGGTCGGTCATGCCGTTCGACTTCTCCAGCGGCGGTGACATGGCCGCCCTGACGAAGTCGGCGGTCGACGGGCTGAAGAACCAGCTCAAGACCACGTTCGGCTGGAGCGACGACACCGCCTACCGGCACAGCGGCCTCTCCTCGATGAACGGCAAGACCGACAACGCGGGCGAGACGGTCACGGTGGCGAACTTCAACTCCATCCGCAGCTACGCGACCAGCCACCACCTGGCCCGCTTCACGTTCTGGGCCACCAACCGCGACTGCAGCGGCGGCGGCGAGTGCAGCGGCATCAGCCAGGACAAGTACGCGTTCACCAAGATCGTCGCCGGCTACACCGGCTGACACCCCGAACCCGTAGTGGGGCTGTCGGGGGCCCTCTCACCGGCATCGGGGTCGGTGAGGGGGGCCCCGCGGGTCAGCGCTGCGGGACGCCGCAGGAGTACGGGTTGTAGCACTGGTACGGGTTCCACCGCGGATCCCAGCCGTACGGCGGCGGGCTCGGCTTCGTCGTGGGCGACGGCGGCGGTGGCGGTGGCAGTTCGACCGTCACCGTCGGCGTGGGGGTCGGCGTCCGGCGTGCGTGCATCACCGCCGGGGACGGCGTGGTCGTCTCCGTCGGGACGGCCAGCGCCGTCGACGACGACGGAGCGGCCGTGGCCGGCTGCAGCTGCGGGAACTGCGTGGACCCGGGCACGGGATCCGGCCGCAGTGCCAGCACGAGCAGCAATCCACCCAGTACGACGATCACCGCCGACGCCAGCGCCATCCGCGGCCCGCTCGGCCCGGTTTCGGGCTCGGTGTCCCGGCGCGCCGCCAGCTCGGCCGCCCGCGAACCGGGTACGCGCGGCCGCGCCCCGGTCTGTCTGAGCAGTTCGTCGACCGTGACCCGGTCCCGTCGCCTGCGCGCGCTGCGCGTCATGCACGACCTCCACCTGATACCCCCGCCGCCGCGCTCGCCCGCGGCCGCATGATCCCCGGTGGATAGTAGAAACCCTTGCGGCAATTGTAAACGCGCTGATCGCCACGGTCTCGTTATCGTTTCGAGACAACCGGATCGCGTTCCCGGCCGTAGCCGTCAACGAGCCGCGAGCCGTCGCCGCAACCCCGCCACCCGCCGCGTCACCGGCGTGAACTCCGGCAGCTTCAGCAGCGCGAGCAGCCCGAACGGCACAGCCATCCCCAGCAACCCCTGCACCGGCAGCTTCACCCAAGCCGAGCCGATCACCCCCAGCGAAGCGGGCACGACGCGCCCCGCCAGCACCGCGGCCACCACGCCGAGCGCGCTCGCCGAGAGCGTGATCAGGCCGACCCGCAGCGACCGCTTGCTGCGCAGGTGCCCGAGCCGGACCCACAGCCAGACCTGGCCGAGGACCGCCCCCACCACGAACCCCGCGCCGTTGACCAGCATGACGCCGTAGACGACGTGCTCGCCGTCGAGCAGGCCCCGGCACAGGAGCAGGAGCGGGATCTTCACCCCCGTCATCACGAGCATGATCAGCGTCGGCGTGCGGGCGTCCTTCATCGCGTAGAAGACCCGCAGCTGCAACATCACCAGCGCGAACGGCAGCAGCCCGACCGCCGAAACGGCCAGTGTCTGGCCGAGCCGCTCGGCGTCGTCGAGGGTGCCGCGGCCCCACGTGAAGATCGCGATGCCGATCGGCGTGCCGACCACGGCCAGCACCGCCGAAATCGGCACGAAGAGCACCGTCGACATGCGGGAGGCGAGCGAAAGGTCCCCGACGAGCGAAACGGTGTCGCCGTCCGCGGCGGCGCGGCTCATCCGCGGCATCAGCGCGGTCAGCAGCGAAACGCCGAGGATGCCGTACGGCAGCTGGAAGAGCAGGGACGCGTAGCTGTAGGCCGTGACGCCGCCGCTGTTGCCGCCGGTCAGCACGCGGGTGGTGACGACGAACCCGACGTGGCTGACGACGACGTAGCCGAGGATCCACGCGGCGAGCCCGCCGAACTCCTTGATCCGCGGGTCGAAGCCCCAGCGCCAGCGGAACCGGAACCCGGTGCGCAGCAACGCCGGGATGAGCACGACGGCCTGGGCGACGATGCCGAGCGTGGTGCCGAGGCCGAGCACGAGCAGCTTCGGGTCGCTCATGTGGACCGGGTCGAGGGTCAGCTCCCCCGGGACGACGGCGAACACGACGAGCGTGCCGGTGACGACGACGTTGTTCAGCACCGGCGCCCAGGCCGGCGGGCCGAAGACGTTCTGCGCGTTGAGGATCGCCGAGAGCAGCGCGAACAGGCCGTAGAACAGGATCTGCGGCAGCAGCAGGTACGCCAGCGCGGTGGTCAGCCCCGGGTTCGCGGTCGGAGACGATTTGTCGACGTAGAGCGCGGTGAACAGCGGGGCGATCGCCACCGCGACGGCG
>Ga0070663_100000125_pt1 | contig 36566 bp, 29 predicted proteins | sample KBSC63metaG_FD_65646 | JGI IMG/M metagenome (GOLD analysis project Ga0070663, IMG submission 65646) | Corn rhizosphere microbial communities from Kellogg Biological Station, Michigan, USA - KBS C6-3 metaG | ecosystem: Host-associated > Plants > Roots > Rhizosphere > Soil ...
GGCTGCGTCGTCAGCGGACATCTGTCGCGGCTCGACGTCAGCGGCAACGTCGCGACCGCCGAGACGGTGCTGATCGAAGACTGGTACCAGTGGTATCCGAGCCACTCGATCGGCACGGTGCTGTTCGGCGAAGACGGCTATCTGTACGTCGGCGGCGGCGACGGCGCCAGCTACAACTGGGCGGACTGGGGCGAGGGCGTCGGCAACACGACCTATCCGGACACGCATTCGCCGACCTTGCAGGGCGGCGCGCTGCGCTCGCAGGCGCTGGAGATCCAGCCGCAGTACACCAGCGGCGACATCCGCCTCAACGGCGCGATCCTGCGCGTCGACCCGCTCACCGGCGACGGCGCACCGGGCAATCCGCTCGCGGACGACGCCTCGCCGAACGCGCGGCGCATTCTCGCCTACGGCCTGCGCAATCCGTTCCGTTTCACCGAGCGCCCCGGCACCGGCGAGATCTGGGTCGGCGACGTCGGCTGGAACACCTGGGAGGAGATCAACCGCATCCCCGCGCTACCGCAAGGCAGCGACGCCACGCTGGTGAACTTCGGCTGGCCCTGCTTCGAAGGGCGCGTGCACACCAGCGGCTACAGCGGCGCGAACCTCGCGCTGTGCAATGCGATGTACGCCAACAACAACACCGGCGGCCGCACGCCGTGGACGCCGCCCTGGTACACCTACATCCACCAGGGCAGCTCCGACATCACGGGCCTGGCGTTCTACACCGGCACGAGCTACCCGGCGCAGTACCGCAACTCGCTGTTCTTCGCCGACAACAGCCGCACGATCATCTTCAACATCCCCTTCGCCGACGCCAACGGAGACGGCATTCCCGACCCGCCGGCCGACGGCACCGCGACGGCGTTCTTCGGCGGCAGCCTGGCGACGGCGGTGCAGTTGGTGTCCGGCCCCGGCGGCGACATCTTCTTCACCAACATCAACACCGGAAAGATCTCGCGTCTCGCCTACTGCACCGGCTGCAGTTCGGCGGCGCCGGGCAACGTGGCGCCGTCGGCGGCGATTGCGCTCGATGCGGGGTCGGCGGCCGACGGACCGCCGCGCACGATCGCATTCACGGCGGCCAACAGCGTCGACTCGAACACGACCGATACGCTGACCTACGCCTGGGACCTCGACGGCGACGGCAATTTCACCGACGCGACCGGCGTCGATGCGAGCGCATTCTTCGCCGCGGTCGGGCCGCATACCGTGGCGGTGCAGGTGTCCGACGGCCACGGCGGCGTCGACGTCGCGCGCATGATCGTCACCGTCGTCAACCAGGCGCCGAGCATGACGATCCTGAGCCCGCAAGCCGGCGACGAGTGGGCCATCGGCGACATCGTCGCGCTGCAGGCGAGCAGCAGCGATCCCGAACAGGGCACGCTGCCGGATTCGGCGCTGGCCTGGCAGGTCTTCCTCGAAACCTGCACGAACCCGGACTTCACCGATTGCACCGAGTCGACGGTGACCACCACGACCGGATCGAACACGCAATTCCAGGCTCCCGCGGCCGTGTTTCCGGCCTACCTGCACATCGTGCTGACCGGAACCGACGACGGCGGCTTGTTCGACACGAAGGACGTCGACATCTATCCGCTGACCTCCGATCTCACGCTGACGACCGATCCGGCGGGTCTGCTCGTCGGCTTCGCCGATTCGCCGCCGCAAACGGCACCGGTGACACGCACCTTCATTCGCAACGCGAACGTCGAAGTCAGCGCGCCGCTCTCGCAATCGGCCGGCGCGATCGACTATGGCTTCGCGAGCTGGTCCGACGCAGGCGCCGCCGATCACACGGTGCAGCTGACCGATGCCGGCACGACGATCCTGACGGCGAACTATGTCGTCGACGGTGATCTGATCTTTCGGGATGGGTTCGAGTTGCCGGACTGACCGTCAGCGCGAACGGCTTGGCGACGCCGGCTCCTGTTGCACCATCTCCAATTCCGGCAACGTCGCCGCATGCGCCTCGATCGCCGCGGCCGGCGCCTGGCCGGGCGCCACGTCTTCGGGCGCGTTCGGCTTCGTCGCCAGCATGCGTGCCTTGCGCCAGTTGCCGAAGCGGTAGTAGCCGATCGTCATCAGCAGCGAACTCAGCGAGCCGAGCGGGTAGCTCCACCAGATCGCATCGGCGCCCCAGCTTCCGATCAGCCCGTAGGCGAACGGAATGCGCACGATCCAGAACGCGATGAACAGGATGATCAGCGGCGGCATCACCGCGCCGGTCGAGCGCACGACGCCGGACAGCACCATCGACACACCGAAGAACAGGAACGCCCAGACCACGATCATGTTCATGTGCTGCGCGATCGTGATCGCGCCGGTGTCTTCGCGCAGGAACAGGCCGAACGCGGCGTTCTCGAACAGGTAGATCAGCGCGATGATGCCGCCGCTCATCAGGAAGTTGATCGTGATGCCGCTCATCGCGGTCTTGTGCACGCGGTCCCAGCGGCCGGCGCCGACGTTCTGCGCGGCCATCGACGAAGCGGCCGCGCCGATCGCGAACGCCGGCATCTGGATGTAGTTCCACAGCTGCATCGCCGCGCCGAACGCGGCCGTCGTCTGCGAGCCGAAGCGGTTCACCAGGCTGATCATCGCGATCATGCTCGAGGAGATCACGATCATCTGCAGCCCCATCGGCACGCCTTTGCCGACCAGCGAACGCAGGATCGTGCGGTCGATGCGGAAGTAGCGCGTCTCGTCCGCATGCAGCCACAGGAAATGCTTGCGCCGGTACAAATGCACGAGCAGCGCGGTCAGGCTGACCACGTTCGCGATCAGCGTCGCGGTCGCCGAGCCGGCGATGCCCAGGCCCGGAATCGGACCCACGCCGAAGATGAAGACCGGATTCAAGACGATGTCGAGCCCGACCGACAGCAGGAGGAAATAGAACGGTGTCTTCGAATCGCCCGCGCCGCGCAAGGTCATCATCACGAACGAGTAGAGGAACATCGGCGTGATCGCGATGAAGATGATGCGCAGGTAGCTGATCGCGAGCGGCAGCGCGTCGTGCGGCGTGCGCATCCAGGCCAGCAGCGACGGCGCCATCAGGAAGCCGAATACGGACGCCGCGACGGCGACGAGGCCGAAGAAACTCGCGCTGGTGCCGACCACGCGCTTGGCCTGCTCCATGTTCTTCGCGCCGATGCTCTGGCCGATCAGGATCGTCGCCGCCATGCCGACGCCGAACACCGCGCCGAGCAGGAAGAACAGGATCGTGTTCGCGTTCGAGGTCGCCGTCAGCGCCGCTTCGCCGAGGAAGCGGCCGACCCAGACCGCGTTGACCGAGCCGTTCAGCGACTGCAGCACGTTGCCGGCCAGGATCGGCAGCGAGAACAGGAACAAGGTCTTCAGGATCGCGCCTTCGGTCAGCGCGGTATTCGGCTTGGGCGGTGCGGACATCGGGACTCGTGCTCTGCGAAGGCGCGCCCGGCGGCGCGGCGGCGAAAACGGCGTGCTGCGCCGGCATGGCTTTTGTCACAAGCCCGGGCCGCACGCATCTCATTATGATGACAGATTGCCGGACGCATCGAGCTTCCGGCTGCCAGGAGTGCACCATGCGTTTACGAATTCTTTTCGCCGCCGCGTGCGTACTGGCGAGCGGCGCGGCCGCCGCGCAGGTCGATGCCTCGCTGTTCGGCGACCTGCACTGGCGCCTGATCGGTCCGTTTCGCGGCGGCCGCGTCTTGACGGCAGCCGGCGTACCGGGACAGCCGCAGCATTTCTACTTCGGCGCAGTCAACGGCGGCGTGTGGGAAACGCGCGACGCCGGCCGCACCTGGCAACCGATCTTCGACGCGCAGCCGGTCGGTTCGATCGGCGCGCTCGCGATCGCGCCGTCGAATCCGAACGTGCTCTACGTCGGCACCGGCGAGGCCGACATGCGCTCGGACATCGCGCAAGGCGACGGCATGTACAAGTCGACCGACGCCGGCCGCACGTGGAGCAAGACGGGCCTGGCCGACTCGCAGCAGATCGGGCGCATCCTGGTCGATCCGCGCGATGCGAACACGCTGTTCGTCGCCGCGCTCGGCCACCCGTACGGGCCCAACGCCGAGCGCGGCGTGTTCCGCTCGCGCGACGGCGGCCAGTCCTGGCAGCGCGTGCTCGGCGAAGGCGAGGCGACCGGCGCGATCGACCTCGCGTTCGAGCCTGGCAATCCGCAAGTGATCTATGCCTCGCTGTGGCAGACGCGGCGCACGCCGTGGAACATCTACCCGCCGGCGAACGGGCCGGGCAGCGGCCTTTACAAGTCCAGCGACGGCGGCGAGCACTGGAGCAAGCTCGGCAACGGCTTTCCCGAGCATGTCGGCCGCGTCGGCGTCGCGGTCGCCCAGAGCGATCCCAAGCGCGTCTACGCGATCGTCGACAACGAGGCGATCGGCGACGACGTCGGCGGCCTCTATCGCAGCGACGACGCTGGCGCGCACTGGCGCCGCGCGAGCGGCGACGCGCGTATCTGGCAGCGCGGCTGGTATTTCGGCCGCGTCACGGTCGATCCGAAGAATGCCGATCGCGTCTACTTGCCGAACACGATCGTGCTGCGCTCGGACGACGGTGGCGCGCACTTCGTCGCGATGAAGGGCGACGCCACGGGCGACGATTTCCACGAGCTGTGGATCGATCCTTCCGATCCGCAGCGGCAGGCGCTCGCGGTCGACCAGGGCGCGATCGTCACGCTCAACGGCGGCGCGACCTGGAGCTCGTGGCACAACCAGCCGACCGCACAGATGTATCACGTCAGCACCGACCAGCGCTTTCCGTATCGCGTCTACGGCGCGCAGCAGGATTCCGGCGCCGCTGCGCTGCCGAGCCGCACCGGCGACAGCGACGGCATCACGATGCGCCAGTTCCACGAAGTCACGGCCGGCGGCGAGAGCGGCATGATCGCGCCCGATCCGGACGATCCGGACATCGTCTACGGCGGCAACGTCGACAAGCTCGACCTGCGCACCGAGCAGACGCAGTCGGTCGATCCGACCCTGGCCGATCCGGACCTGTACCGCCGCACGTGGACGCTGCCGCTGGTGTTCTCGCCGAAGGACCCGAAGGCGCTCTACTTCGGCAACCAGAAGATCTTCCGCACGCGCGACGGCGGCGCGCACTGGGATGCGATCAGTCCCGACCTCACGCGCGAGAATCCCGCTGTGCCGCCGAACCTCGACGCGCCGAGCGCCGCGAACGAACAGCACATCGGCCCGCGCCGCGGCGTCGTCTATGCGATCGCGCCGTCGCCGCTCGATGCCGCGCTCGTCTGGGCCGGTACCGACGACGGCCTGGTCTGGCGCACGCGCGATGGCGGCGCGCATTGGGACGACCTCACGCCGCCGGCGCTGACGGCGTGGTCGAAGGTCGGCAACATCGAAGCCTCGCATTTCGATGCCGACACCGCCTACGCGGCGATCGACCGTCATCGGCTCGACGATCGCAAGCCCTACATCTGGCGCACGCACGACGGCGGCAAGACCTGGCAGCCGATCGTCGCCGGCATCCGCGACGGCGACTTCGTCAACACGGTGCGCGAAGACCCGGTGCGCAAAGGCCTGCTCTACGCGGCGACCGAACTCGGCATCTACGTCTCGTTCGACGACGGCGAGCATTGGCAGAGCCTGCAGGCGAACCTGCCGCGCACCTCGGTGCGCGACCTCGACGTGCACGGCGACGACCTCGTGCTCGCCACGCACGGTCGCGGCTTCTGGATCATGGACGGCATCGCCGCGCTCCGTCAGGCCGATGCGCAAGTGACCAAGGCCGACGCCTGGCTGTACGCGCCGTCCGCTGCAATCCGCGCGCGCGTCGCCGCGTTCACCGGCACGCCGCTGCCGAAAGACGAGCCGATGGCGAGCAATCCGCCCAGCGGCGCCTTCATCGACTACGTGCTCAAGCGTGCGACCAAACACCCGGTCGAACTCGCGATCCGCGATGCGCACGGCGCCGTCGTGCGCCGCTATTCGAGCAGCGATGCGGTCAAGCCGATCGACGCGGCGACCAGCGAAGTCGCGCCGGAATGGATCGTGCAGCCGGCACCGCTGCAGACGAGTGCCGGCATGCATCGCTTCGTCTGGCCGCTGCGCTACGCGGCCCCGGCCGAACTCGACGGCGGCGACGGCGCGTGGGCGCCGCCGGGGCGCTACACGGTCGAACTGACGATCGACGGCAAGACCCTGCGCCAGTCGCTGCAGGTGCTGCCCGATCCGCGCGTGAAGCTCGCCGACGCCGACTACGCCGCGCAGCTCGCGTTCGCGCGCAAGGTCGAAGCCGCACGCGTGCGGCTGGCCGGGCCGTCGCAGCAGGCGAAAACCTTGCACAAGGCGCTGAAGGCCGCGCACACGCCGGCCCATGCCGAGTTCGCCGCCGAGATCGACGCGCTCGATGCCAAGCTCGTCGCGCTCGCAGCGATCGTCGACGCCGGCAATCCGCACAATGCCTGGGCGTTCCCGCCGAACACGACGACGAGCTTCGCCTTCCTCGACGAAGCCCTCGGCAAGCTCGACGCCGCCGCCAACGGCGCCGACGCCGCGCCGACACCGGATGCGCTCGCCGGCTACGACGCGCTGCAACCGACGCTCGATCGCACCTTGGCGGCGTGGCAGCAGCTCGAATCGAAGGATCTGGCGGCGTTGAACCAGCACTTGCGCGCGAAGAAACTCGAAGCGATCTCGGTGTCGTCCAAGGGTGGCCACTGAGCCGGCGTCGCGCCGAATCGTGCGGCTGAAGTATCGCGGCTGAAGCCGCTCCCACAGGCTCGTCTTCGACCTGTGGGAGCGATTCTCGTAGGCCGAGTGCTTGTGAAGACGAGCTTGGGTGGGAGCGACTTCAGTCGCGATGCTTTCCCTGCGGCGTTCGCAAGCCCTCCCTGAGAAAAGCATCGCGGCAGAAGCCGCTCCCATCGGCCGGGAAGAAAATTCCGTCGTCGTGAAGTCGGACCCTTGATATCCGCCGCGCCGCACCAACGCTCTAAGGTCACCTCGCGCACCGCCGCTCACAACCAGCGACTCCATCGGCCGCCGCGCGCGCGTGCGCGGCGATCCTGATCCCAAGGACATCCATGCGTCTCGAGTTCCTCAAGACAGCGGCCGTGCTCGGCCTGCTGACCGCGATCGGCCCGTTTGCGATCGACATGTACCTGCCCGCGTTGCCGTCGATCGGCGCCAACCTGCATGCGAGCAGCGGCGCGACGCAGGCGAGCCTGATGGTGTTCTTCCTGATGATGGGCCTGGGCCAGCTCGTCTACGGGCCGGCGTCGGACATCTTCGGACGCAAGGCGCCGCTGTACTTTGGCCTCGCCATGTTCGCGATCGGCAGTCTCGGCTGCGCGCTCGCCGCCGATATCCAGACGCTGATCGCCTTCCGCGTCCTGCAAGGCATCGGCGCCTGCGCCGGCATGGTGATCTCGCGCGCGGTCGTGCGCGACCTGCACACCGGACCCGACGCCGTGCAGATGATGTCGCTGCTGATGCTCGTGTTCAGCGTCTCGCCGATCCTCGCGCCGCTCGCCGGCAGCCTGGTGATCGCGTGGACCAGCTGGCGCGGCATCTTCTGGACCGTGCTGATCGCAGCGCTGATCGGCCTCGTGCTGATGCGCTTGTTCCTGCCGGAGACGCGACACCGCCACCTGCGCGCGGACAGCACGATCCGCGGCGCGCTCGCCGCGTATCGCGAACTGCTGCGCGATCCGTCGTTCCTCGGCCTCAGCTTCACCGGCGCGTTCGGCGTGTCGAGCTTCTTCGCGTACCTGTCGACCTCGTCGTTCATCCTGATCGAGCATTACGGCCTCACGCCGACGCAGTACAGCTTCTTCTTCTCGATCAACGCCGCGGCGTTCATCGGCGCGGCGCAGTTCAACGGCGCGCTCGCGCGGCGCTTCGGCATGCGCGGCCTCGTGCGCTTCGCCGTGAGCGGCTACATCGCGGCGATCGCCAGCCTGTTCGCGCTGTACCTCGTCGGGGTCGACAGCCTGACCGTGCTCGCCGTGCTGCTGTTCATCGGCTACGGGTTCCTCGGCATGGTGATCCCCAACATCACCGTGCTCGCGCTGGAAGAACACGGCGCGATCGCCGGCACCGCGTCCGCACTGATGGGCACGCTGCAGTTCGTCACCGGCGCGGTCGTCATGACGATCGTCGGCCGCTTCCTCAACGGCACCGCGATGCCGATGGTCACGGCGATCGCGACGTGCGCGCTGATCACGTTCACGCTCGCGCAGATCGCGCTGCGGCGGCGAGCGCCGGCGCAGATCGCGGAAGGGTCGGCGCGTGCGGAAGGTGGATTGGAGACTTCGCGAGATTGAGGTGTGTGAGGCGGCGGATGTCGCCGGCTTCATTGAACGTCATTGCGGCGAGATTCGAAGCCACCCACCTCGATTAGACGTCACCCGCCCGATCGGCGTCATTCCCGCGAAAGCGGGAATCCATTTTGCTTCTGCCGCCAAAGGCCAAATGGATGACCGGCTACGCCGTTGTGGAGCGCCTCCCGCTTTCGCGGGAATGACGACGAGGGGAACGGAATGAGGAGAGGCAGGTGAGGCTGCCGGCGGAAAGCATCGGCGAGGAGCGCTCGCCCCCTCAATCCGCATCCTTCCGAATCCGCACCCGCTTCGCCAGCTTCTCCTTCGGTACCTCGCCGCCCGAGAACAGCGCGATCGCCGTGCGCGCGACTTGTCCAGTGTCGTAGTAGGCATACGCGCCGACGCCGAGCGCGCCGATCACCGGCAGCCAGCGCGCGATGCCGCGGCCGGCGAGGCGCTTGGACAAGCCGATGCCGATCTTCGCCGCGATGCGCTCGAGCGCGCGCAGCGGCACGTCCTGGATCAACAGGCGTGCGCCGACCTGCACGCCGATGTCGCGCATCGCCTGCGCCGCGGCGTGGCGGAACAGGCAGTACAGCATGTGCGACTTGGTCAGGTCCGCGCTGACGCCGTAGGCGCCGGCGATGTCGGCGACCATCTGGCGCTGGATGCGCCAGATCGCGACCAGCTCCGGCACGATCGTCAGCCAGCCGAACGGACCCGGCGGCAGCGCCAGCGTGCCGGCGGCCAGCGCAGCTTTGTTCGCCGCGGCGGCCGCAATCGCGCGTGCGCGATGGTCCGGGCCGCGGCTCTTGTGCTCTTCGGTGTCGGGGATGCGGCCGGCGATGTCGAGGATCGCGCGCGTGAGGCGATCGCTGAGCGCGCCGCCGCTTTCGCCCTCGACGCGTCGTGCGGGAACCTGGCTCGCCATGGCAGCGACTCCGTGATGCGGGAGTTGTGATGGTGGCCGCTGCCTGCGCGCGCGACAAGGCGTAGCGCGCGGGGTCGATACCTGCGGTTCAGCGATCGTGCGCGTACGGTGCCGCACTGAAGCCGGAACGGTCGGAGGCCTCTACATACGTGCCGTCGCCACGCGTCTCAGTGCCGCTTGAAGTACTGCACTTCGCGCTCGTGCTTCTCGGCGGCCGCCCGATTCGGGAACGTGCCGAGGTTGCGGCGCTTGCCCGTCTTCGGATCGGTCTTGCGCGAATAGAGTCGGTACTCGCCGGACTTGAGCTTGCGGATCATCGCGAAATCCTCCGTTGCCGCCCTTGGCGCGAGTGACCGTAGCGCTCGTTGCCTTAATGCTTCCCGCGGCGCCATGCAGCCGCGCCCTCGCGTGCGATCTGCGATGCGCACCGTTTTCGCGAAGCCTTCATCGCAGCGATGCAAAGATCGTCCGCGCGTGCGGTACTGCGCGGGTTGCGCATGCGCGCGTCATGCTAATTTTGGTAACTTGTAAAAAGTATAAGAACACCGGCAAGCGCGGCTTCGCCGGGGACAGGGGCCGACCATGAAACACGACGACACACGTCCGCGCTCGCGCGCGGCGACGAGCTTGCGCGCGCGCGCGGCGGCGCCGTGATCGGCGCGAGCGTGCTGCCAGGCGCCGACGTGCGCGCCGGTGCTGCGCCTGTCCAGGGCGTCGTCGACGCGATCGTCGGCGCGGACGAAATCTTCTTCCATCGAATCGAGGGGTGCTGATCGTGAACCGCAAACCGCTGTGCGTGCTGCTGGCTGCGCTGCTGACGTCGACCGCCGCGGCCGATCTGTGGGCCGGGCAACCGATACCGCAGACGACATCGTTCACCTACCAGGGGCAGCTCAACGCCGGCGGCGCGCTGCCGACCGGCCTGTACCAGTTCACCTTCACGCTGTACGACGCGCGCAACGCCGGCAACCCCGTCGCCGGCACCGAACCGCTCGCGCAATCGGTGCAGGTCATCAACGGTTTGTTCACCACCGACCTCGACTTCGGCCAGATCTTCAACGGCACGCAGTACTGGCTGGAGATCAAGGTCGGCACCACGGTCGAGAACGAAGAGCCGCTGTCCGAGCGCCAGCCGATCAATGCCGTGCCGGTTGCGCAGTACGCGCTGAACTCGCCGGCCGGCACCGCCGGGCCGACGGGTCCCGCAGGACCGGCCGGCGCCACGGGTCCCACGGGAGCGAGCGGCATTGCAGGCGCGACGGGCGCGACGGGCGACACCGGTCCGACCGGAGCCACCGGCGCCGCAGGTGCGACCGGTGCCACAGGCCCTGCCGGCGTCATCGGCGTGACCGGCCCCACCGGCGTGACCGGCCCCGCAGGTGCACCTGGCGTCACCGGCGCGACCGGCGCGACCGGCGCGACGGGTCCGATCGGCGTCACGGGCGCGACCGGCGCCACGGGCCTCCAGGGCGCGACAGGTCCGGCCGGAGCGACCGGTTCCATCGGCGCTACGGGCGTCACCGGTGCGACTGGCCCGGCTGGCGCGGTGGGTCCCACGGGCGCGACTGGTGCGCAAGGTCCCTTCGGTACGACGGGCGCGACCGGCGCGACAGGGCCGCAAGGCGTTGCCGGTCCCACCGGTCCGGCCGGCGCCACGGGCGCGACCGGCGCGACCGGGCCGGCGGGCACCTTCACCGGCTTCCAGTACGTCAACAGCTTCTTCGAAAATTCCGACACCGGCACGTACTACATGTCGCCGGGCCCCGGAGGCGTCGCGACGAGTTCGCTGCCGAACGGCAACATCGCTTTCGCGACCGCGGCATGCACGGTGCGCAGCCTGGTCGTCTATGCGTATGTCTATTCGGGCGGCCCGGACAGCAGCACCCTCACCGTGCGCCACAACGGCGCGCCGACGAGCATGACCTGCACGGTCGCGACCACCGCGACGGCCGGCAGCCGCGCCAGCTGCTCGGACACGACGCACACGTTCACCGTCGCGGCGGGCGACACGCTCGAGTACGCCAACTCGCATACGAATGCGACCGCGTTCACCGACCTCGGGCCGGTGCTGACCTGCAACTGACGGATCAGGCGATCTTGCCGGCGCGCCGCGAACTCCTGCGGGATGAGCGGCGCGGTGTGGCGCAGAGGTCAGCAGTTCTCGTATTTCCAGTTGCGCGCCTTGCCCTCGGCCAACCATTCGAGCGTGGTCGCCAGGCGCTTGGCGCGCGTCTCCTCGCGCTTGGCCTCGGTGATCCATTCGATGTATTCCCGCTGGTGGCTCGGGCTGAACGCCTCGAACGTCTTGCGCGCCTTGGCGTCCTTCTTCAGCGCTGCCGCCAGATCCGGCGGCACTTCGGCCGGCGGCTTGCGCGCGGGCGCCTTTGCGCGCGGCGCGGCGGCGGCAGCGCGGTGCTGCTCGACGGCCTTCTTGATGTAGCCGGTCAGCGCCTTCTTCGACGGCAGCTCCGACACGCTCGTCAGCCGTCCGAACTGGCCCATCGCGTCATCGCTACTGTCTTCGCCGACGACATTGCGACCCTTCCAGAAACCGAACGCGCAGTGCTGCTTGAACGCCGCCATGTTGGCGAACGGACGGCCGTCGAGCTGGAAGAACGGCATGCTCCACTTGATCGTCTCTTCGACGTCGGGGCAGGTCTCGTGCAGCGCCTTGCGCAGGTGCGTGAGGATCGGCTGCGCGAACGGCGCAGCTTTCGCGATGTAGGCGTCGATGCGTTCGTCGCTGCTCATGAGAAGCCTCCCGAAGAAGTGAAGCGAATCCGAAAGTCCGAGGCGACCGCCGCATCGCCGTTCACGCTGCGTGGTGCGCGCGCCGGCCCCGGTCGCCTTCGCTGCACGCCTACTCTGCCGCAGCGGCGCGCCGCCGACAATCGCAGGTCGGGCGGCGCATCCAGGCCGCCGACCGCGGCGCGCCGCCGCCCTCGCGGGCCATTGTCGAGCGCGGCCGATCGCCCCCGAAGACCCTCCCGTTCAAACAACATGCACGGCCGTGTCATCGATCGGCGCGTCTTTACGTATTTGACTAAGTAGGACCGGAATGTGATGCGGGGTGCGGCGTGCGCCTGTGTGGGCGCGCGGCGGGCAACGGGGTCACTGGGGAAGCCGGTTCGAGTTTCATCCATCTGGGGAGTAGTACATGAAGCGCTTTTCAGCGCTGGCCTTCGCGGCCAGTTTCGCCTGCGTCACAGCGGCCGCCGCGGCCGACGGCGACATCGACACCACCTTCGGCGTCAACGGCATCGCCCGCGCCAACCTGATCAACACCTCGAACACGCTCAACGGCGGTCCGGTCGTGCAGCCGGACGGCAAGTTCGTCATCTGCAACGGTGTCACCGACAACGGTCCGTCGGGACCGGATTTCTACGTCGCGCGCTTCACCGCCGGCGGCGAACTCGATCCGGACTTCAGCTTCGACGGCAGCGTCACGATCGACTTCGACGGCGGCGTCGGCGGCGACCAGTGCAGCGCGGTGGCGCTGCAGAGCGACGGCAAGATCGTCGTCGCCGGCTTCACGGTCGGTGCCACTCCGAGCACGCAGGACTTCGCCATCGCGCGCCTCGATGCCGACGGCACGCTCGATACCACCTTCGGCAACGGCACCGGCAAGACGACGGTCGGCTTCGACCTGCCCGGCGGCGGCGCCGACACGGCCACGTCGGTGGCGATCCAGGCCGACGGCAAGATCGTCGTGGCCGGCGTGGCGGCGAGCGCCAACGGCAGCCAGTTCGCCGTCGTGCGCCTCAACACCGACGGCGCGCGCGATTCCGCGTTCAACCTGACCGGCCGCGTCACGTTCGGGCTGGGCATCTCCGGCGCCAACCCCGAGCAGGACACGGCCTACAACGTTGCCATCGACTCGGCCAATCGCATCCTCCTCGGCGGCTCGGCGGCGTACAACGACGGCACCAACAACATCAGCGACTTCGCCGCCGCGCGGCTGATGCCGAACGGCCAGTTCGACGCGAACTTCCACGCCAACGGCCGCACCACGGTGCCCTTCGATCCCGGCAACGGCATCAGCAACGTGATCGGCTACGGCATGCTGCTGCAGCACGACGGCAAGCTGCTGCTGATCGGCGGCGCCAACAGCTCGCCCAGCACGCCCAACACCGACAGCGCGGTCGCCCGCCTGCTGCCGGACGGCTCGCTCGACGGCGGCTTCGGCACCGGCGGCCGCGTGCTGATTCCGTTCGACACCGAGCCCAACGGCCAGGACCTCATGATCGGCGGCGTCGAGCAGAGCAACGGCGGCCTGGTCTTCGTCGGCGGCGCGTTCGCCACCAGCACGAATGTCACGATCGCGACCGCCGCGCGCCTGCACGCCGACGGCACGCTCGACGACACCTTCGGCAACGCCGGCCGGAAAACCTACGACTTCGCCTTCGGCGGCGTGAACGACCAGCAGCTGTTCCGCAACGTCGCGCTGCAGGGCACGCAGCTCATCGCCACCGGCATCGCCTACGTGCCCGGCGGCATCGACCTCTACTCCGCGCGCCTCGACATCGACCTGATCTTTGCCGACGGCTTCGACTGAAACGAAACAACGCCGGCGACGGCGCCCTTGCAACGAGGGCGTGCGCTGCGCGCGACCGCATGCCTTGCCGGTCGCGCGCAGCGCACAAGGGCGGGGCCCTCACAGGGCGGGATGTGGCCGTTGGCGGCGCGTCCCGCGGTTGGCAGCCCCGTCAGCGCGTCGGCTCGACCGCCGCGCGATACGCCGCCCAGTCCGCAAAGCCGACATAGCGCTGCCGCGTCGTCCCTGGCCAGCGCGCATAGAGCACGTGCCCGCCCTCAGCATCGAACGGCGTGTGCTCGATCAGCGTGCGAACCGAGACCAGGTTGTCGCAATACACCGCGTTGCGCCCGCCGAATCGCGCGGCCACCCGCGCGGCGATGTCCTCGCCCGCATCGCCGTCCTCGATCATGTCGCCGAACGGCAGCCGCCGAAAGCGCGCCTGCAAATGCTCCGCATCAAGCGCTTCATCGAACCAGCGCATCGGATCCGGCCCGCTGTTTCCCTGCAGCGTGATCCCGGACAGCAGCGCATGCCCCGCCGCGTCGCATTCGACCAGCACGATGCCGGTCGAGTCGTACACGTTGAGCTGAAACGCATCGGCACCCAACCGGCGACACACCTCCGCCAGCCGCATGCGCGACGCCCCGGCGGCACGCTCGCCGAGCAGATGCAGCGGCGCCGTCTGCACGACCGTCCAGCCGTCCGCACCCGGGAAAACCGCAGCGCCCCACAGATCGTTGCCGAGCGCATTCTCGTACTGCATCGGCTCGATCAGCAGCCGTTGACGAGCGGGCGGCGTCGAGATCACGCGCATGCCTTCGCTGGCGAAGATCGCCGCCAGCTCCGCCGCAACCGCCGTCGCGTCGCCACTCGCGACATAGCTCGTATTCCCCCACCAACCCATGCGCCCCTCCTGTGCGCTCGCACTTTGCCGCAGCAACAGAACATCGACAATGCCGCGCAACGAACGCGAGAAGCGCAGCATCGCAGGGCAGGGCAGTCGCGCCTCATTTCTTATTGCCGTCCTTCCCTTATTGCCGTCATTCCCGCGCAATCGGGAATCCATGTTGCTCCAAGCCCCGCATCACGTCCCCGCCACCGCGCCAACCCCCTCACACCCACCCCGTCTTCACACAACCCCCACATGTGTAAATGTCCATTCCGCGGCGCTTTTTGCCGCTTTTCCGCTTGATGCTGCACCGCACCTCTGCCATTGATGCGCGAGGGGACCGCCAACCACGCCGTGCAAGCCCAATAGGGCAGCCGATCGTCGCGCTTGGCCTTCTTGTTGCATCCATGGGACCACGCTGAGGGGAGCGAGGATCGGGGATGGAGTCAGTGGCAGAACGCCCGTGCCGCCGAGCACGGCGCACCATCGCAGCCGTCGTGCTCGCGGTCGTCGGCGCCTGCGCGCTCAGCGCCTGCCAGCCGGCGGATCACACCAACGCACAGGCCCGCCGACCCGAACAGGCCGGCCAGCCGATGAACCCGTACACGCTCGCCGCCCACGCGGCCGGCGCGCGCGCGAGCATGGCGCTCGGCGACTCGCGCGCCGCGCAGAAACACATCGACGCCGTCGCGCACGACCTCTCGCGATCGATGCGCCTACCCGACGCCACCCGCCCGATCGACCACGAAGCCGCCCGCGCCGCCGTCCGCCATCTGCCCGGCATCCGCACGGCCATCTGGCTCGACAAAGCCAACTTCGTCGTGATGGTCGACGGCGCCCAGCGCCGCAGCATGGCCACGATCGATCAGGTCTGCCTGGCACTGGAACCGCTCGGCGACACGCTGGCCGTCGTCGTGAACGTGCAGGACGTGACCGCAAGGAACGCCGACGGCGCGACGACGCTGTCGCGCAACTGCCAGCTGCCGGAAGGGGAGCGGGCGTTGATGCAGGGGAAGCGGGAGGTGGATGTGGTGTCGCGGGAGGTTAGGGAGAGATTCAAAGAAATGCAGAGAGGGGATGGGCTTAAAAAATGAACCGAGTTACATCGTCTCGTCAGGTAAATTGCGTTTGTTTGCGCGGAGCCATGGACTGGCCCTGACGAGAGCGCCGGTATTTTTACCGTACGCCGCAGTTGGTTTTCAAAAAATTAAAGTTCGCTAGACAACGAGCTGTCCACGGGGGTCGCTGTGATCGTTGATTTAAAGAGCAGGGCTACACAATCTGAAACGGACTACGCGCGTCAGCAGAGTTCACCAAGCAGCTTGGTTTTCGTGAATGCAAATCTATTGTTTCCGGACGGACCCAGTGTATTTGAACTACATGTCGGCGATGTATTCTTCTTTCCAGGAGACGCATCACGACGCGAGCTCCCGACTGCCGGATTCAAGCTCGGGGTGGGAGCTTCGGTTATTCTGGAGACGAAAGAAGAAATAAAAGTCCCTAAAAATATGGCGGGAATAGTGCTCGGAAAAGGAGCTCTGATATTCAAGGGGCTGATAATAAGTCCTGGAAAAATTGACCCGACATTTTCCGGAAAACTTCTAATAGGACTTTTTAACGGAGGAACTCAAGGGTATCAGGTAAAGCCCGGCGCCGCATTTTGCAATTGCATGTTTATACAGTGCGAAACGGATTCGGACGTTTCCTCAAAGCACAATCCCCAACCAGTCCAGCCTCACAAGCCGGCTTGGCACATTAGAATAAGATCATACGTTGCAAGAAACAAGGCTTGGATAGCTATTCTAATTTCATTACTTTCGCTGATCGTCTCAGCGGCGAAATCGTGGAGTAAATAATGCTTATAGTTGGTAGAGGACTCTTGGAGCTCGCTCAGTCCAATGTGATTACTAGCGAAGCTACAGGAATAGAGGATTTCTCTATTTGCTTGCACCTTGGCTCGACGATTCGTCGCTACCGAGCTGAGGCAACGCCCTTATCTGTTTCTCAGAATGTGCGAGACACTGATATCGAATCTTTCGAAATAAATCATGAGCCTTTGATCTTAGCGCACGGCGAAGGTGTCCTTGCCTGCACCGCCGAAACAGTCTCAATGCCGCCTGGGTATATGGGAATTATTCAAACAAAGGGAACTATTGCCAGATTTCTGCTGCAGGCAACGTGCTCGGATGGTCAAGTAGAGCCGGGATTTAAGGGTCGAGTTACATTGGAGTTAGTGAATTTCAATCCTCGGCCTCTATCTCTAAGTGCGATGACGCCGATTTGTCAAATGTTTATTTTTAAAACACAGCCCAAGGCCCCAGAGATATACCAAGGTCGCTATCAAGGCGCGACCGGCCCGACTCTTCCGAGGCCGATTAGATAGATGAGCCGAAAAAAGGGACGTTGAACTCACCAGCTATTTATAGAATAAATGTCTCGGGATGCCATGAACGACTGTTTATGGGTATCACCAAAGACATTCATGTCTTTTTTTGACTTAACTAAATATATATAAGGAGGGGCTATGGCGCATAAAGGATTAAGCGAGCCGCATGTGTTGCTAGCGTCATCGAACCCGCAGCGATTGATGAAGAACCTAGTAGGTATTCTGGCAACGCCGCAGCTAAAAAAGATAGATGTCGCCGTATGCGAAGAGGCAAAGCTTCTATACCAGCTAGGGAATGACCATTATATTTTTGCTAAATCACTTGACGCTACCGAGTGGCGTCAAAAAATATCTCGCTTTTACTATGCGGCATACAACGTTAAGAGGGCCGTATCTCTCCGTAATGATGGCTCGTTCTCGACGGAAAGCAAGGATCATCAAACCGTTGATGTTTTACCGCCTACGCTGAGGAATCATTCTACGTACTCTGGAAGACTTAGGAATTTGAGAGAGGATAGAAACTTGGCGGACTATAGCCACATTGCAAAAGAGCGCGATCTGGTAATCTCTGTAGAGAATGCCGGAATTCTCCTCGAAGAATTTATGGCGGATGCCAAAGTGTTCCTCGTTTCAAAGGGAGTGGCGCTGTGATAATGAAAACTCAGCTCGGACCGATCCAATCGATAATTAAAGAAGTATCAAAGGGATTTGATAACATATCTCCGGATTATGTTCTAAAAGACAGACCGGATGGTCAGTTCATAATATTTCAGTTCGCCGCAGCAAACGAGCGCATCCATGGAGTGGTAGAGAACGCGCTAGGTCATGTCGATGCTGGTAACCCGTTTAAAGATAGGGTTGCCGTTAACAATAGAGACAAGAAACCGGCAAATGTTGTGAACCTTCCTGAAACAAAAATGCTTCAGAAAGAGCTGTCGGAAAGTCTTACAGTTGATAGAAATACTTTTGGTGATAATTTCACTTCCAGATATACGGCGTCGGTAACTGACTATGAAACAAACATAGTAGGAAATGCGAATTATATAGTTTATGGCCGTCGAGGTTCCGGTAAGTCAAGTTTGCTTGCCTATGCGATGCACCATGCAATCGATAGAAATCAACCGTTTAGTTGGATCGCTCTTCAGGCGTACAATAAAAGAACGGACTTAAATGCCGTCGCAGGTATCCTTTCTGATATATTTTCAGAGCTATCTGAATACGATAATACTAAAACAGATCTTTCTAGTGTCGCCGCGAAATTTTTGGAAATTTCGGAGGGCAGCGCAGGTTCCTTGCCAAAGAAAATTGATCGACTGCTGCCGCGGGCGCGCAAGGCGATGGCGGGAATTGCTTCCCGCAAGGCTCCAGTAACTATCTTTTTGGACGATATACACGCCATCGCGACCAGTCTGCAGCCTAAGCTTTTGTCTGTAATATATTCTCTTACCCGTGGAAATTTTAGCTATATTAAAGCGTCGGGTATCGAGCAGTTCACGAATATATGGGATAGCGCGACGCGAGAGGGCCTTGAACCTCCTCACGATGCGCAGCTCTTAAAGCTAGATCACAACATGACAATGCCGGATAGGTCAAAGAAACATATCTTGAGCATACTTGATGCGCATGCGCATTATTGCGGTCTACCTGGGATCGATTATCTCGCCGATGACGAGGTTTTGTCGCGCTTAGTTTTGGTGGCCGCTGCCGTGCCCAGGGATGCGCTTAGTCTGTTCTCGCAAGCAATAACGAAGGCGTCGATTAAAAGCCAGAAAGCGGTTACGATAACCGCCATAAATGCGGCGGCCTCAGAGGTCGTTGAGGAGAAATTGAAAGAAATAGGTAGGGACTCGGGGGATGCTGATCAGGATGAGATCAGAGATTTGCTTGAGCGCATACGAGAATTCTGCGTTAGAAAGAAGAGCACCAACGCTTTTCTTGTGAGGATTGACAGTCGAAGCGCTGACTACAGAACAGTGCAAAAACTGATAGCACTTCGCTTTGTTCATATTTTGCACGAAGGAATAACTCCTCATAAAGTTGCGGAGCGGTACGTTGCGCTTATGTTAGATTTTGGCTTCTATATAGGTATTCGAGCTGCGAAAAGCGTCGAGTTATTTCCGGATACGCCGCGACTCTTGGCGGCGAAGGAGCTTCGTAAGCTACCTGTATTTAATTCTTCGGACAGCAAAGGGGTCCAGCGCGCGGCGAAAAATCTGTCTGCTAGAAAAATGGGCTAGCAGTGGCAATGATGATATCCGTGTCGCGACTGCCCCGGGGCGGGTTGCGAGAAAATCGCCGGAGCCTCGGGAATGGGGCGAGTTTCTTGATTCTGAGCAGTGGAAACTTTCTCATTATCCAGGATCGGCTTTTGCTTATCATGTGGTGGGTCTGATATGACGTGTGGTTTATCCGGCGGCACTTGACCGCTCGCAGAGCGGCGGGCATTCTGTCGCCGTCGCTGCAGATACAGCGATCGAGCTTGGTCGCTCGTTCACGTAGGCGCGGAAGCGCCATCGTTTGATGCAGGCGCTTTTTTAATGCCTGGCGTTCGACGTAGTGCACGCATTGCCAGTTCTCTGGCGGGCGGCGCGGGGAGGCCGCAAGGCCTGCCGGTCCTACGTCCGGTCGACCAACCTCGCGTCGTCCGTCACCCGTTTGGTCGCGCGGTGGCGGACTCCCACACACGTAGGAGTCGATCATGCCCAAGCAGTCCCCCGCCGTACCCTCAGCCTCATCCCTCGCTTCCGATCCCACCCTCGATTCCGATCGCCTCGACGCGATCGGCCGCTACGTCAATCTTCGTGACTGGTCGTTCGCTGTCGTCGATCTGATGGAACTGGCCGGCCAATCGCTGACCAGCCGGGAGCCGTTGGAGATGTCCAACCCCACGCTGAAGGGGATCTCCGGCTTGCTGCGCGATCTGCTGCAGCAGATGGACGAGCATGTGGATGTGATTCGCGAGGCGTAGCGCTCGCGCACGCGTGTGTAGGCCACTCATGGAGCGAGGGTCTTCGAAGGCCCTCGCTGTCGATGCCACGACATTGATCGTCCCGACCCAGCGGACGCTCAAGCGCGCGTTGTGCGTGCAGACCGGCGTGTGGATGCACTGTAAATAATTGTCGCTTATACGACATATTTCGTCGATGACTCTGTAGCATCGAGGCGTCGCCTCTTCGATAGATCTCGGCTGGAGACAGCACGCGACTCATGGCTTGCGCGCAGCAAAGTCATCGTCGCTGCCTGCTCTGAATCCGGATCGGCCGATGAGGGGATGGCGCGCCCGTGGAACCGGTGCGTCCACGTTGCATCGGTACTAACGACTCGGAGGATAGGGATATGAAATCCAATGCATTGCGCGCGCTCCTCATTTCGGCGGCATCGCTCAGTAGTGCAGGACTTGTGCACGCATCGGGCTTGGTCACGGAAAGCGCAACAGAACCCGTATTTTTTCAATGCAACGCGTGCACGATCGAAGGCGTGGAGGCAACCGCCGCGATTCATGGAAGCGGAACGCACTTGGTCTACGACCTGCCTGGAAACCGGTTGTATCGCAACCTTTGCGAGCCCGGCGGAGGCGCCGGCATCAATTGCATGGCCAACCGAGTGACTTCAGGCTCTGCCTATACCAGCTTCCTCAACTATCACGCGCTCTGGATCAACAACTTCCAGTCCGAGGCGTTTCACGAAGCGCTGCAGGCGAACCTAACCTCGTTCGCAGGGCCGAATCCGAACGGTCAGCCGACCGACGACCACTACATCAACGCCTTCGATACCTTGACGAGCCCCAACTCGAATGTCTACGTCAACCAATATCTGCAGCAGACGCTGGGAACCAAAGTCAGCATCATCGAGCCCCGCGTCGATGGCGTTGAGTACGACTACGAAAACGGCACACTGACGGTGACCGTCACGTTCCATGATCGAAGTTCACGACAGTACAAGCTGACCAAGAACAGCGGCGGCAACTACAAACCCGTTCCCGATACGGCGGTGGATTCGTCGAGCAACCCGCTGCCCGAGACGCCTCCACGCGGCTACCAAAGCTACAGCTTCTACGACAACCCACACGGCTACAACCCGACCAACATGATCCTGCTGCTCCAGCCGCCAGCACTTCCGGGGGCGCAAGGCGGCTGCGAGACGGTTCGATGGGATGGGGTAGGTGTTACGTGCGTGCATCCGTACTGAGGATGCGTACCCGCCGAGCGCTTGTACTGCTCTTGGTCGCTGCGCTGGGCGCGACGAGCGCCTTCGCCGCGAGTCCTGCCTTCTTGAAGACCGTCGGCCCGACACCCGACGGAAAGGGTGCGCGTGTCGTGCTCGCCGGGAATCAGCGCGATGCGCAGACAATCGCGAGGCTCGATCGTGAAGTCCGCGAAGCCTACGACCAGCTGCATCCGCAGCACGGCAGTTACATGGTGACGTTCGGCATCAATGCGGAGGGGAACACCGAGGCGACCGCATTGCCTTACGCCGTGGAAGGAGAAAGGCCGTCAATGCAAGTAACCAGCCCTGAGTAGCCGAAACCTTCACCGCTGCCGGTTGCATGTCCTACCACTTTGATCGCATGGACCTGCACACAACGACATCGGGGTGGAATCGCGATACGACGAACGGTGCGCTCTTTGGATCCTTCACAGATCCACAGGCGTCTTTCGCTTCTAGGAGAAGATGACCGTGCGGCTTGGAAATCAATCTTGGATCATCGGAACGCTCTGTGCCGCGGCGGCTCTGGTTGTCGTGCTGGCGCAGCAGAACGCGAGGTTGCGGGAAACCTTGCACGACCAAGCTCCGCAACCTCGCGTCGGGGACTGGGTGCCCTCGTATTCGACGACGCGATCGGATGGCTCGCCGCTCACGCTCGGCGAATCGACGGCGCCGCAGCTCTTGTACTTCTTCCAACCGAAATGTCCGCACTGCATCGCGTCCGAGGCAGCGATCTCCCGCGTGGCGGCACGACTGCGCGACTCGCCATCCGTCCAATTTCTCGGGGTCTCCGCTGCGCCCGATGCCGAACTCGCTGCCTATCAGCAAGGCAGATCGGAACCCTTCCCGATAGCGCACCTGGATACGAAGAAGATGTTTTCGCTGTTTCGCGTTTCTGCCGTGCCGACGCTTCTACTTGTCGATCGCGAAGGCACCGTGCGGTATTCCCACGCCGGTGAAGTGGTGGGAGAGGAGGGCGCTTCGCAACTTTTGAAGGCTATCGACGGAGCGCTAGTCGTTCATTGAAGCATCGACTGTTTCCATCAGGAGGAAAAATGAAGAGCTGGAAAAAAGTAGTATTGGGGCTTGGGATTTTCTGTTCCATGGGCTTCGGCCTGGCGCAGGCGGGTGTAACGGCTTTCGATCCAGGAACCGCTGGTGCGAGCCTGCAATGTCCGTCCTGCGGCAGCTGCCCATGGGGCGGCTTCAATGGCGCCGGGTACGGGTGCATCTGCTGCGCCCCGCAATAACCAATCGAAAGGACGCTCGCCACGAACGTTCAGGGATGCGGCCTAGGCCGCGTCCCTCTTTCGGAACATCAGTATGGATAAGAATCCATCCTTCAAACGATTGAATGGCGTGCGCCGTCTGCGCTACGAAGAGCCTGCCGCGCCACGTGCGAGCGGCGGGCGAATCGCCGCCGTTGTCATCTCGGCCGCGCTCGCGCTGGGCCATCCAACCGCGCATTCCGCACAAGGCCTGTTCCTCGACTTGATGCACGGCGGCTGGCTGCACGAGCAGGAGTCTCGTTTCCTGCCGGGCAGCTACTACTTCACGAAGGGTAACGAATACTTCCGTCGCGACGATCCCCGAAGTGCACTGCGCTGCTGGGAAATCGCCGCGGGCTGGGCCATGAAGGACGCCCAGTACAACCTAGGCATCGCCTACTTCAAAGGTCTCAGCGTGCCGGTGGATCGCCCGCGCGGCTTGGCTTGGCTCGCGCTCGCTGCGGAACGCAAAGACGCGCAGTTCACCGAGTCGGCCGCCGCCGCCTGGGACCAGGTCGGGCCCGCCGAGCACGATCAGGCGAACGCCATCTGGCGCGAGTTGCGCAAGCGTTACGCCGATGCCGTCGCACTGCCGCTGGCCGAGCAACGTTTCAACAACGAAATGGCGCAAATCACCGGCTCCCGCGTCGGCATGCCCGGACACGTGAACGTATGGACATCGAAAGGAATGATCGACGTCGCAACCTACAAGAAAGAACTGCAGGACGCCGCCGACGTCGCGCTAGGCCACCTGCCGCGTGCGCGTGTCGACGTCGGACCGCTGCAGGCAATCGACGATGCGCCTTCACCGCAGGCGCATGACTAGCAAAACCGGGGTCCAAAACCGGGGTCAGGTTCGACTTTCCGACATCGGACGAAGCGTGACGGAGAAAATATCCGCTCAAGTCACTAGGCAATAGCATCGCTTGAAGATCGTTGAATGACATGCTCGGCCACCTCATTGCCGCGAGGAGCTAGTTGGAACAGACGATCCTTCACTACCGATCTTCGCAACATTTGTAAATCGCCGCAGCGTAAACGTCGACGTCGACTATGATGATCCAGGGCAGGGGTGCTCGCACATCGATAGGAGTTCCAATGTTTCAGGTACTGAAACGTTTCGCACCGGTGTGTGCGTTCGTCGCGCCAATGTTCTTGCCAGCGGTGACATTTGCGCAGTCGGCTGGCGCTTCGTCGGTCGCCTATCAAATTGACCCCGCGCACACGGGAGTCACGCAGTTCACGCCGGCCTTACAGTTGCCGCTTGGGCGTTTGTGGCAGGTCGATTTGGGCGGCGACGTTTCCTACCCGCTCATCGCCGACGGCAAGGTTTTCGTCACCTACCTCCCCTGGGACGATTCGACCCACAAAGTGCTCGCACTCGACGAGACGACTGGCGACGCTCTGTGGAGCGCGACGGTCTTCCCCGGCGCGGTGCCACGCGCGAATATGGCTTACGACAATGGCCGCCTGTTCCTCGTGAATTTCGATGGTCTTTTGCAAGCGCTCGACGCCGACGACGGCGACGTGGCATGGAGCGTTCGCTTGCCGCTCCAATCCGCATTTACGGCGCCGCCGACCGCTGTCGACGGCATCGTGTATGTCGGTGGCGCTGGATTCGGCGGCACCTTGTATGCGCTCGACGAATCGAACGGCGCGTTGCTATGGTCCGAAAGCGTGGAGAATGGCGACGACAGCTCGCCGGCGATCTACAACGGAAGCGTCTATGTTTCCTACGTTTGTACGCAGATCTACAGCTTCGACGATCTGACTGGCGACGAGCTATGGCACTACAGCGGAACTTGCGAGGGCGGCGGCGGACATACGCCGGTCGTCAAAGGCGGCAAGCTCTACGTGCACGATGACGACGCAAATCCCTCGGGTTTCGTGTTCGACGCAATCACTGGCACGCTGTTGGACCGCTTTGATGCAAGCGACACTCCAGTGATCGGCGCAACGACGGGTTATTACCTGCAATCAGGAACTTTGCGCGGCATTGATCTGGCTGGCGGGAGCGTGCTTTGGAGCTTCGCCGGAGATGGTCACTTTGAGTCCTCTCCGGTCGTTGTCGACGACTACGCATTCATCGGATCGACAATGGGCAATCTCTATGCCGTGAACACCCGAACCGGCGCCGTTGGCTGGAGCACCCAGGTTGGCGCCGCGATCGGCGCGTACGCGGCTGGTCAAGTGACAGGCCTCGGTGCCGGCGACGGCATCGTCGTCGTTCCCGCTAGCAATCTTTTGACGGCGTATCGCTCTGTTTCCGATTCGATTTTTGTGGACGGTTTCGAGTCACGCCACCCGTAGCGAGATTGTGCATACGCCGACGACTCGACCTCTCACACCGAGCGGCGGTTATGTGTCCGATCCTTAGGACGCCCAGACCCGAACACGGTCTACTCGACGCCAAGGAGCGGGGTAGGCTTCACCGTAAGTGCGTTCAAGGAGAGTCGTGAATTCCAGATCGATCGTTCTCACGGCCGCTTCACTGGTCGTCACCGCTTCGTGCAACGGTGGCGAGCCGGTATGCGCTTACGCGGGGCTCTACGACGACACACATGCGTACGTCTCTACCTTCGAGTCCGACGCGCCGGTGCCGGTGCCGATCGAGCCCATCAGTCACCAAGACTACGCGCCGGTTTCTCTATCTCCGGATGGCTCGAAGCTCGCCTACTTCGTGGACGGGGATCGAAGCGTTCTCCACGTGACGGATCTCTCCGGCAACCACCGACGGTTCCAGCTGGGGGCGGACGATCCCAACAGCGGCGGGTCGCGGTGGGAAAACGCGCACGTCGTTCGAGTGGAACGGGGGTGGCGATTGATGTCCGAATTCAACTTCTACCGGCTTTCGGAGACGGGTGAGTCGGCGCAGAGGCTGCGCGATTCGTACGCCGGCGACGATTGCAGTCTGTCGAGCGATTCGAAGCACGTGGCTTGCGTCCAAGGCACCACGGCGCTCGTCGATGAAGTCGAGATATTCAAAATTCCGATATCGACGTACAGCAGCTACGTGGGGAGCTTCACGCTTCGGCTCGGTCGATCGGTGTCCAGCCAACTCGTTCCTGGAGCAACCCTCAAGCTCGAGGGCTACGGGTCAGGCACGGCGCACTTGAGTTACGAGACCGACGGCGTGGAGCCTTCTCCTGAAACGTGGGAACGCTCGGGAAGCTTTTTTCCCTTGAATACGAATGCGGGAGACTACCTCTTGTCGCCTGAGTTCAAGCCAGGCGATCGACAAATCCGCATGCGCGTGAGAAAGCCTGACGATTCCCTCGGACACGCCAGTTCGGCGATCGCGTGGTCCGACGACGGCACGCGTCTGACTATGGTGTGGGGCATGTACGCCGCAACGTTGAAGCGCGAGGGGAAAAGCCGCTGGACTCTCGAGAGCAAGGGCTTCTTGGCCTTCGATATCAAAGCGAAATCGATGCGGTATGCCAGCCCGAACCTGCTCGTCATCGACAATGGCACGAGTCACTTTGTATTGGATACGCGGTCGTACACCGTCCTGCCGTCGACGGTGACGCCCGTTGAGCTGCCGAAAACGATGGACGCGACAACGCTGCCTCGCCCTATAGCCGTCGCTGACGTCGTTTGCCATCAGTAGGCAGCCCAAAAAGTGGGGTCAGGTTCGACTTTCCGGCGGCCGAGTCGGATGTTCCGCCTGAGAGAGCAAAGCCAGCCCGCGCGCTCGACGGCAGCAGGCCGACCTAGGGTTCGGCGCGTGCACCCAGACTGCGACTCCGCAGCAAACGCGAGGGCCACATGACCCTCGCTGTTTCTCTCCAACGCCACGCGCATCACGCCAAACGTGACGCGCGCCCGATCACCGCCCCGCAGGCAACTCGAACCCATCCGCAAAAATCGTGTCGGTATCGACCGGCGGCGTCACAGTCAGCGTAGCGCTGGCGTCGTCGGCATTCACACCGGCATCCGTCTGCAGCGCACCCGCCGCAATCGTGTCGACGTAGCTGCCCGCCGCCGGAACCGTCACGGCGACCGTCACTTCGCACGTGGTGAACGCAGGAATGCTCGCGCCGGCCGCCAGCACGACCGATGACGCGCCGGCGACGGCGGTCACGCTGCCGTTGCCGCAGTCGGTGGATGTGGCCGGCGGGTCGGCCACGACCATTGAACTCGGCAGCGCGTCGGTGAGCGCGGCTGTCAGCGTGGCGTCGTTGCCGTTCGGGTTGCCCATGATGATCGTCAACGTGCTCACGCCGCCGGCGACGATCGTGTCGGGCGTGAACGTTGCGGCGAGCGTCGGCGGTACGGGTTTGTTCTGCACTTCGAAGGCGCCGATGTCGGCGGCGGGGCCGACCACGCGCGCGTAGCCGGCGCCGCGCTGGTCGGTGTCCAGGGCGGCGACGTTGTTGCCGGCGTCGATGGCCGGACTGCCGGCCAGCAGTGCATGCGTGAACGTCGGGCCGCCGTTGTCGGCGAGCGGCGCGAGCAGCGGATCGCCGCTGAGCGTATCGGCCGGTAGCGGCAGTGCGGAGGCCATGACGAGGCTGTTGGCGCCGCTCATCGTGGCCGTGCCGCAGACGTCGGCCGCGATGCCGCTGGGGCCGGTGTTGTCGGCGACGATCGTGCTTTCCAGGTCGACGCCGATCGGCGCGTTGCCGTTCGAGACGATGCCGCCGCAGCCGTTGCCGGTCGCGCTGTTGAACGCGATGGTGCTGCTCTGGATCGTCAGGAAGACGGCCGCGTTCGCGAAATAGCTCGTGGCGTAGACGCCGGTGGACGTGGCCGAGGTGTTGCCGGAGATCGTGCTGTCGCTGACGGTGGGGGTGACGGTCACGGTGTAGCCGAGCGGTGCATTGAAGAACAGGCCGCCGCCGGCCGTCGCGTAGTTGTTGCTGATCGTCGAGCGGACGATGGTCGACGAGCGCGGTTCGAAGTACGAGTTCGGCGGCACGCCGCCCATGCCGCCGATGCCGCCGACGAGCGAGGAACCGCCGGCATCGGCGACTTCCGCGCGGTTGCCGGTCACCGTCGAATCCTCGACCGTGATCGTGTAGACCGCGCCGGCGCCGCCGAAGCCGGACTGGCTGCCGCCCGGGCCGATCGTCGCGACGTTGTTGGACACCGTGCTCGAATACAGCGCCAACGAGCCGCGCGTGTAGACGCCGCCGCCGTCGGCCAGGCGCGAAGTCTCGTCGCCGATCGTGCAGCCGGTGACCGTGCTGCGCGTGAGCGCGATGATCGCGTTCGGGTTGAGCGACAGCCCGTAGACGCAACCACCGAAACTAATGCCGCCCTTGAAGCCGTTGGTCAGCGTGAGATCGTTGAGCGCGAACAGCGCCGGCTGCACGTAGGCGCCGTAGCCGCCCCAGAAGTCGAACAGGCGGCTGCTGTGCCCGCCGTCGATCGTGAGTGCGTCGCGGCCCGGTCCCTGCAGCGTGAGGTGATCCATCTCGACGACGATCTCGCCGGTGGTCAACGTGATCGTGCCGCAGCTGAGCTGCGTCAGGTCGATCGTGTCGCCGTCGACGGCGTTCTGCACGGCGTCGCGCAGCGTGCCGGGGCCGGCGTCGTCGCAACTCGTCACCACCGTGGTGCCGGCCGGTCGCGACGCGGCCGGACGATGACCGGCCGCCCACCAGGCCGCTGCCGCGGCGCGCTCGGGCGTTTCCACGGCGGCGCCGAAGCGTGGCAGCAGTTGCGCGCCGTGTTGCGCCGCCAACGCGTTGCCGGCGCCGAGCGCGAGCGCCGCAGCCAGGCACGCGGCGAGCGGCTTGAGGCGCCGCTGCGGCGCCGAGGGATGAAGCGAGCGGAAGCGGGATGCGGAACGGTGATCGATCGAAGACACGAGCGCGGGCATGGGCGAATCCTGTATGCGATGGCCGAGGGCGGGAAGCTTGCTGGCGCGCGCGTCCGTCCACGGGATGCGGCGCCATCGGTTCTCCATTGCGGAAAAGCGCCGCAAAACCCTGACACGAAAATTCGCGGTGCCGCCGGCCGGCACCGGACACTGCCTCAAAAGCCGTTGAGGCCGACGAACGAAGGGGGCTGCGCCGTGCCGGCGAACACGGCGATGCCGGCCTCGGCTCGCGCGCGCCGCCCGGCATCGATGCCCGGGCGGCCGACTGCCTTCGACGCGGCGTCGACCAGCAGATCGAACTGCCACACCTGCGGCTTCGCTTCGCTGCCCATGGCCTCGACCAGCGCCGCGCGCTGCGCGGACAGCTGCTGCAGCTTCGCGCCGTCGCGGGTCATCAGCGTGTCCAGCCATATCCGGTGGATCTGGCTGCGCAGCTCGGTCGAGGGCGAGATGGCGTCGCGATCGGCGCGGAAATGGCGCAGCGCTTCGTCGAGATGGCGGATCGCTTCCGGCAGATCGCCCTTGGCGAACCAGGCACGGCCGAGGCTGTCTTCGATCGCTCCGATCTGCGCGCCGGTCTGTCGTCCGATGCGCGCGGCCGAGGCGAGCGCTTCGCTGCGCGCGCGTTCGAGCGTGGCAAGCGCGTCGTCGACGGCGCCCTGCTGCAGCTGCGTTTCGCCGATCAGCCAGTCCCAATTCGGCCGGTGCGCGGGAGTCAGCCTCGGCAGCAGCGACGCGCTGGCCGGATCGGTGCGCAGGATCGCCAGCGCCTCGTCGAGGTGGTGCGTGTACAGCGCGAGCTTCGCGCGCCCGCGCCAGAGCTGCCATTGCGTGGTCGGCTCGACCGACGCGAGCGCTTCGCTGCTCGCGGGCGCGGCATCGAACGTGGCCGCGGCAGCGGCGTAGTCGCCGAGCGCGAGGTCGCACAGACCCAGCAGGCTGCGCGCTTCGACAGTCGCGCCGTGGGCCGGTCCGTCCCAACGATCGTATTGCGCGACGACGGGGCCGAGCATCGCGGCCGCGGTCTCGGCGTCGCCGAGCGCGTAGAGGTTGCTGGCGACGTCGGTGCGCGTCGCGAGCAGATCCGTGTCCGTCACCGGCGACTGGCTCGCATCGAGCGCCGCGACGCGGCGGTACAGGTCCAGCGCCTTGCGCTTGTTGCCGCGGCCCGACTCGACCACGGCCAGCGAGGTCAGCACGGTCACGCGATCCGGGCCATTGCTCTGTTCCGATTCGTCGAGTGCGCTCAAGGCCGCCTGCAGGTCGGCGCCGGCGTCGTCATTGCGATCCAGCCGCGAAAAGGCGTAGCCGCGATAGGCCAGCAGGTACGGCGTCCAGACGTGTTCGCCGGCCGGCGTGCGCGCGGCGAGTGCGAGTGCGGGCGTGATCCGTTCGGTGGCCGGCAGGTAGTCGCCGAGGTCGATCAGCACGCTGGCGAGCGTGCCGACGCTTTGCAAATACGCTTGCGGCTGCGCGTCCTGCAGCGGCGCGAGCAGCGCGACGGCACGCTGCGCGATCGGGCGTGCCGCTGCGGTCTGTCCGAGCTTGTGCAGCGCGTCGGCGATCTCGATCGACAGCAGGCCGCGTGTCGGATCGTCCAAGTCGCTGCGCCGTTCCAAGCGATCGCTCGCGCGCGCGAGCAGGTCCGCGGCGCCGAGTTTCTCGCCGTGCGCATGTTCCGGATCGCCCTCGCGGAAGGCCTCGCGCAGGAAGCCGAGCAGGGTTTCCGCGCGCGCGTGCTGCCGCTCCGCCGCCACGCGCTGCAGGCGCTCGCTGCGCGCGCGGCCGAGCGCGATCGCGGCGGTCGCGACGAGTCCGACGCTGAGCACGGCGATCGCCGCGGTGGCGAGTGCATGCCGCTTGATCAACTTGCCGGCGCGATACGCGAGCGTTCCGCGCTGCGCCATCACCGGCTGGCCGGTCGACCAGCGGTCGAGATCGTCGGCGAACGCCTGCGCCGTCTCGTAGCGTTCGCGCGGATCGGCCGCGAGCGCGCGCGAGACGATGCGCGAGAGATCGCCCTTCAGCGCGCGCAACAACTTGTCCGGTGTGAGGCCGCGCTGGCGCGCGATAAGAGCCGCGCCTTCGCCATCGCGTTGCATCGCGGCGGTGAAAGCCTGGTCCATGCGCGGTGCCGTCGTGCTGTCGCCCGCAGGTTTCTTGCGCGGCGCGGCGCCGCTTTGCAGTTCGTACAGCAGCAGGCCGAGCTGGTACACGTCGCTCGCCGTCGTGGTCGGCTCGCCGCGCAACTGCTCCGGCGACGCGTAGGCCGGCGTCAGTGCGAGCGTCTGCGTCTGCTCGGTGTCGCCGGCGTCGAGCAGCTTGGCGATGCCGAAATCGAGCAGCTTGGGCGCACCTTCGGCGTCGACGAGGATGTTCGACGGCTTGAGATCGCGATGCAGCACGAGGCTGCGATGCGCGAACTGCACCGCGCGCGCGACCTGCGCGAGCAGACGCGCGCGCGCGGGCAGGGAGCGCGCGTGGCGGTCGCACCAATGGGTGATCCGTTCGCCGTCGACGTATTCCATCGCGAACCACGGCTGTCCGCCCGCTTCGACGCCGGCGTCGATCAAGGTGGCGATGTTCGGATGCGACAGCCGCGCGAGAATCTGCCGCTCGCGGCGCGCGCGCGCGAGCGGCGTCGGCAAGTCGCTGCGCACGAGCTTGATCGCGACCTGCTGTTCGACATGGTCGGAGCGCTCGGCCAGATACACCTCGCCCATGCCGCCGACGCCGAGCCGGCGGATCAGGCGGAAGCGGCCGTCGATGAGCGTGCCGATGGGTGACGGTGCACCGTCACGCGAGTGTTCGGCGTCGAGGTCGGCTTCGCGCAGCAGGGCGCCTACTTCGACGGCGAGCAGCCGGTCGTCTCGGCCGATCTCGGCGAGCTTCGCCGCGCGCTGCTCGGGAGCCAGATCGAGCAGCTCGTGAAACGCCGCGCGCTCGCGGCGACGGCGGTCGAGCGCCTCGTCGTCGGTCACCGCACCACCTCGCGCCGCAACCACACCTTGGCCAAGGCCCAGTCGCGATAGACCGTGCGTTCGTCGACCTCGAGCACGGCGGCGATCGCGGCCACGCTGAGGCCGACGAAATAGCGCAGCTCGACGATGCGGGCGAGGCGCGGGTCGATGCGTTCGAGTTCGGCGATGGCCGCGTCGAGCATGCCGAGGTCGGTCTGCTCGGGGATCGGCAGCTGCATGGCTTCGATCATGTCGACGCGCCGATAGCGGCCGCCGCGCTTTTCTGCCGCGACTTCGCGCGCGCGATCGACCAGGATGTGGCGCATCATGCGGCCGGCGATATTGAACAGGTGCGCCGCGCTTTCGACCTTCAGTCCCTTCGCGTCGACCAGACGCAGGAACACGTCGTGCACGAGCGCGGTCGGCTGCAGGGTCGCCTGCGCCGGCTCGGCCGCCAGCTTGAGCGCTGCCATCCCGCGCAGATCCGCGTAAACCAAGGGCAGCAGGCGATCGAGCGCGTCGGCGTCGCCGGAGCGCCAGCGATCGATCAGTTCGGTGAGATTGGCTTGGACGGACACGGCGGGCGACCGATGATCGGAACGGGAACGCTTCCGGCCGAGCACACCACTTCCCAAGGCCCCGCGCAAGAAGCCCCCCAAAACCGGGGTCAGGTTCGACTTTTCGAAAAAGGGACCGAGGGCCTGTTCGTTTCCAGTCAGTCTCACCGGCATCGGTCGACCCATCCCCTGGTCGAACTGAGCAGCTCATTCGGCGTCCGCATGGGGCGTTGCATGAACGGATGATTCCTCCGTCCTTTTCCGCTCGTCCCTTTCCCATCGCGGTTGACAAAGCCGCCCCGCCTGCGTTTTCCTACCGGCAGCGCGCCACTGGAGCGCCGCCTGTCCGCGGCAAGGGAGCCGGCTCCCATCCAGCTCAGTTTCGATCTTACGAATCCTTCTTCCGGCCTTTCGTAAGCGGACGTCTGGCATGGGAAGGAAGGTTCGCCATGCGCCGCAGACTCACGGCCAAGACACGTCTCGACACCCTGAAGAAAGACGCCAAGCGCTGGCTCAAAGCCCTGCGCGCTGGCGATACCGGCGCGCGCGATCGGCTCGCGTCTGGATGGCCGAACGCACCGGCCGAGCCGAGCTTGCGCGACGTGCAGCATGCGCTCGCGCTCGAATACGGCTGCGAGAGTTGGATTGCGCTCAAAGCGGCGCTCGGCGATTTCGAGCTCGACCGCAAGACGCATGCGGAGCGCGTCGAGCACGTGCTGACCCACGGTTGGGACGGGGATCTCTCCGCCGCGCGGCGAGTGCTTGCGCGCTACCCGCAGATCGCCAAGGACAGCCTGTTCACGGCGGCGGCGTGCGGCGACCTCGGCGAGGTCGAGCGACGGCTCGCAGCCGAGCCGCATGCGGCGCGAATGACGGGCGGTCCGCGCGCCTGGACGGCACTCGCCTATGCAACCTACAGCCGGCTCGACGCGGTCGACGCGGTCGCCATCGCCCAGCGTCTTCTGGACGCCGGCGCCGATCCGAACTTCGTCTTCGACGATGGCTGGGGCAGCCGCTTCACCGTCCTGACCGGCGCGGTGCGACTCGGCGAAGGCGCGAGGCCGAGCCATGTTCAGGCGACCGAACTCGTCGAGCTGCTGATCGCTGCCGGCGCAGACCCTTTCGACGTGCAGACGCTCTACAACGTCTCGATCGTCGGCGAGGAGCTGACGCCGCCGCTGTACTGGTACGACCTTCTGTGGCGGCATTGCGACGCCAAGGGCCAGCGTGAAAAGTGGCGCTCCGCCGGCGAAGTCAGCCTCGGTCACGGTTTCGGGTTGTCGACGCTCGACTACCTGTTGGGCAATGCCGTGGGGCAGAACGAACTCGCGCGCGCGCAGTGGCTGCTCGATCGCGGTGCGAACCCGGACACCGCGCACGCCTACACGAAGCAACCGGTTCATGCGGTCGCGCAGCTCTCGGGCTTTCTGGAGATGCAGCAGCTGCTCGAGCAGCGCGGCGCCCGGTCTGTCGCACTCGCAGGCATCGAGGCGTTCATCGCGGCATGCCTGCGTCACGATCGATCGGCCGTGTCGAACCTCCGCGCGGAGCACCCTGAATTCGTGCGCCACTTTCTGCCGCTGCACGCCGCCACGGGCAAGGGCGACGCGGAGGCGATAGGCCTGCTGCTCGCGCAGGGAGCCGATGCGCATGCGCTCGATGGCGACGGCATCAGTGCACTCCACCGAGCCGTGCAGGCCGGTTCGCTGGCGGCGGTGGATCGGCTGTTAGCGGCCGGCGCAGACCCGAATCTGCGCGATCGCAAGTGGCGCGGCACGGCCTTGAGCTGGGCGGTTGTGCTCGGGCGTCCGACGCTGTTCGAACGCCTGATTCCTCTCAGCCGCGACGTGCGGGCGCTGGCCAGGCTGCAGGCGTTCGATCGGCTCAAGGCCGTTCTGGATGCCGAGCCTGCCTTGGCCGTCCATCGACTCGATCAGGACGAAACGCCCACGCCGCTCTACTGCCTGCCGGACGATGAGGACGCCGCCGCCGAGGCTGCGCGCATCCTCATCGCCTATGGGGCCGACCCCACAGTCCGCGACGCCAAGGGCCGCACGCCCGTCGACGTCGCGCGCGCTCGTGGGCTCGACGATGCGGCCGAACTGATGGAAGGCGCGCGCCATGCAGCGTGAGCCATCCCCGTTGCCGCTGCGCATCGTCGTCGACGATCCCATTCCCGGACTTGCCCTGGCGTTGCAACGCGGGCAAGCCGGCAAAGCCGAGCTCGTGCCCCCCGTCAGCCGGTCGGCGGATGCGGTGGTCTTCGATCTGGAGGTGATGGTCGGCGGTCGCTTGCCGGACGGAAGGCCGCGGTTGTCGGGTCCGTATGCCCAGGGTGCCGCGGATGCGCGCTTCGTCTACCTGTGTGTCGGCGCCTATGCCGGCCAGGCAGATGCGCAGTGGAGCGGCCGGATCAAGGTTCCACTGGCTGGAATCGACGAGGAGAAAATCCAGGCACTCGCGTCCGGCACACGGCTCGTGGCGCGTATCGCGGGCCGATCGCCGAAAGGCGGCCCGGCGCTCGCGTCCGTGCCGCTCCTGCCGCCAGGTTGGATCCAAAAACCGGCGTCATAAAAACCGGGGTCAGGTTCGACTTTCCGAAACCAGGATCGGATGCCCGACTTTCCGAAACCAGGATCGGATGCCCCGCATGAAAGGGAGCAGAGCCGCCCCGACCCATGGGCTGCAGGAGATCGACGAGCGCGTCGATGTGATCACCAACGAGATGCGCTGAAAGGGGAGCGATACGTACACTCGCTTCCGAAGTGTCGCTGCCAAACCAACAGGGATGCCCCAATGCCCGACTCCCCATTGAGCTTCGCGTCGCTCGAAGAGCGCCTTCGCGACTACGTCAAGAGCACCACCAGCCCGAAAGAAGGGCGCTTGCTATGGTGGATCACCGTTATCGGATTCGCAGGAGGCGGAGCTGGTGTCGCTGCGGCGAACCTGATCGGTGGATGGCTCGGCATGTGGGTTGCGCTCGGCGGGCTGTTCCTGGAGCTGCTCGCATTGGCCGCCGTCTTGACGATTGCTTTCCTCGATGCGCGGCGGACGTTCGTGCGGCACCGTCAGCAGTATTCGCGCGAGCTCGATACCGACTATGTGGGCTATCGGCAACTCGTGGACTGGCTGTGCAGTTTTCCGCCGCAGGAGGTTGCGCGGCGGCAGCGCTATCTGAGGGACCGCAAGGCGACGCTCGGCTATCGCCTGGGATTGTTCACCGGCGGCATGGAGCGACTCGGCGTGCTGCCGGTACTCGTCGTGCTCTACCTGCAATTCAAGGATTGGGGCTTCGGCGACTGGCACGCGCTCGGTCAAATTCACCTGATCGGCGCGCTGCTGCTGTGGGCGTTGTTGTTGGCGTATCTGATCGCATGGTTCCTGGTTGGCGTGAAGAGCCGCATCGACATCTACGATGCCCTGTTGACCGAAGCGATCGCATCGGCCGATGCCGGTGTGCGGAAACAGACTCCGGTCTGAACGCCTTCTGGTATTTGCCGACGCGGACCGCAGCGAGCGCCGGCCCGGCGCAGATCCGTTGTGGCTCACCGGGTCCCGCGCGTCCGGCTGCTGATCGCGGCTCTCCCGTGGCACACCTTCCCCCCAACTTCCGTTTCTTCATCTAGGACAGCCCGCACGCTGTCACTGGGGAAACGGACACGGCGCCGCGGCAGCAGCGACGCACGACCGCGCCTGTGCCCCTGCTCGGCCACACACTGGGGAATTACCATGAAACGACTTTGGATCGCCGCCGCGACCTTGCTCTTCGCGACCACCACCGCGTTCGCCGCACAAAAGTGCCCGCTGATCGAAACCTCGCTCGTCGACAAGGGCTTCTCCGACGTCGCGCCGTGGCGCGTGCTGTCCGGCGGGCAGGGCGAGTGCAGCTTCATGACGGCGAACACGAGCATCAGTTTCGGGTTCAACCACATGGTCACGCCGTCGACCGAGGCAGCGACGGCAGCGGCCGTCGGCATGCGCGAGGCGGTGGCCGCGACCAGCGTGGTCGAGCCGATGCTGGCGCTCGGCGAGGAAGGCTTCAGCTACCAGATGAAGAAGGACGACGGCGAGGTCGATCCCGCGCAGATGTTCTTCTACGGGCATCGCGGCAGCGTGAACGTGTCGGGCTATCTGAATCTGGCCAAGCCGATCACGCCGGCGCAGCGCGACTTCGCGGGGCACCTGGTCGCCTCCACGCTGGGCGTGGCGACGAGCCCCAAGGCGCTCGCGAAAGAGACGAACTGCCCCTACCTCGACCCGGGCATGGTGCAGCGCCTGCTGGCGTCGGACGAGGTCTCGGCGATCGTGCCCGACAAGACCAGCTGCGTGCTGTCTGCGGACCGCCGTGTCGTGACGGTGGCGGTGACGAAGACGACGCAGAACCGGGCGATGGCGCAGGCGCTGCTGGGGGCCGGCGGCTGCACGGTCGATGCGCTGCCGAAGCTCGGCAAGCCGAGCGGCTTGATGCATCACTGCAGCGAGGGCAATCCGCGCGCGGAGGCGGTGTTCCTGGCGGGCGGGCGCATGTTCCGACTCGTCTTCGCCGCAGCGGCGGAGCCGAGCGACGGCGAGCGCGCTGCACTGGTGGAGCTGGCGGAGTTTGCTTCGCGCAAGTAGCGGCGTGGCTGCGATGGCGCGGACGCTCTGCCCGGGCCCTCGCTGTCCCTTCCCCCGCCTGCGGGGGAAGGTGGCCGAAGGCCGGAAGGGGGCAGCGC
>Ga0070663_100000127_pt1 | contig 35963 bp, 30 predicted proteins | sample KBSC63metaG_FD_65646 | JGI IMG/M metagenome (GOLD analysis project Ga0070663, IMG submission 65646) | Corn rhizosphere microbial communities from Kellogg Biological Station, Michigan, USA - KBS C6-3 metaG | ecosystem: Host-associated > Plants > Roots > Rhizosphere > Soil ...
CGGTGACGGCCTTGAAGCCCTTGCGCGACGGCGTCGAAGTCGATGCCGGTATCGTTGAAAGGTTCGATCTGGCCGTTGTGGCAGAGGGCGGTGTCTTCTCGGGCCAGGTCCGCAAGCCCGTGACGCACGACTATCGGCAGACGGCCTGGGTGGGCACGGTCACACTCGCCAACCCGAAACCCGGGGTGGCGTACGAACGCTTCACGCGCAATGGGCCGGCGGCCCTGCTGCCTTTGAAAGACGGGCGTGCTGGGCTGGTGTGGTGCGTGAACAGCGATGACGATTCGGTCGAGGGGTTGAGCGACGAACAGCGTCTGGTCGTGTTGAATACCGTGTTCCATCCCGACGTCGGCCCTATCGCGCAGATGTCTGCGCTGAAGCGCTTTGCGCTTGGCCTCAACGCGGAAAGCACGCTCACCAACGGCCGCACAGTACGCATCGGCAATGCCGCACAGACGCTTCATCCGGTGGCGGGGCAGGGCTTGAACCTGGGGTTGCGGGATGCGTTTGAATTGGTGAGGGCGCTTGCCAGATCGTCGAACGTCGATGCCGTGCTGCGCCGCCTCGAATGGAAGCGCGGCCCAGACCGTTGGGCCATGATCGTCGCAACCGACTTCCTAGCACGCAGCTTCACCTGGCATTTACCAGGCGCCGGCGCGGCACGCGGACTCGGCATTGCTGCCTTGCAGGCACTTGGGCCAGTGAAGTCGGCCTTGGCGCGGCAAATGATGTTCGGGTCGCGCTGAAGGTGGCGCCGAACGGAACGGCGAGCAGTGCGCCCCAGAGGCTGAGAGTATGTCGACCATACCCGCTCATCACGCAAAAAGACCCCTGCTCGTCGCTCGAAATAGTCAACCTACCTCGTCGCGCTCCTTGAGCCGTTTGCAACTCGGATGCGTCGCCCATTGCGCTTGTGCACACTGAGTCTTCATGCATCTATAAAGCGAAAATTCCGTGCGCTTGCCGCAGGCTTCTCGCGGTCCGATCGATGGCTTCGCTGCGGGTGCCGCCGAGTGCGGCTTCGCGGCTTTGCCAGGCGCGCTTTCCTTTGACGGTGCCTTTACGGAGGCTGTGCCTGCGCTGAACGCAGCCGCGGGCGACTGACGTGTACGGGCTTGCGCCATGATCGCCGGCGGCGGCGTCACGGGGGTTGCCAATGCCGACGCGGCCGGTGATGTTTCCGCAGGCTTTGCATCCGGTCCCGGCGCTCGCATCGGCTCGGCAGCCAAGGCCGGTGCAGCCATCCGCGAAGCAGCCGGGGCGGGCGTGGCAATCGGCGCTGTCTGCGCGACCTCGTCCAAGTCCTTCCTGTCATCGGCGGGCTTGATGCCCACACCCCGCTTCACAGCCTGTTCGAACGCCGACTGCGCTGCTGACTCGTGACGCTGCCGGTCCACCCACCACGCGCCAGTGCCGAGAGCGGCAAGCACCAGCGCGGCGCATCCCGTCGCCATGCGCCGCCGGTTCCGGCGAGTACGCTTGGCGAAGTCGAATGCTGCTGGATGCTCATCGGCGTGGGCGTCAAAATGGCCGGGCGGATCCTGTCCATATCCAGCGCCATGCGACTCCGGTTCAAATCGGCTCGTCTCGGCTGGCGAGGTCGATGCCAGGACCGACATGAATGGTTCGATGCTCGCAGGCGCATCGACGCCTGCGACGGACTCTGCGACCGCTTCATGCTCCGCGGACGTCTTAGCCCGCGGCCTCACATCAAACGGCCCCAGCGCGTCATCGCCGTCCTCTGCGGCAGACTCTTGCATCGGCTCGAATTCCTCATCCCCTCGCGACATCACCGCTTTCGGATGGTCATCGAGCCTCTTGCGAAGCTCCTGGATGCTTTGCGGGCGGTCTTCAGGATTCACTTCGAGCGCCGCATCGATGGCCGTCAGAAACGATGGGCTGTAGTGCAAGTTCGGATACGTCACTTGTAGGCGCCGAACCATCGCGCCCATGGATTCGCGCACGAGCGCCGCGGTTGCCGGGCGCGGCATTTCACCGCTGATGCAGTACCTGACCACCGCGCCCAAGGCATGGATGTCTGTCCATGGCCCGATCGGCCGTTCGGGCGTGAGGTTCGTGAGCTCGATCGGTGCGAACGATGGCGTCAACAGCGACATTAGCGCCCGCGCCCTGTCGCCCACCATCGCGCGCCGCGCCGTACTCAAGTCGAGAAGAATGGGGGTGTCGTCGGGCAGCAGGAGGATGTTCCAGGGCGAGACCTCGCGGTGGATCACGCCGGCTTCATGCAGCGTTTCGAGCGCGCCAAGAAGCCCGTCGAGCAGGGCCCGCAGCGAGGCCTCGTCAGCAGGCGCGTCCATGGCCTCGCGCAGCGCATACAGCGAGTTGCCGGCGTAGTAGGGCATCACACGGTAAGCCGTGCCCTTGGACTTCCAGCATCGGGTGACATGCAGAAGCGACGGATGCTCGCAGCGTGCCAGCAATTGCGCCTCGTCGATGAAGGCATCGCGCCCGCGGTCGAAGGCCTCGATGTGCGAGTTGGCGCGCACGAGCACCTGGACGCCATCTTCGCTGCGCACGGCGAGGGTGTCGGGCAGGTATTCCTTGATGGCGACTCGACGCCGCGCGGCGGGGTCGTAGGCGAGGTAGACGAAGCCGAAGCCGCTGGCACCGATGACGCGCTCGATCTCGTAGCCTTCCAGCTTCGTCCCTGGCGCGAGCGCATCCGAACGGTTTGCTTCGAACCCCGGCGGATCGACCGGCGTGGCGCCCATTCCGGTGGAAGAAGCCTCGGAAGGCGGCTGCCCCAGACCCTGCTTCGACGCGGGACTGAAGGGGCCGGTGTTGACGCGGGAGCGATCCATGGCGATGAAAGGTACTGCAAAGCCAGCTTACGTCGCGCAGGGCCGCGAATCTGTTCGGTTTTGTGTTTGTCTTTACAGCGAAAACACGCTGGTGAGCTGAGGTAACCGGCTCGGCGCGATGACCGTTCTTGCCGGCCGCGATTTTTCTTGCGACATCGAAAGTTGAGGGAGCAAGCGATGTTCCCTGGTGTACGGGGAATCCCTGATGCTCACGGGCCCCGCCGCGCCCGCCGCTCCAGGTGTCCTAGACCACTTCGGAAGCTGAAAAAAAACCTGTGGTTGACCCGCCGCTCTACCTGAGAGAAATTGCGTATGTGCAGAAATATCATCCCGCCTTGCAGCTCACAAGACGGCCGTTTATTCAAAGGTTCGCAACAACATTCGAGGACGACCACATGACGATTCGCGGCTTCGCTTCCAAAGTCCTCGCGGTCGGCGCGCTCTTCGCTTGCGCCTGCACGAGCTTCGCGGCCAAGACCCTTGTGTATTGCTCCGAAGGCAGCCCCGAAGGCTTCAACCCGCAGTACTTCACCACCGGCACCACGGCTGACGCCTCCTCGGTGCCCATGTACAACCGCTTGGTGGAATTCGAGCTTGGCACGACCAACATCGTCCCCGGCCTCGCCGAAAGCTGGACGGCGGCACCTGACGGTCTCACTTACACCTTCAAGTTGCGCAAGGGCGTGAAGTTCCACAGCAGCGCCAAGTTCACGCCCTCGCGCGACTTCAATGCCGATGACGTGCTCTTCTCGTACAACCGCCAGGCGGATCCGAATCACCCCTTTCACAACACGACTCCGGGCCAGACCTACGCGTACTTCGAAGACATGGGCATGAAGGACATCGTCGACCACGTCGAGAAGGTCGATCCGATGACCGTCAAGTTCGTGCTGAAGAAGCCCGAGGCGCCGTTCATGGCCAACATGGCCATGGACTTCGCATCCATCCTGTCGGCCGAATACGCCGAGAAGATGAAGGCCGCAGGCACTGTCGACGTGATCGACAAGGAACCCATCGGCACCGGCCCCTTCCAGTTCGCGTCCTATCAGAAGGACGCGATCATTCGTTACAAGGCGCACGACCATTACTGGGGTGGCCGCCCAAAAATCGACAATCTGGTCTATGCCATCACCACCGACGCATCGGTGCGCTACGCCAAGCTCAAGACCGGCGAGTGCCATGTCATGGCCTTCCCCAAGCCAGCTGACGTGGCGGCAATGAAGACCGATCCGAACATCAACGTCGTTCAGCAAAATGGTTTGAACGTCGGCTACATCGCGTTCAACGTCGAGAAGAAGCCCTTCGACAACAAGCTCGTTCGCCAGGCATTGAACATGGCCGTGAACAAGAAGGCCATCCTCGATTCAGTGTTCCAGGGCGCAGGCCAGCCGGCCAAGAACCCGATCCCACCGACGCTGTGGGGCTACAACGACAAGGTCAAGGAGTATCCATACGATCCGGCCAAGGCCCGGGAACTCCTCGCCAAAGCCGGCTACCCCAACGGTGCCGAAGCCGAACTCTGGTACCTGCCCGTGACGCGCCCATACAACCCGGACGGCAAGCGCATGGCCGAGCTGATCCAGGCGGACTGGGAGAAGGTGGGCGTCAAGACCAAGCTCCTCACCTTCGAGTGGGGTGAGTACCGCAAGCGCAGCAAGACGGGCGAGCAGCAGGCCATGATGTTCGGCTGGTCCGGCGACAACGGCGACCCCGACAACTTCTTTGTGCCCTTGCTCGGTTGCGCAGCGGTGAAGGGTGGAGGCAATGTTTCGCGTTGGTGCAACAAGGACTTCGAAGACGCGGTCCAGAAGGCCAAGCTCGCGACCAGGCAGGCCGATCGCGCAGCGCTCTACATGAAGGCGCAGGAGGTCGCGAGTGAGGAAGCGCCGTGGATTCCGATTGCCCACTCGGTGAGGTTTGACCCCGTGCGCAAGGAGGTGGTCGGCTACAAGATGGATGCGACGGCTCACCACTTTTTTGACAAGGTGGATCTGGTACAGAAGTGATGCTGATTCAGGTGGGGCTGTGGGGCACGCACCCTCACCCCAGCCCTCTCCCAGCGGGAGAGGGAGCAAAACAAGAGAAGATTCCTGTCGCTCTCGCTCTCGCTCTCGCTCTCGCTCTCGCTCTCGCTCTCGCTCTCGCTCTCGCTCTCGCTCTCGCTCTCGCTCTCGCTCTCGCTCTCGCTCTCGCTCTCGCTTTCGCTTTCGCTTTCGCTTTCGCTTTCGCTTTCGCTTTCTCGCTGGAGGCGGCATTGCTTGTATTTGTATTTCTCCCTCGCCCTCCGGGAGAGGGTTGGGGTGAGGGTATCGACCTTCAGAGCCCACCATTGATCCCTCATGTTCTCCTTCATCCTCAAACGCCTGGCGCTCGTCATCCCGACTTTTCTCGGCATCACCTTGCTCGTCTTCGGACTGATCCGACTCCTGCCTGGCGACCCGGTCGAGGCGATGTCGGGCGAGCGTGGCATGACGCAAGAGCGCTACGACCGGCTCATGCATGAGTTCGGGCTCGACCGGCCGATCCATGTGCAATATGGCGAATACGTGTGGAACGCGTTGCATGGCGATCTCGGGCTGTCGACCATCACGCACGAATCGGTTTTCCACGAATTCATTTCGCGCTTTCCGGCGACGTTGGAGTTGTCCATCGTCGCGATGATGCTGGCGCTCGTCATCGGCATCCCCGCGGGCATCCTCGCGGCGATGAAGCGAAACACCGTGGCCGACTACGCCGTGATGGGCGCATCGCTCACTGGTTACTCCATGCCGATCTTCTGGTGGGGCCTGCTGCTCATCCTCACTTTCTCGGTCGGCCTTGGCTGGACACCAGTGTCGGGTCGCATTGCCATCGAATACGACATCCCGAGCGTGACGGGACTCATGCTGATCGACTCGTTGCTGTCGTCGGACGCGGGTGCCTTCAAGAGTGCGCTGTCGCACCTGATCCTGCCGGCCATCGTGCTCGGTACGATTCCGCTGGCGGTCATAGCGCGCATGACGCGTTCGTCAATGCTCGAAGTCTTGCGCGAAGACTACGTTCGCACAGCCCGCGCGAAGGGCGCGTCGACCTTGCGCGTCGTCTGCATCCATGCCTTGCGCAATGCTTTGATACCGGTAGTCACGACCATCGGGCTGCAGGTCGGAACACTCATGGCCGGTGCCATCCTGACCGAGACCAATTTCGCATGGCCGGGCGTCGGCAAGTGGCTCGTCGAAGCTATTCATCGCCGCGACTATCCGGCGGTGCAGGGCGGCATCCTCATGACGGCCACGATCATCATTGGCGTGAACCTCATCGTGGACGTGCTCTATGGCGTGATCAATCCGCGCATCCGCCATCACTAACAGAGAGTGACTTCGATCATGCCCGCTCATCAAGCCAAAAGACCCTTGCTCGTCAATCTGGGCCACGGCTGCGTTTTTCGCCTTAATCAGGCGCTTCCTTGCTTGCTGTTCGGACAACCGGCCTCAAAGCCCCATGACCGAAGCCACTCTTGATCAAACCCCGCCGTCGCCGGCAGTCGAACTCTGGCGCGACTTCCGGCGTAACCGCGGCGCGGTGATCGGGCTTGCGATCGTCGCTGCACTGCTGCTCATCGCCTTGTTCGCCGACGTGATCGCGCCATATTCGCCGGCCGAGCAGTACCGTGACGCATTCCTTCAAGCGCCGTCGTGGTCGGCCCTTCACGGCGACCATCGCTTCCTGCTCGGAACCGATGCCGTAGGCCGCGACGTGCTGTCGCGCCTCATCCACGGCACGCGGCTCGACCTGCTGATCGGCATCGTGTCGGTAGGCTTGTCACTCAGCGGGGGAGTGATTCTGGGCTTGTGCGCAGGCTTCTTTCGTGGCGGCGTCGATGCGGCCATCATGCGCTTGATGGACATCATGCTGGCGCTTCCGAGCCTCCTGCTGGCTGTTGCCATCGTCGCCATCCTCGGCCCCGGCTTGATGAATGCGATGTATGCCATTGCTGTCGTGATGTTGCCGCATTTCGTGCGCCTCACCCGAGCCGCGGTGATTGGCGAACTGGCCAAGGATTACGTTGCAGCGTCGCGCATCGCAGGCGCGGGCACACGGCGCCTGATGTTCAACACCGTCTTGCCGAACTGCGCCGCACCCCTCATCGTGCAAGCGACGCTGGGCTTCTCGGCTGCGATCCTCGACGCCGCGGCGCTCGGCTTCCTCGGCCTCGGTGCCCAGCCGCCCACGCCCGAATGGGGCTCGATGCTCGCAAGCTCGATGGAGTTCATCCAGAGCGCGTGGTGGGTCATCACCTTGCCGGGGCTTGCCATCCTGATCTCCGTGCTTGCATTCAACCTGATGGGTGACGGTCTGCGCGATGCGCTCGACCCCAAGCTCAAGCGATGAACATCTTTACTCCCGCTTCGCTTTACTCCCTCTCCTGGAGTGCTAGCTGATCATGGCCTTGCTTGAAGTAAAGAATCTGACCGTCGAGTTCGGCAAGGTCGCGACGCCATTGCGCGCAGTCGACGGTGTGAGCATGAGCATCGATGCGGGCGAAGTCGTCGGCATCGTGGGCGAGTCCGGCTCGGGCAAGAGCGTGACGGCGCTCGCGCTGATGGGGCTGATCGACGAGCCCGGACGAGTCAGCGCTGATCGATTGAATTTCGACGGGCGTGATCTGCTCACGATGTCCATCAAGGAGCGCCGCTCGCTGCTCGGTCGCGACATCGCGATGATTTTTCAGGACCCGATGACGTGCCTGAACCCTTGCTTCACGGTCGAGTACCAGTTGACCGAAACCTTGCGGATTCACGAGGGCGGGCCGCGCAAGGTACTGCGTGCTCGAGCACTGGAACTACTTCAAGCGGTGGAAATACCCGATGCGCAGCGACGGCTCAACGCCTTCCCGCACCAGCTTTCCGGCGGCATGAGCCAGCGCGTGATGGTCGCGATGGCCATCGCCTGCCACCCACGTCTGCTGATCGCCGACGAGCCCACCACTGCGCTGGACGTGACCATCCAGGCGCAAATACTTGCGCTGCTGCTCAAGCTGCAACGCGAACGCCGCATGGGCTTGGTGATCATCACCCACGACCTCGGCGTGGTCGCTGAAATCGCTCAGCGTGTGATGGTGATGTATGCCGGGCAAGTTGTGGAGACGTCGCGCGTGCCGGAGGTCTTCGAACAGCCGCACCATCCGTACACCGAAGCGCTGCTGTCGGCGCTGCCGGAGCACAACATCGGGCAGCGACGATTGCGCTCAATGCCGGGTGTCGTGCCAGGTGCCCATGACCGCCCGAGCGGATGTCTGCTGTCTCCGCGCTGCCGCTATGTTCAAGACAAGTGCCGCGCCGAGCGACCTGAGCTCTACGGGGTTGAGGGTGCACAGGCGCGATGCTTTTTTCCTCTCGTGCAGCACCGGCCGACGAAGGTGATCGCATGAGCGAACATCGCCCAACATCTCGTGATCCGGACCATGAGAGTCCCATCGTTCTCGATGCGCAAGGGCTGACGAAGCACTTTGCCGTGTCCCAAGGCTTCATGAAGCCGAAGGCCATCGTGCGTGCGCTCGACGGCGTGTCCTTCCAAGTGAGCGCCGGCAAGACGGTCGCCGTGGTCGGTGAATCGGGCTGCGGCAAGAGCACGCTCGCACGCCAGATCACGATGATCGAGCCGCCCACGGCGGGCCGCCTGCATCTGGGCGGCGTGGATGTGGCATCCGCCGACGCGGCCGCCAGGAAGCGCCTGCGCCAGGAGGTGCAGATGGTCTTCCAAAACCCGTTCGGCAGTCTCAATCCGCGCAAGAAGATCGGCCACGCACTCGAAGAGCCTCTCGTCATCAACACCACCCTCGGCAAGGCCGAACGCGAGGAGAAAGCGCGCGCCATGATGGCTCGCGTCGGCCTGCGGCCCGAGCACCACCAGCGTTACCCGCACATGTTCTCTGGCGGTCAGCGCCAGCGCGTCGCCATTGCGCGTGCACTGATGCTGCAGCCCAGGATCGTCGTGGCCGACGAACCGGTGTCGGCGCTGGACGTGTCCATCCAGGCGCAAGTGCTGAACCTGCTGATGGACCTGCAGGAAGAGACGCAGGTCGCTTACGTCTTCATATCGCACAACCTCGCGGTGGTCGAGTTGATCGCCAACGAAGTGCTGGTGATGTACCTCGGCAAAGTGGTCGAGCAGGCCAGCAAGCGCGAGCTCTTCGCGATGCCTCGGCATCCATACACGCGGGCCTTGCTTGCGAGCACACCGCGCATCGACAAGGCGGCACGGCGGGCGCTGCAAGTGCTGTCGGGCGAGCTGCCGTCGCCGTTGAATCCGCCGAGCGGTTGCGCTTTCCACAAGCGTTGCCCATTCGCCGCGGCGCGTTGCGGGGTCGAGGTGCCGCTGCTCAGGCAACCTTCGGACGGCAGGACCATTGGCCTTGTCGCGTGCCATTTCGCGGAACAGATCGCGGAGTTGGCCCCCGTTTGATCGCTCGGGGATGGATGTCATGGATTCCCGGCTTTTTGCCCGAGCTGTGAATGCAATGCATCTCGATAGCGCGGGTGTCTTTGCGACAATTGCCCCATGACTTCCACCGACCTCCAAGCCACCATTGCCCACATGGGCGCGGCTGCACGCGCGGCCAGCACCAAGATGGCCGCCGCACCCACGGCGGCAAAAAACAAGGCCTTGACCGCACTGGCCCGCCTGTTGCGCAGCGAATCCGCCGCGCTTCAGCCGGCCAATGCCAAAGACATCGGGGCCGCACAGGCCGCCGGTCTCTCGGCACCGATGGTCGACCGGCTCAAGCTCACTCCCAAGATCATTGAAACCGTGGCCGAAGGTTGCGAACAGATCGCCGCCATGCCCGACCCCATCGGCGAGATCACCAACCTGCGCCAACGGCCGAGCGGCATCAACGTCGGCCAGATGCGCGTGCCGCTGGGCGTGTTCGGCATGATTTACGAGAGCCGCCCCAATGTGACCATCGAAGCTGCTTCCCTCGCGATCAAGAGCGGCAATGCCTGCATCTTGCGCGGCGGGTCGGAGGCGATTCATTCCAACCTGGCGCTGTGGAAGCTGGTGCAGGCGGCCTTGGTCGAGGCGGGCTTGCCGGCAGATGCGGTTCAGTTGGTCGAGACGACCGACCGCGCGGCAGTAGGACATCTGATCGCTTCGCCCGAAGCCGTCGACGTGATCATCCCCCGCGGCGGCAAAGGCTTGATTGAGCGCATCAGCCGCGAGGCCCGCGTTCCGGTCATCAAGCACCTGGACGGCAACTGCCATGTGTACGTCGATGCGCGGGTCGATCTCGAGCTTGCGCTCAGGGTCACAGACAACGCCAAGACGCAGAAGTACAGCCCCTGCAACGCGGCGGAATCGTTGCTCGTGCATGCGGCGATTGCGCCGGTGTTCCTCCCGAAGATCGGCGCAATATGGGCCGCCAAAAGCGTGGAAATGCGCTGCGATGCGCGCGGACAGGCGCTGTTGAAGGACGTGCCCAACGCAAAGCTGGTCGCGGCGACCGAGCAGGACTGGAGCGAGGAGTACCTCGCGCCCATCGTGAGCGTGAAGGTGGTCGATGACCTCGACGAAGCCATCGCGCACATCAACCGCTATGGATCGCATCACACCGATGCGATCCTCACCGACCACCATCCGAATGCAATGCGCTTTCTGCGCGAAGTGGATTCGGCGAGCGTGATGGTCAATGCCTCAACGCGGTTCGCCGATGGATTCGAGTATGGGCTTGGCGCGGAGATCGGCATCAGCACCGACAAGTTCCATGCACGCGGGCCGGTGGGCTTGGACGGGTTGACTTCGCTGAAGTGGATCGTCCTCGGGCAAGGCGAGGTTCGCCTTTGATTCCACAGCTCGGGTGAAATCGAGTCTGCCGCCGCGAACGTACGCCTCCCTGGGTTTCAGTCCGGCCGGCATTGCCCGCTACAGGGTCCTTCGCACTGAGCTTGTCGAAGTGCCCGTCACGTTCGGTGCAAGGCTTCGGCAAGCCTCTCAGCCCGAACGGGGAATTGAGTGCACGTGGAGAAAAAGCTCTCAGCCTCTGAGAGTGCCTCTGAGAGGCAATTCTGTGACGATGGTCTCACTCGCGTCTCCCGCGTAGGGCCTTCGGCCCGACATCGCACACTCACACCCCATTACCATCCTGAGATGACCGATCCTCGCCATGCACTGGTGCTCTTTTCGGGCGGCCAGGACTCCACCGTTTGCCTCGCCTGGGCACTCGATCGATTTGCCCATGTCGAGACCATCGGCTTCGACTATGGGCAGCGCCACGTCGTCGAACTCGAATCCCGACTCGCCGTGCGAGCGCAATTCCACGCCCAGTTCCCCGCCTGGCACGACAAGCTGGGCAACGATCACCTGCTCGATCTGTCGCTGCTTGGCCAGGTGTCGGATACGGCGCTCACTGACCAGCGCGCCATCGAAATGGGCCGGGACGGCCTGCCGAACACATTCGTGCCCGGTCGCAACCTTCTGTTCTTCAACTTCGCTGCCGCGGTGGCCTACCGCCGGGACTTGAGCGTGCTGGTGGGCGGCATGTGTGAAACCGACTTCTCAGGCTACCCCGATTGCCGCGACAACACGCTCAAGGCTTTGCAAGTCGCCCTGAGCTTGGGGCTCGACACGCGCATTGCCATTGAGACGCCCCTCATGTGGCTGGACAAGGCCCAGACCTGGGCTCTGTCGGCCGATCTTGGCGGCGACAAGCTCAACGAATTGATCGTCGAGCACACGCACTCCTGCTACATCGGGGATCGCGAGCATCGGCATGAGTGGGGGTATGGATGTGGTCATTGTCCGGCCTGTTCCCTGCGGGCGCGCGGATATCGCACCTGGAAAGAGAATGGGTCGGCGTTTGCCGATACGCAGTGATCGTTGGAAGCCTTCGCCCCTCACCCGCCCCTTGACCTAACGTAGAGTTGTGGTCCATGACCACTCCTCAAATCGTGACTTGGGCCGTTGCGGCCGTGCTGGTGTTCTGGGCCGTGGGTGCCTACAACCGGCTGGTGAGCCTGCGCAACGACATCTCCAAGGCCTTCGTACCGGTGGACGTGCAAATACGCCAGCGTCACCTGCTGCTCGAGCAATGGGTCGACGCCCTGCGCCCGCTGCTCGAACACCGCCCGCAGGTGCTTGATGCAGTGCTTGCAGCCTGCGGGCAGCTGCAAGCCGCTTGCGACGTGGTGCGCGCCCGTCCCAGCGCAGCCCGCCCGATGGCGAGCTTGCGACTCGCCGAAGAAACGCTCGCCGATGCACGCGCTCGGCTCAAAGCCGAACTGCCCGCCAAGCCAGAGATGCTCGCCGGTCCGGACATGGCGGTGTTCGGCGAAGAACTCTCTGCCGCCGACAGCACGCTGGGCTTCGCGCGGCGGCAGTTCAACGAAGCGACTCAGAACTACAACGACGCGCTCGACCAGTTCCCCACCTGGCTGATCGCAGGCCTCTTCCGATTTCGCGGCGCAGGTACGTTGTGAATACCCAACTCTCAGGGCAAGCAACTCCCGCCTTTGATGCGATGCAAGAGCGCGAGGCGCTGGCCCGCTTGTCGCGCGTGCACGGCCCGGGCGAACTGCATGCCGCCATCCTTGCGCTCATCTCGCCTCCCGACAGCGTGCCTTCATTTCTCGCATGGACAAACGAGACGATGTCCTGTTCCCACGCATCGGTCTTGCGACAGGACGTGATGCGCCTGTCGGAAGGCGCGCGGCTGCCCTGCCTCGAAGCCTTGCTCGCCCGCATGCGCACGTGCTCAAAAGAAATCCGTCGTGACTTGCTGCGTTCGACGCGGCGTGTCGTGGCCGTCCATTCGCCGCTGCGTCCGCTGGACCGGCTGCATTGGCTCTCGATGCGGCGCATGCTCGGCGAGCGCATGCCCATTCCGCTGCCGCCGCACGCATGCAACAACATCGCCGAGCTCTCGCGCTACATGATTGGACGCGTCGCGAGCGTCACGGCCTATCTCGCGCGCATCGTGCCGGGGCCGGATTCACAAGCCGGTCTCGCATGGTTTGAAGCCGTGATGTCGCAGATCGATCCGGCGGGCGAAGTGCCGCAGTGCAAGGCACCAGACGGCGATGGTTTGGCGCATGCCTTGGATGAGGTCGAGACATTGCCCATGATGCTGCGCCCCGTATTGATGCGAGGCTGGGTCGATGCGGCCCTCGCGACAAGTGGGCGTGCGCGTTTGTATCCTGGGGCGTCCGATGCATTGCGAATGGTGGCGTGCTTGCTCGATTCGCCGATGCCTCCTGATCTTGCGAGGCATTTCGCGGAAGTGGATTGGAGTCCGCCCCACTGACGTTGTTGCATTGCACAAGTGCTGCCGGTGCCTCCACGCCGACTGGCCGGCACTGGGTGAACGCGGCAACCCAGACTCTGTTCTACCCCTGACACCCGATCGCCGCCGTCGCTACCAAGTCATCGAACAAGGCCAGCGATGCTTTGCCCGACACCGCGTATGGATCGAGCACGGCCGTTTCCGAATACTTCAACAACACCGCCGGGTTCATCCGCGCGAGGCTGACCGATCCCATGGACCAGCCCGCAAAACGCCGCTCGGCGATCTCGTCGTAATTCAAGAGCACGACATCCCGATGTCGCTTGTCCTGCGCAATCCGGTTGTACAGCGCATTCACCGCAGACCGCCCGCCTTCGAGCGCTTGCAGGAACACCCCTCCCGAAAAGCACAGGACGCCGGTCACACCGATATCATGGTTGTGCGTTTGCGCCTTCTTGACGATGGACGTCAGGTCCTCGTGCCCCACCGAGTCAGCCGCCCGGCTCGCGTACATCAAACGTACCAGCATCGCAGTCTCCGAAATGGTGATCAGGGATTCTTCTTGCTCAGGAGCGACAAGAACTCTCGCCGAAGGTTCGAATCCTTCAGGAAGGCACCGCGCATCACGCTGTTGGTCATCATCGACTCGTCGTCTTTCACGCCGCGCCAGTGCATGCAAAAGTGATCGGCTTCCATCACTATCGCCAGGCCGTCGGGTTTGACGCGTTCCTGCAGCTCGTTGGCAAGCATGGTCACCGCCTCTTCCTGGATCTGCGGCCGGCTCATGATCCAGTCGCAGATGCGCGCGTACTTGGACAAGCCGATGAGGTTCGAATGTTCGTTCGGCAGCACGCCGATCCAGACCTTGCCGAGAATGGGGCACAGGTGGTGCGAGCAGGCGCTGCGGACCTTCACCGGCCCCACGATCATCAGCTCGTTGAGCCGCGAGAAGTTCGGAAACTCGGTGACCGAGGGCATGCTGATATAGCGGCCCTTGAACACCTCGTGGATGAACATCTTCGCCACGCGCGATGCGGTGTCGTTGGTGTTGTGGTCGCTTTCGGTGTCGATGACGAGGGATTTCAGCACCTCGTGCATCTTGGCCTCGACCTCGGCCTTGAGTTCGGCGAGTTCGCCATCGGCGATGAACTCTGAAATGTTGTCATTGGCGTGATAGCGGCAATTCGCCCCGACAATTCGGTAGCGAATGCGATCGGAAGCACTCATGGCGGCGAGTTCTTCCTCGCTCTTGAAAATGGGACTGGATGTTTCTCGGAGCATATGGGACTCCCGGACTTCGGGTCACAGAGCGTAACAGGCCGGCTGAGCGCCTGCCTGGGCGCGTGTCATCCCAGCACCTTGGCGTGCCCAGTGTCGGGTCAGGCCTCACGTGTCGGTTGCATAGGCGCGCCGACGAGTCATAGCCGTGCTATGGCAAGGAGACGCAACGCGGCAATGCGCGTCGAGAGCGCGAGCAGCCGACACTTGAGGCTTGACGCGACACTAGACTGCCACCCGTGACTGCTCCGACCCCATCTCTGCCTCTCGCCCGCCTCCTGTCCCACACGGCAGACGCCATTCAGGCCGTCCGCGCTGGACATTCGCTCAACGACGCACTCGCCCGGTGCCCGCCCGATGCCCGTCCCGGCACGCAAGCCCTCAGCTTCCACGTTCTGCGCTGGCTTGGCAGCGCCCAGGCCGCCCGCGCCTGGCTCGCACCGAAGGCACCTGCGCCGCCGGTTGACGCGCTTGCTCTCTCGGCCTTGGCGCTTTTGTGGCCGGGCGGTGATGCCCCCTACCCTGCCCATACCTTGGTCGACCAGGCCGTCACCGCTGCCCGCCAGCGCCACAATGCGAGCGCACCGTTCGTCAACGCGGTTCTGCGCCGTTTCCTGCGCGAACGCGATGCGATCTTTGAAGCAGCAAAGCGCGACCCGGTGGCTGCCCACAACCACCCCGCCTGGTGGGCCAAGCGGCTGCGGGTCGATTGGCCTGACCAATGGCAGGCGCTGCTCGAAGCCAACAATCTGCGCGCCCCGATGACTCTGCGGGTGAACGCCCGTCGCGGCACCGCCGAGACATATGTGAAGCGCCTGCAAGATGATGGAATCACCGCCAAGGCTTTTGGAACCCATACCGTTGTCCTCAATCTCCCGGTGCCTGTGACCCGCCTGCCGGGCTTCGCCGAGGGCGACGCCTCCGTCCAGGACGCCGCCGCCCAAGCTGCCGCGCCCTTGCTTCTCGGGGGTGGATTGGCGCCACGCGCCCACGTTCTCGACGCATGTGCCGCCCCTGGCGGCAAGACCGCTCACCTCCTGGAGCTTGCTGACCTCAATGTCGTTGCACTGGACAGCGACCCAGAACGCCTCGCACGCATCGACGACACCCTGACACGCCTGTCGCTGAGAGCCAGAACCGTCTGCGCAGACGCGGGCAACCCTGCAGCGTGGTGGGACAAGCGGCCCTTCGACGCCATCTTGCTCGACGCCCCTTGCAGCGCCTCGGGCATCGTTCGTCGTCACCCGGACGTGCGCTGGCTGCGCCGTCCCGGTGACATCACAACCCTCGCCGAAACCCAGGCGCGGCTACTCGACGCGCTGTGGCCCACCCTCGCCACGGGTGGCCGCATGCTCTACTGCACCTGCTCTGTCTTCAAGGCCGAAGGTCAGCATCAGATCGACGCTTTTTTGCAACGCCAGGCGGACGCTAGTCTCATCAACCAAGCCCCGTCGCCCGGACACCTGCTGCCTCTGCCCGACAATGGGCAAGAGGCCCCAGTGCCCGCCCTCGGCGCGTCGCCCGACGGCTTTTATTTCGCTCTCCTAGAAAAACGCTGAATTGCCCGCCTTGGAAGTGCACCGCCTGGAAACGGATCGCTGCTCCTGGCCTCGTGCGCTGCGCAGGGGCTGGGGCTTGTGGTTTGCCGCTCTCTTATTCGCCTGGCTGGCACTGTGGTTGCCCATGCAAGCACGCGCCGAGGTGCCGGAGTTCACCGAATTCGAGATCGTCCGCAACGACGACGGCGTGTCCCTCAGCTTCGCTCTCCGATTCGACCTGCCGCGTGGCGTGGAAGATGCGCTTTCGAAGGGGGTGCCACTGTATTTCGTGGCTGAAATCGAGGTTTTTCGCGACCGCTGGTACTGGCGCGACAAGAGGATCAGCAAGGCGTCGCGCGTATGGCGCGTGGCCTACCAGCCGTTGACACGCAAATATCGTGTGAGCTTCGGCGGGCTGAACCAGAACTTTGATAGCCTGAACGATGCGCTCGTCAGTGTGCGGCGCGTCAGCGGCTGGAAGATCGCCGAGAAGGATCAGATCGACGACGGGCGGCATTACGTCGAGTTCACCTACCGGCTGGACACGACCTTGCTGCCTCGGCCGATGCAAATCGGCATCGGCGGCCAACCGGAATGGACTCTCCTCGTTGAGAAGACTCAACGATTCCAATGACCCGTGAACGCTCAAGGCCTCATTAAAACCCTCTCCAGGAACCGCGTCTTTTGCAGGAGCCAAAGGGTATTTTTGGCGGCCAGGGACATCCAATTTCGGCCTCTCCCCCTGGTGTCACTTCACGCATCAATTGTCGGCTGCTCGCTTGGTCTCGAAGCGCATTGCGGCGTTGCGCCTCCTCGCCATAGCAACCGCTATGGCTCGTCGGCACGCCTTGCACTGCGCTGCGACAGGCTTGACGCGACACTACAAGAGGGCGGGGAAGAGAGTGATGGCGATGGAGGCAGCGAAACCGTGGATGTCCGCGGCCGCAGCCCTCAGCCCAACCCTCTACCCGGGGGCCCAGGGGGAGAGAAAGCAATACTTTGTCCTTCTCACGTTCGGTTCATGGACAGCGCCTGCGGCCTCCCCGAACCCTCCTGAGCCCCATGACCAAAGCCAACCGCTGGGCCTGGATCATCTCTCTGGTTGCCATCACCGGCGCGGTGCTGGTGCTGTCCTTCCTGCTGTCCATCGCGACCAACAATCGCGCCTTCTACGAGCGCCACTACGTCTGGCTGTTCTGGGTCAACGTGGCGGTCGCAGGATTCCTCATCCTCGTCATCGGCATTGCCGCCGTGCGCCTGCTCGTGCGGGTGCAACGCGGCAAGTTCGGCAGCCGCATGCTGCTCAAGCTCACCGCCATCTTCGCGCTGGTGGGCGTGATCCCCGGAGGACTGATTTACACGGTGAGCTACCAGTTCGTCTCGCGCAGTATCGAAAGCTGGTTCGACGTGAAGGTTGAGGGCGCCCTGGACGCCGGCCTCAACCTCGGCCGCGGAACGCTTGATGCGCTGGTGAATGACCTCGCCAACAAGACGCGGTTTGCGGCCGAGAGGCTGGCCGACCGCCCGTCTGACCAACGCGAGGTGCAGCCGTTGGCCCTCGAACGCCTGCGCGAACAACTCTCTGCCCAAGACATTGCCATCGTCGGTGCCTCGGGACAGATCATCATGTCCGCCGGCAGCGGGGCCGGGTCGCTGCTGCCTGACAGGCCGTCGCCCATCCTTCTACGCAATGCCCGCCTCACGCGCGTCGTGAGCCAGACCGAAGGCCTGGAAGACGATGCCGTGCCGGGTGGCGCGCGCATCCGTGCATTGGCCTTCATCCCAAGCACGAACTTCGTGCTCGCGCAGCAAGACCGCTACCTCATGGTCACGCAGCAACTGCCTGCCGCACTGGCCGTCAATGCGCTGGCCGTGCAAACGGCCTACCGGGAGTACCAGCAGCGAGCGCTGGGCCGAGAGGGCCTGCGCAAGATGTACATCGGCACGCTCACGCTGACGCTGATCCTCGCCGTGTTCGGCGCTTTGCTCTTGGCAGTGACCTTGTCCAACCAACTCGCCCGCCCGCTGCTCCTGCTGGCCCAAGGCGTGCGCGAGGTGGCTCAAGGCGATCTGAGCGCTAAGCCCGTCTTCGCATCTCGCGACGAACTGGGCGGCCTGACGAGGTCCTTCGCCGACATGACCGAGCAGCTTTCTGAAGCGCGCGAGATGGTGCAAAAGAGCGTGGCGCAGGTCGAGAGTGCGCGGTCCAACCTGCAGACCATTCTCGATAACCTGACCGCCGGCGTCGTCGTGTTTGACAAAGACGGCAACATCGATACGGTGAACCCGGGCGCGACGCGCATCCTGCGCTTGCCGCTGTCGGTGTACCGCGGCAAACGCCTCGAAGACGTGCCCGGCCTCGAAACCTTTGCAGCTGCGGTCCGCCAGCGCTTCGATCTGCACGACGCCAGTCCCGAAGCGGGGGAACGCGATCAGTGGCAAGACTCCTTCGATCTGCAAACCGCCAGCGACCGTGACACTCTGACCCTGCTCGTCCGAGGCGCCGCCATGCCCCAGCATGCACGCCTGATGGTCTTCGACGACATCACCGAAGTCGTGTCCGCCCAGCGCAGCGCAGCCTGGAGCGAAGTGGCCCGCCGCCTTGCTCATGAAATCAAAAACCCGCTCACGCCGATCCAACTGTCGGCCGAGCGCATGCAGCAAAAGCTCGAACCCAAGCTCGAAGGCCCGGACCAGGCCATGCTCGTGCGATCGGTCGCGACCATCGTGGCACAGGTGCAAGCCATGAAGACCCTGGTCAACGAGTTCCGCGATTACGCCCGGCTGCCCGCAGCGCAACTCAGTCCACTGGACCTCAACGACCTCGTGCGCGAGGTTCTTCAGCTCTACGCAGCGTCGCAGGAGGCAGGCGTGCTGCACTTTGACCTGGCAGGTGACCTGCCCGCCATCATCGGCGACAGCACGCAGCTCAGGCAGGTCATCCACAACCTCGTGCAGAACGCGCTCGACGCCGTGACCGATCGCAAGGATGGCGAGGTGATGGTGCGAACCGAAGTGGCCAGAACGGAGCAGGGCGACCTGAGGGCGGTGCGCCTGCAGGTGGTGGACAACGGTCCGGGCTTTGCAGACAAAGTGCTCAAGCGCGCCTTCGAACCCTACGTCACCACCAAGTCCAAGGGCACTGGCCTGGGTCTGGCGGTGGTGAAGAAAATCGCCGACGAACACGGGGCGCGGGTGCGGCTGGCAAACATCAGTGCCAAGCGCTCCGAAAGAAGTTCGGATGAGCCGGCGGTGGCGGGGGCGCAAGTCTCGCTATCATTCTCGAAATTCGCGCCTGCCGACAGCGTCGCCAATGCGTCGCAGGCTGCCGCGCCGGGTGCGCAAGCGCCAGCGCACTGAGTGCACCGAAGGGTCCATGGCCACCATTCTTGTTGTCGACGATGAACTGGGCATCCGCGCCCTCTTGTCGGAAATTCTCACCGACGAAGGTCACAGCGTCGAGCTCGCCGAGGACGCCGCCCAAGCGCGCGCCTGCCGCGAACGTCTGCGTCCAGACCTCGTCCTCCTGGACATCTGGATGCCCGATGTCGACGGCATTTCCTTGCTGAAGGAATGGAGCTCCGGCGGACTGCTGACCATGCCCGTGATCATGATGAGTGGTCACGGCACCATTGACACCGCGGTCGAGGCCACCAAGCACGGTGCCATGGCCTTCCTTGAAAAGCCCATCACGCTGCAGAAGCTGCTGCGCGCGGTGGAGCAGGGCCTGGCCAAGCCCAGCGCCCGGCCGGCGTCAAACCCTGGCATCGGTGCCATGAGCGGAATCGGCGGGATTGGGAGCATGCGCCCTGAGCACATTCATGCGGTAGAGAGCGTGATGATCGGCAACCTGCCCAGCCCTCCATTCGCGCCGCCGCTGTCGCTCGGGCCGCAGGCGGAGCAGAGCTTTGATCTGGACCGGCCGCTGCGCGAGGCGCGGGATGCCTTCGAGAAGAGCTACTTCGAGTTTCATCTTGCGCAAGAAAACGGGAGCATGACGCGGGTGGCGGAAAAGACAGGGCTAGAGCGCACGCACCTGTACCGCAAGCTCAAGCAACTTGGCGTGGACCTGTCTCGGAACAAGCGCGGGGCGAACTGAGAGGCTGGAGTGGAGGAGCTGGGAAGTCGTCCAGCAAAGTCCTGCTAGAATCGCCGGCTCACGGCCAAGTAGCTCAGTTGGTAGAGCAGCGGATTGAAAATCCGCGTGTCGGTGGTTCGATTCCGCCCTTGGCCACCAGTCTTCAAGGCCAACCGTTTCTCGGTTGGCCTTTTTACTTGGTGCGCCCAGCATGGGCGCACACCTACGGTGTGCAACTCCCGTTGTAAGTTGCTCACGACGAACGAACTGAAGCGCAACCGCATGAGGGTGACCGGATGTGGGAAGGAAGCGTGGAACATAAATCGCGAGCCGATGAACAAGAGTCGCATAGAAGGCGTTGCCAAGCAGGGCGAGGCGGCACGACCGCTCTTGTGATCAAGGCAGGCGGCGTAGATGCGGCGGCTGTGCGATGAAGGTGTGCGACCTTTACCTGTGGATCTCCCTTGTGCCTGAAATGCTGACGGCTGTGCCGGAGCGAGAAGAGCAAAGGTCGTGGTGTGCCGGTAGTGTTTGGCCGAGTCGGCACGTTCCCGTTTTTTCGACTTGGTTCGTTGCACCCTTGTGTTCCGCCCCTGCGGGAGGTGCTTGAAAAGGCACACGTCGTTGAGGTGATCTTGAGATCTCGATGTGCAGTACGCAAGAGAACTGTCGTAGACCTCCACCATGGCTGCGCTCATGTGGTGCTTGATGCCGCGGTCCTCAACTCGCGTGGATACCGAGAGCCTCTCCCGGGGGTTGGGAATCTTTTTGCTTGGGAAGCCCGCCATGAGCGGTGCGTCGGCAACGGCACAGCTTGGCGCGAAATCAATCGCCGAGATCACAATGGGCGGAACGATCTTTTCCCCGTCTCCTGTGGAAAACCCTGTGGGCCACCACAGGGGAGTGGTCCTAAGTCGTTGTGGCACAAGGTCGCCGACTTGTTTGCTGCAAGATGAGGCGGCCCCGCCGGGGGGCGATGCCAACGTCAGAGCTGGGCAGGGCGTGCCCGGCCTTGTCTACTGTGGGACGACGTTCAAATGCAGAGCCGTTCCAGAACACGCGCCTTGATGCTTCTGGTGCTTGTCGGGGCTGGTCGTGCCGGCCTTGAACCGGTTCGTGGCCCTTGTTGTTGATCCGTTCAGCTTGATAGTCAAACTTCCGTGCGCAAAGAGCGCCCAGACGCTATGACGAAGTCGCCATGCTCATCAACTGAGCGCTTCATTTGAAATCGGCGTGTCTGGCTTCGATTTGCACTACCCTCTCTCAGAGGGTTGAAGGATCTGCAGCCGCCGCTGCGCGTTGCGCTGCCGCAGCCCTCAGCGCTTTCAGCTTTTCGCGCGGATCTTCCTTCGTCGTCACCTCATGCAGCTTCATCTCCGCGATGAAGCGACTCGGAATGGCTTGCACCGTGTCGCGCCCCTTCTTGCGACGGCGCAGCACGTTGACGGACAGTGTCGTGCGAGCACGCGTGATGCCCACGTACATCAGCCGTCGCTCTTCTTCGAGCCGTTGGGCGGTCATCTCTTCGTCGTCGCTCTTGAACGGTAGCAGTCCCTCGTTGACCCCCGCCAACACAACGTGAGGCCACTCCAGTCCCTTGGAGGCATGCAGCGTCGACAGCGTAACGACGTTCTGGTCGTCGCCGCGTTCGGCAAGGCTGATGATGACCGAGATGGTTTGCGCCACATCGAGCACGCTCTTCTTCTCGGTCTCGAAGGTCGCCCCGCCGTCGTTCTCGATCTCGCCGCCGCAGCGCTTGGCGATCCAGTCGACGAAGTCCAGCACGTTGCCCCAGCGTGACGAGGCGAGCTTCTCGCTGTCTTCGCCTTCGTAGAGGTGCTTCTCGTAGTCGATGTCCTTGAGCCAGCCCATCAGGAGCGCCTTGGCATCCTCGGCCCCGGTGGTGTGGCGTGCGCGGTATTCGAGATCATTCACGAACCGTCCGAATTCGTGCAGCGAGCCGATGGCGCGCGAGCTGATGGCCGTAGCAAGACTCTCGGCGAACAACGCCTCATACAGACTCACCTTCCATTTTCCGGCGAACTCGCCGAGGCTTCCGAGCGTCTGATGCCCAATGCCGCGCTTGGGCGTCGTCACGGCGCGCAGAAACGCAGGGTCATCATCGTTATTCACGAGCAGGCGTAGCCAGGCGCACAAGTCCTTGATCTCGGCACGATCGAAAAAGCTTTGTCCGCCCGAAACCTTGTAGGGGATCTCAGCTTTACGTAACGCCTTCTCGAACACGCGTGCCTGGTGGTTTGCGCGGTAGAGGATGGCAAAGTCCTTGAACTGCACTTCACCGCCTTGGCCACGCAACGACTGGATGCGTGCGACTGCCCGTTCGGCCTCGTGTTCTTCGCCGTCGCACTCGACCACGCGTACCGGTTCGCCGTCGCCGAAATCACTCCACAGCTTCTTCTCGAAAAGCTTGGGGTTGTTGCCGATCACTGCGTTGGCCGCGCGCAGGATATTGCCGGTGGAGCGGTAGTTCTGCTCGAGCGGAATCACCTTGAGCTTTGGAAATTCCTGCGGCAGGCGGCGCAGGTTCTCAATGGTCGCGCCGCGCCAGCCATAGATGCTCTGATCGTCGTCGCCCACAGCAGTAAACATCGCGCGTTCGCCGACCAGCGACTTCAGGAGTTCGTACTGGATCGCGTTGGTGTCCTGATACTCATCGACGAGCACATAGCGAAGCCTCTCCTGCCACTGGCCGCGGCATTCCTCGTCGCGCAACAGAAGGCGGTGCGGCAGGCCGATGAGGTCGTCAAAGTCGACGGCCTGGTAGGCGGCCAGCCGCTCCTCGAAGCGCTTCATCACGCGCGCTGCGACTCGCTCGTCTTCGTTGGCCGCCAAGGCTTCCGCCTGGTCGCTGTTGAGCCCTTGGTTCTTCCAAAGGCTGATGGTCCATTGCCAGCTGCGCGCAATTGCGTTGTCGCTCGACCCGCCTGCTTCTTTCAGAATGCCCAGCACATCGTCGCTGTCGAGGATGCTGAACTGCTCCTTCAGCCCGAGCCGTTGACCCTCGGTGCGCAGGATGCGCACGCCCAGCGAGTGAAAGGTGCTGATCACGAGGTTCTTCGCTGCGCGCGGACCCACCAACTGCTTGGCACGCTCGCGCATTTCTGCCGCCGCTTTGTTGGTGAAGGTGATGGCAGCGATCTGTCCCGGCTCATAGCCCGCCTGCAAGAGCCGCGCAATCTTGTGCGTGATCACGCGTGTCTTGCCTGAACCTGCGCCAGCGAGAACGAGGCAGGGGCCACCGAGATGGTGAACGGCTTCTAGCTGGGCGGGATTGAGAGATGGAGGCGGGGATGACACGGGGAGGCGGGCGGATGTACGGCGAAAGGTGCCGCGTCATCATAGCCAAGCGCGACAGCATGTCTGCGTGCTATGCGTGCGCGCTGTGGTCCGAGCACGACTGCGAATTTCAGCTGGATTCAACGGAAAAACGCGTGTTGTCGACGAGGAACTGCTGAGAGGCTGAGAGTACTTCGAGCGTGCCCGCTCATCACGTCAAAAGACCCCTGCTCGTCGTTGCAAATGCTCGCCATAGCCCGAGCTATGGCTGCGCTTTGGGCCTAGATCAGGCGCCTTTTGACGCGCTGCTCGGGCACGCTCGAAAAACTCTCAGCCTCTGAGTCACCGCACCCACGAGTATCAGGGTTGGGTCGAGGCCTTTGCCCGCAATCACCGCAGCCCATCAATGAACAGGTAGATCTCAACCGCGGCTTCTTTGCCGCCCCGTTTGCAGGCCACAGTTCAGGCCGCGCTCGGGCGGTGTTGGCTCAGAAGTGGAATGCAAGGCGCAACCCGCCCCAGTGCCGCCCCTCCACAGTGATGGGTGCAGCTACTTCCTTCATGACGACGAAGTTGCCGCCACCCATGTCGCGGCGGTAGGTTTGCAGCAGGAAGGGGCGCTGGTTGCGTGCGGAAGCCAGACCCGTACGGTCATTGAAGATTCGCCGATAGCGGCTGTTGGCCGTGTCCCACGCCAAGTCGCCGCGTTGCTCCAGGCAGTACTTGCGGTTGTGTGTCGCGATGTAGCCGTTGCGGTCTGCCGCGATGCAGAACACGATCTTTGGATTGAGCCGGAGCACCGCCTCCTGCACGGAAGGGAAAAGCTTGTCGGCGAGCGGCACGAAGGCCGTCAAGTGCTGCACAGGGTTAGTGCCCGGAATCGGGCGATAACACTCATCGAACAGATCCTTGGGCGAAATTGCTTGCGAGCGCAGCGCATCCCCAAGCATCGTCCCGATGCGCGAAGCCGCACGCATCGCCGTGCGAATGTAGGGAGTATCCACAGTCTCCACGCCGCACTCGGCCACCAGTTCGATGAGGTTTTCTGCAATCTCAAGGAACGATTCGGCGCGCTGCATCGCTTGGTCGATCTCGCGGCTCGACTGGCCGACACCCGCCTCCATCGCCACCATGCGAGCATTGAGCGCGTCGCAGACGTCGCCACTCTGTCGTGCCGCACCGGTAATGGACGCGACCGAGCCTTGAATGGCTGACAGGGCGGTCCAGAATGAACCCGCTGAACGGCCTCCCGCATCACCCGTCTGCAGTTCGACAGCCAGAGCGTCGATGCGCCGGCCTAACTCGCGCACTGTGGCCGTGATCTGCTGCGATGAGCTCTCGACCTTGGACGCGAGGTCTTTCACTGCTTCAGCCACGACGGAGAAACCACGGCCCGCTTCGCCAGCTCGCTTGGCCTCGACGTTGGCGTTGAAGGCGACGAGCCGCGTCTGCAAGGCTACCTCAGTGATCTCGCGGGCCGCCTTGGAAACCAGTTGCAGCTCATCCACTACGCCAGCCACTTCGCTGCCGACATGCCGCACCGTCACGCGTGCCCGATCCACCGCCGCGAGGCTGTCGTGCGCCCCGTCCTGGATCGCTTGCTGCGACTGGGTGATGTGCCCCACCTGTTCGGCCAGTTCGGCGAGCGTTCTCGTCTGCTCCAGCGACGACTTTTTCGTGTCCTCAAGCAAACCTCGGACTTCGGCAGCTTCACGGCCGATGTTCGATGCCTCGCGGCTAATGGCATCAACTGCATCGCGCAGCGAATCTTCGGCGGACCGAGGTTGGACGGAATCGGTCGGCCCAGCGGCAAACACCGTGGGCGCCGCACGGCGCTCGAAAGGCCTCAAAACACTAAGCATCCACGCGTCCTCACTCAAAATTTGTCCCAGCAGGGATGCGCCGGCGCATGCCTTGAGGGGCCTTTCTAGCCTCGTCGAGCAACGTAGACTACTGAGAGGCTGAGAGTATTTCGATCATGCCCGCTCATCACGCTGCTCGGGCACGCTCGAAAAACTCTCAGCCTCTGAGACGCCAGTGTCCTTCCGTTCACCTCTTTTTGAACAGTCGATAAGCTGCCTTCATACGCCGCTGTTTGTTGAAGTTTCACGTTATTGCAACGAAACCTCGACTGTTCTCCCGCCCACACCTGCCCCTTGAGCGAGCGCTTCGGCAAGCCCGTCCGAAACATGTCCTCTGAATCAATTGAACTGAACATGAAAACCTATCAATGCATCGTCTGCGGCTTTATCTATAACGAAGTGGCCGGTCTCCCCGAAGAAGGCGTCGCTCCCGGCACCAAGTGGGATGACATCCCCGCCGATTGGAAATGCCCGGACTGCGGCGTGGCGAAGTCCGACTTCGAGATGGTTGAGATCTGATGACTTCAACCGCGGCTCCTATCGTCATTGTCGGCAGCGGACTCGCTGGCTACACCGCCACCCGCGAATTCCGCCAACAGGACAAGGACACGCACTTCAGCGCAGATGACGGCACCTGGCCCGGCTTCGCGGTGATGGGCACGGCAACTTCGCAGAAGCAGGCGCTGGCCGCACGCATCGCAGCCTTGCTGGCTTGACCCCGCGGGGTGGAAAGGGGAAGCGTGCCCACGGGTTCCCACGACCCACACGCTTCGCTTTGCCCCCTACCAAACCGTCAAATCGTGAGAGGGTCCACATCGACGGCCCAGCGCAGGATGCGCTGGGCCGCATCTCTTCGCTGCTGGCGCACCTCGTGCAAATGCGGCAACCACTGCACTAGAAAGCGCTGCAAGGCAACGCGCGACGGCGACTCCACGAGCATCTGCATGCGCTCGACGTCGGCGACGCGCGCAACGCTCAATGGCACGGGGGGGTAAACCGTCACGGCATCTGCGCCGGGGAGTCCGCTCGCAATTTCTGACGCCGCCTGGAGGAACCCACGCGCCGCCTCGGGCGTGCGCGCATCGGCACGCATCATCGCGAGATGCGAATACGGCGGCAATCCGGCCATCTCGCGCTCTTTCGATTGACTCTCCGCGAAGGCCTCGAAGTCGTGCTTGCGCAAGGCCGCGTACAGCGGATGCGTGGGGTGCCAGGTCTGAACCCACATCTCGCTGCGCGCAGCCTGTTCTGCGTCGCGACCTGCTCGGCCCGCTGCCTGCATCAACAACGCAAAAAGCCTCTCCGGTGCACGGAAGTCGTTGCTGAACAGCGAACTGTCCGGATTTACCGCCGCCACGAGCGTGATGCGGCGGAAGTCGTGGCCCTTGGTCACCATTTGCGTGCCGACGAGTACATCCACGTCGCCCGCGTGCACGGCGCCCAGTTGCGCCTCCAGCGATCCCTTGAGGCGCGTGGAATCGGCATCGATGCGTGCAATGCGTGCGGCCTTGCCGTCGGGGCCTTGCAAGAGAGCGGCAAGTTGCTCCTCAAGCCTTTCGGTGCCGCGCCCCAAGGGCGCGATGTCGAGGTTGCCGCAGTCCGGGCAGGCGCGCGGCACGCGCTCGGTGAAGCCGCAGTGGTGGCAGCGCAGCGTGCGGTCGAGCTTGTGGAACACCCGCCAGGCGCTGCAATGAGCACACCCACTTTTCCACGCGCAATCCCCGCAATGCAATACGGGCGCATAGCCTCGGCGATTGAGGAACACAAGGCTTTGCTCGCCGCGTTCGATGCGCTGCTGCAAAGCGGATACAAGGGCCGGCGACACCGCAGTCATCGACCCCTTGGTCTTGGGTAATTGGGTCATGTCCACTAGGCGCACCTTTGGCAAGGTGCCTCCACCGATGCGTGCCGGCAGGGCAAGCCGTGCGTAGCGGCCTTCTCTGGCGCGATGCCAGCTCTCGAGCGAGGGAGTGGCGGAGCCGAGCAGCACCGGCACGCCTTCACGCTTGCCGCGATACACCGCCAGATCGCGCGCCGAATAGCGCGCGCCTTCTTGCTGCTTGTACGATGGATCGTGTTCCTCGTCGACCACGATGAGCCCGAGCCGAGGCATCGAGGCGAAGACGGCGAGGCGTGTTCCGAGGATGAGGTCGGCCAAGCCCAGGTGCGAGGCAAGCCAGTTGCGCAGGCGCTGCGCCGGTGTCAGGCCGCTGTGCTGAGAGACGATGTGCCGGCCCGCAAATCGTTCGGAGAAACGGGCCTCGAGTTGCGGAGTGAGGTTGATCTCGGGCACCAGCACCAGCACCTGCCGGCCCGCGGCCAGGGCATCTTCGGCGGCGCGAAGGTAGACCTCGGTCTTGCCGCTGCCCGTGACCCCGTGAAGCAGAACGGTCGGAGCTGCGGCTTCGCGTTTCAAATCGGCCAATCGGCCCAAGACGGCAGACTGTTCGGCACTGAGATCGGGGCGTGCTGGAGTGTTTGTCACCGTTTCGACGGAGGCCATCTTCTTTTGCAGCTTGCCGATTCGGTTGGCGATCTGAGCATCGTCCAGCTTCCGGAGCTCAGGCGGCAACACCGACAACGCCACTTCGCCGACCCCGCGTTGGTAATAGGCGGCGGTAAATTCGACCAGCTCGCACCAGGCACTGCCCAATGGCGGAAGGGCTGAGACAACCCGAGCGACCGGCTTGAGCACCGCTGGATTGTCCGTGCCGGCATCGCCGGTCCACACCACCCCGGTGACTTCGCGACGCCCAAATGGAACATGGACCAACGTCCCCGGCGCAAGCACGTACTCACTTTCGTAGTCGAGTGGCGCCCCCAGCCCGGTGTGCTGGGGCGTCTCGACCGCGACGCGTAACCGCTGCCTCACGATCGCCAAACCCAATGGAAGATACGAGACGAAGCTAAAAGCCTCATGAAGGAATCACCGTAAGTGCTTGATTCAACTTGTTTTTCGATTCTGTCCACGGAGCCTGTGGATAACTTTGTGGGCAAACTGGCGAAAGCGGCGCTAAATGCTTGATTCATCGGCGCTGATGCTGCATTGCTCTGTTTCGCAGCAACACGAGCAATTCAACAAAATCAACAACTTAGCGATGTAGGTAGAAAATTCATGTTGCGCTGCAACAGGGCTTTTTCGCCAATTGGTGGTCAGCCCTTCTTGGGGATAAGTCAAGCCCCGGCAGAACATTCTTGGAAAAAAATCACGACTCACGCCGATTAGGGTGTGCTTATTTCGTCCCGAGCCGTCTCAAAGCGGTTGAACGGCCCGTCGAGGAGAAGGGGCGGAAGGAACCGGGATCGGATCACACCGCGCCGCGGAGGCGTCGGGAGTGGGTGTGAACCGTTTCGACCACCACTGAGACGCTTTCTGGCGGCGTGTGCTGACTGATGCCGTGGCCGAGGTTGAAGATGTGACCATGGCCTGGGGCTCCGAAGCTGTCGAGGGTTCGAACCACCTCCGCTTCAATCTGGGCTGCACCTGCAAACATCACGTTCGGGTCGAGATTGCCCTGCAAGGCGACCTGATCGCCGACACGTCGCCGCGCGGCGCCGAGATTCATGGTCCAGTCCAGTCCGAGCACGTCGGGCCGGATGGCCGCCATCTCTTCGAGCCACAACCCGCCCCCCTTGGTGAATACGACGCGGGGAATGCGCACGCCCTCGTGATGTGTCTTCACTTTTTGGAGCACGCGCTCGGTGTAGGCGAGGCTGAAAGCCTGGAACGCACCATCGGCCAGCACACCGCCCCAGCTGTCGAAGATCATCACAGCTTGCGCGCCGGCATCGATTTGCGCGTTGAGGTACGCCGCCACCGCATCGGCGTTGATCGACAGCATGCGGTGCATCAGGTCGGGCCGCGAATACAACATGCTCTTGACGAGCCGGTAGTCGTCCGACCCTGCGCCTTCCACCATGTAGCAGGCAAGCGTCCAGGGGCTGCCAGAAAAACCGATCAGCGGCACGCGACCGTCGAGCGCGCGGCGGATGGATGTGACGGCATCGAAGACATAGCGCAGCTTGTCCATGTCCGGTACATCGAGCTTCGCCACGGCGGCTTCGTCGCGCACGGCATTTGCAAAACGCGGCCCTTCGCCATTCGCGAAGCTCAGGCCCAAGCCCATTGCGTCGGGCACCGTAAGGATGTCGCTGAACAGGATGGCGGCGTCGAGCTGGTAGCGCTCGAGCGGCTGCAGCGTGACCTCGGTAGCGTAGTCCGTGTTCGTGGCCAGCCCCATGAAGCTGCCCGCTTTGGCTCGTGTCGCGCGGTACTCCGGCAAGTAACGGCCGGCCTGGCGCATGAGCCAAACCGGGGTGTACTCGGTGGGCTGGCGCAGGCAGGCGCGCAGGAAGGTGTCGTTCTTCAGGGGCGCATGCATTGGCGGATTATCGCGCCCCATAATGGCCGCTCCTCAGGACGTCGCCGCCGGGCCGCCAAGGTGTCCCGGGGGCTCATGGAGAAACGCATGCTTGCTAACGACATCCTGCACACGATTGGCAACACCCCCCACATTCGCATCAACCGGCTGTTCGGTCACTCTCACACGGTCTACATCAAGAGCGAGCGAAGCAACCCGGGCGGGTCCATCAAGGACCGCATCGCGTTGTCGATGATCGAGGCGGCAGAGGCATCAGGCTTGCTCAAGCCCGGCTCGACCATCGTCGAGCCGACCTCCGGCAACACCGGCGTGGGCCTCGCGATGGTGGCGGCGGTCAAGGGCTACAAGATCATCCTCGTGATGCCCGACAGCATGAGCATCGAGCGGCGACGGTTAATGCTCGCCTATGGCGCAACCTTCGTACTGACCCCCCGCGAAAAAGGCATGAACGGTGCCGTCGCACGGGCCGCCGAGATCGTGGCGGAGATGCCCAGTGCGTGGATGCCGCAGCAGTTCGACAATCCTGCCAACATCGATGTGCATGCGCGCACGACCGCCGAAGAAATTGCAGCGGACTTTCCAAGTGGCGTGGACGCGCTGATTACCGGCGTGGGCACGGGCGGTCACATCACGGGTTGTGCGCAGGTGTTGAAAAAACTGTGGCCCAAACTGAAGGTGTATGCGGTCGAGCCTTCGGCGTCGCCCGTCATCAGCGGCGGCAAGCCCAGCCCGCACCCGATCCAGGGCATCGGCGCCGGGTTCATTCCCAAGAATCTGCACACCGCCCTGCTCGATGGGGTGATTCAGGTCGAAGCGGACGCGGCCAAGGACATGGCGCGGCGCGCCGCGCGAGAAGAGGGCATGCTGGTGGGAATCTCGTCAGGAGCGACGCTTGCAGCCATTGCGCAAAAGCTGCCGTCGCTGGCAGCGGGCGCGACAGTGCTTGGATTCAACTACGACACCGGTGAGCGCTATCTGTCGATCGAAGGCTTCTTGCCGAACGATCAGTAGGCAGTGGGCCTTAGCCCATCTTTCTCAACTCACGGTTGTATTCACGCAATATGTGCCATCTGGCCATTCGTTTCCTGCGAGATCAGTCTGAAGTTGAAGCACGTGGGGCATGCCGACGCCCGGGGAGCAATGGCTGCGATGAGCGCCATTGCTTCCCCATGCTACGACTTGTTGTCCGTGCTCGGCGTCGTTACCACGACTTGCCCGTCTTTCACCGGCAGCGTCGGGCCCGGCTTGAATGACGTCCGCACCATGCCATCCTTGCCTTCAAAGCGATATGTCACGTTGTAGCCGACTACCTTTTGCGATTTCTCATTCACCGTCTTGCAGCGGTGCTCGGTCGTCGTAATGACATCCTTCTCTTGCATCTTCTTCTGGATTTGGTTGCCAGCGTAGCCTCCAGCGGCAACACCGGCGACGGTGGCAAGTGTCTTGCCCTTGCCGCCGCCGACGGTACTTCCCAAAAGTCCGCCGGCAATTCCACCGGCCACGCTGCCGGCAATGCGATGCTCATCCTTCACAGGCGCGCGATGCTGCACCTTGACGTCTTCGCACTTCTCTTGCGGAGTCACCATTGTCTCGACGACTTCCTTCACTGCGACGACCTCGGCAAACTCTGGCTTTGTCATCGTCCTGTAGCCCGAGACTGCGCCAGCTCCGAGTACCACCATGGCGATGCCGCCGACTGCAATTCCCTTGATCATTGATGTGTCCATGCCCATGTCCTCTTTTCGATCGCGACATTGTCATCGCCGAAACGACCGGCATTGATGCGCTTTCGGAACTGTCGTCGCGGTCTCGGAGATGAAAACGGTGGTCTGGGCAAATATTGCACGAACCCTCTGTTACGCGGGCGATCATGTTCGAAGCCCTTCGGGGCGCCGGACCTTGCACTGCCGAATGCTCAACGATTCGACTCTCGAGACACAGTCGCGTGCAGACGGCGCTGCCAATTCTCGACGCCTTGCACCACGCGATCCCAGGCGTTGCGGTCGTATGTGACCGCGGCGAAAAGATTGTCCTTGCCGGGCTTCTGCCGCACTGCCGTGCGAGCGAGTTGCTCCAGCGGCTCGCGCACCGCTGCGACGCAGCCATCCAGGTCGTCGAAGGCGGCACCGACGCGGTGGAACAAGATAGCCTGGCGGAGTTCATCTGCCTTCATCGAGGGCAACTCGACGGCTCGAAGAAAGACTCGCGCCTGACCTTCGCCGAGGAGTTCGACACAGAACTCACGACGCCAGCCAGTCAGGGTTTGCTCGGAGGTCAGCGCCGGCCGTGCCGGATCGACTTGAAGGTTCGCCATCGAGAGAATCTCGTTCATTCGTTGTCACTCAGTGGGGTGCGCCGACGGATGTCGCGAACGACGTCGACCCAGATGTCGGTCGCCACGCGCCCGCTGTGACCTCCGGCAAGCAGAGGAATCACCGCGTAGGTCGGCGAGCCCACACGGTCACAGAATTCCACTGCGACGCCGATGCGGCCGGACTCGAGGCGAGCAACGATGTCCTCTGCCCGATGGGGCGAGCCGATGGGGAGGCCTTCTGCAAAACCTAGAGCGCGCAACTCGGTGATTTCCATGTCAAATCGCTGCATTGTCTGCGCCCTCTTACTGCAAGGTGTGGCGTGTTGGCGGTGCTGCAGTACGCACCTGTCGCCAATCCCAGTGGAAGCCCAGAATGATAGCGACACGTCGCCACTGGAGCGCAGGGTGCCACCGCGTATCGGGGGCTTTGAGGGGGACATTCGCAATAACGTCGGTGCTTTCCCTACAAGGCGGCTGATGACCCGATTGACCACTGCTCAAGTGGCTGAAATCGCCTAGCCAACGCACCGAGCCGCCGTGCCACATCAACAAAACGCGGACTTTGCGATGACCGCAGCATCGCGCCTTCGCCTGTCGTCTAATCAGCGCCGACGCCCCACATGGGAGTTGCAATGGCCGACGACGCACCCAGCGAGCTCTTGTCTCGCCGCCACCAGATGTTTCCGGTGCTCAGCGAGGCCGATCTGGCGCAAATGCGCCGCTTCGGCACGCAGCAGGCGCACCCGCGCGGCACGCGCTTGGTCACCGCGGGCGAGCCGAGCCCGGGCATGTTTGTCGTGCTCAAAGGTGTCCTGGCCGTCAGCCAGCGCGACGGAATGGGTCGGGTGACACCGATCGTGCAACACGGTCGCGGCCACTTCATGGGTGAAGTCGGCACGCTCTCCGGCAAGCCATCACTGGTCGACGGAATCGTCCAGGAAGATGTGGAGGTGCTGTTGCTACTTTCCGGCCAATTGCGAGCCCTCATCATTGCCGAGGCAGATCTTGGCGAGCGACTGGTTCGCGCGCTGATCCTTCGCCGTGTGGCGCTCATCGAGGCCGGCGCCAGCGGTCCGGTGCTGATCGGCCAGCCAGGGGCCGCCAACCTGCTGCGGCTGCAGAACTTCTTGCGTCGCAACGGCGAGCCCTATCACATGCTCGATGCCAGCCAGGATGACAGCGCCGCGGCCTTGATGGAGCAGTACGGCGCGGCCGCCGCCGAACCCCTGGCCGTGTGTCCCGACGGCTCGGTTCTCCTCAACCCATCCGACACCGAGCTTGCCCGCTGCATGGGAATGGTCGACACCGTGGACCACGATGACTTGTTCGACGTGGCCGTGGTGGGCGCTGGACCTGCTGGCCTGTCGACGGCCGTGTACGCTGCCTCCGAGGGGTTGCGCGTCGTCGTGCTCGATTGCCGCGCCTATGGCGGGCAGGCTGGCGCCAGTGCGCGCATCGAGAACTACCTTGGATTTCCCACAGGTATCTCCGGCGGGGCATTGGCGGGCCGTGCCTACGTACAGGCGCAGAAGTTCGGCGCCGAAATGCTGATTCCGGCTGAAGTGAAGTCGCTCGATTGCGCGCGCATTGGGCCAGAAGCCGAACTCATCGTCCGGCTCACCGATGGCCGGCGCCTGCGGGCCCGAACAGTGGTCATCGCCAGCGGTGCACGCTACCGCCGGCCCGACGTGCCGCGCCTGAAGGAGTTCGAAGGGCGGGGTATCTGGTACTGGGCGTCTGCGCTTGCGGCGACGATGTGCGCGCACACCGAGGTTGTGCTGGTGGGCGGTGGGAACTCCGCGGGCCAGGCGGCGGTGTTCCTATCGCAGCACGCATCAAAGGTCCACATGCTCGTGCGAGGCCCGAGTCTGGCGGCGAGCATGTCGCGCTATTTGATCGATCGCATCGAAGCCACGCCCAACATCCAGCTGAGGCCGCACACCGAGATCATTCGGCTGCACGGCGACACACCTGGCGGCTTGGCAGCAGTGACATGGCGTGATCACCGCGCCGGGATCGATGATGAAAGGGCGCTGCGTAACGTGTTCCTGTTCGTGGGCGCAGATCCGGAAACCCGCTGGCTGGAGAGCTGACGGTCGACCCGCATGGATTTGTGCTCACGGGCATCGCGTTAGGCGCCTCGACCGGTGGAGTCCGGCCAGCGCCGCTGGAGTCCAGCATCCCCGGTGTCTTCGCGGTAGGCGACGTGCGTTCAGGTTCGGTCAAGCGGGTTGGAGGCGCCATCGGCGAAGGCGCGGCGGCCGTGGCGCAAATCCACCAGCACCTTGCAAAGGCGGACACATTGCATGGCTCGGAATCGTCCTCGCCAGTCGGGTAATACGCTGACCCTTCCCACCCGCGAGTCAAAGACTGCGCCGCTGGCGTAGCAACTGCCGCCACCCGCGTGGGCAGGTCGCCGACACCGTTGGATGCGCAATGAGGGTGGTAAGAAAATCGGCGGGGAAACCCTATGCGCGCAGCGGCCGGCGGGAAGAGCGCACGTACGCCGCCGGCCACGAGGCGCGGTACAGTCCCAAAGGCAGCAACTGCCCGGCCGAAAGACGTGCTCCACGCCGACTCCAAAACTACACCTCAGCCATGCAGGAAAAAAATGGGCTGCCCGACAGCTTCCCCGTGGTCGGCAGACGTCTTATCAGCTCCGGTTCTACCTTCGAAGACCAGATCGGCTATTCGCGGGCTGTCGTTCAGGATCCGTTCGTCTTTGTCTCGGGCACGACCGGCTTTGACTACAGCACCATGACCATCGCGCCCGACATCATGGCGCAGACCGATCAATGCCTTCAGAACATAGAGCAGGCCCTGAAGGCCGCAGGATCGAGCTTGCTCGACGTCGTCCGGATCACCTATGTCGTCCCGAACGCTGAAGACTTCGAGAAATGCTGGCCCGTTCCGCGACGCTACCTGGGCAACATTCGTCCCGCGGCAATGATGATCTCGGCCAAGCTGCTGGATCCGCGGATGCTGATCGAGATCGAAGTCACCGCCATGAAGCAGTCCGCTGCGGATGACGACGGCTCCCGGAACAAAGCCTAACCACGGCCAGCCTCCTCCGCGGGACTCCCGGGGGGGGAAGGCTGCCTTCCTACTCAACGCTGCGGCACTGCTTTCACGCAGCCGGACCAGCCAGGTGATCTGCTCCATCACCGCCTGCTCCCAAGGCGGAGAAGAAGCAGAACGCCTCGCGCGCCGAGCCTGAATGCTGGTCTCCAGTCTTGCCCGGCGTTTTGGATGGCATTGCCGGAAGTTGACATTCGTTTGCCGGGCCCCGCATGCGGGCGAGCCGCCCTCGGTGGCTTCATGGGAAGCAGGACCGTCGCACAGGGCGGGCCCGTCCGGGGTACGGGGCGCTTCGCCCACAAGCTCCACGAGCGGGGCCAGCACGTCGAGCGAATCCAGCACGTCCACGGCCTCGTCCGCCCAAGAAGCGCCCGCCAACGAGTTGGAAGCCTTGGGCTACAAAAAGAAGCAGATCAAAAGGCTGAAGCCCGAGGCGCGTAGCGAGATCGTGAAGCATCACGCGGCCTTGGTCGCGCACGGATTCACTCACGACGATATCTGCCGGATGAGCAGCCGGTACCAATCTCTCAAGGTCGTGGCTGACCGCTACGACAGCCTGGTCGAAGCGATACCGGGCCTGACCAGGGCCGAGATCGTGAACGTCGCCCGGCGGCGTAGTGGCAATCTAGCGCTGGAAGCCTTGCTGAAAGAAGGCGCCGTGCAATCGGTAGGGGCCGAGTTGGCAATGCCGCCTCTGCGGTTGACCTCGGCGCAAATTGCTGCGATCGCCGTGTCCGGAGAACGTCCGGCCATTGAAACCTGTCACCGCTTGCGTTTTGAGCTCACGAACCCGCCTTTGAGTCTCACTCCGGAACAGATCTTCTCCATTGCCAACAACAGTGGGAGCAAGCAGGCACTGGAGACGGTGAAGAAGCACCTGTCGGAGCTTTGCTCGCTGCCGTTTGTCTATGCCTTGAGCAAGGAGCAGGTGGTGGCCATCGCCAGCAACGGCGGAGGCAAGCAGGCGCTGGAGGCGGTGAAGAAGTACTTGCCGGAGCTTTGCTCGCCGCCGTTTGTCTACGCCTTGAGCAAGGAGCAGGTGGTGGCCATCGCCAGCAA
>Ga0070663_100000133_pt1 | contig 35461 bp, 30 predicted proteins | sample KBSC63metaG_FD_65646 | JGI IMG/M metagenome (GOLD analysis project Ga0070663, IMG submission 65646) | Corn rhizosphere microbial communities from Kellogg Biological Station, Michigan, USA - KBS C6-3 metaG | ecosystem: Host-associated > Plants > Roots > Rhizosphere > Soil ...
AGCCGATCGGCTGTCGCAACGCTCCTTGGGCGAACGGCAATTGTACGGGTCTGAGAGGCTGAGAGTATTTCGAACGTGTCCGAGCAGCAGGTCAAAAGGCGCCTGATCTAGGCGCGAAGCGCAGTCATAGCTTTGCTATGGCGAGCATTTGCAACGACGAGCAGGGGTCTTTTGGCGTGATGAGCGGGCATGATCGAAAAACTCTCAGCCTCTGAGCTCAAGGCCTGTGGTTCAAGTTAGGTGCGGAACTGCCGAAATGAGGGCCACGCGGCGTCAGGTCCCCAGAAGTGTTTTTCGCTGGCCCCTTCTATGGCTGTCATCCAACTTCCATCCACTGTTCTGAAAATTGGTTTACCGGTGCCGTTCGCCTTGCGCGACGCCTCGGGACATTTGCTTGTGCCGCGCGGCACGATGGTGGCGACCGAGACGCAGAGGCAGCAGTTGATCACGCGCGGGATCTATGTCGACGAGAACGACTCGGAGCAGTTCAAGAAGGCGCTCGCGGGCAAGGTCGATTCCATGGTGCGCAGCAATGCGCTGCTGGGCGAGATTGCCAAGGCGGAGCCGGATATGTCGGAGATGGGCGGCACTGCAGTGCGAAAGGCGGTTGGCGACCCCATCTCAGGGTGGAACAACCTCATGCTGCATGCCAGCTCGTTGCTGCACGATCCGCCGCAATCCGACTTCCCTTCGCGCGTCGAGAAGCTCGACCGCGATCTGCTCGAACTCCTGGATGCGGACACCGATGCCAGCCTGCTCACGCTGATCCACAGCACGACAAGCGAGGTGCATCAGTACAGCGTGACGCATGCGCTGCTGGTCACTTCGATTTGCGAACTTGCGGCGCGAAATCTGCCGTGGCCGGCGGAATGGCGACCATCGATGCGCCGCGCTGCGCTCACGATGAACATCGCAATGACGACATTGCAGGACCTGCTCGCCTTGCAGGACGGTCCGGTGACACCGCGGCAGCGCGACGTAATCGACAGCCACGCCATCAAGGCAGCGGCGCAGATGCGTGAGTTGGGTGTGAAGGATGAACTCTGGCTTCGGGCGGTGGAGCATCACCATGCCTCGCCGCCCGGCCCGCTGAAAGATTTGCCGCCCATGCTGCAAATGGCCCGCGTGATCCAGCGCGCGGACATCTTCGCGGCGCGCTTGAGCCCCCGCAAAATGCGGCAAGCGATGCCGGCGATTGCCGCAGCCAAGGCTGCCTACCTCGATGAGAACAAAAAGGCAGATGAGGCGGGGGCTGCGATCATCAAGGGTGTCGGAATCTATCCGCCGGGGAGCTACGTGCGCCTCGCAAGCACGGAGGTCGCAATCGTGCTGCGCCGCGGCCTGCGCGCGAATCAACCCAAAGTGGCCAGCATCATCAGCCGCAACGGGACGCCGCTGGGTGAGCCATCAATGCGTGACATTCGTCAGAAGGCGTTCGAGATCACCGGTGGCGTGGCACCGCACGAGGTGAAGATCAGGCTGAATTTGCACCGCCTGTTGCAGATGGGGTGAGTCAGATGCCTGAGGACATCCTTGGCACCAGGGCTACAAGTTGGTGTAGCACTGGTGATTCCCGGGATGGGCTCATGCGGCTGCGGCCAACAACCCCGTGAACGGTATGTTGTGCAAACACCGCGGCTGATACTTTCCTACCCGCTGTGCAATCTGCGCAATATGCGCCGGCGTCGTGCCACAGCACCCGCCCGCGATATTCAAGAAGCCCGACTTGGCGAACTCTTCGACCAGGCTGCCCGTGATCTCGGGCGTCTCGTCGAAGCCCGTGTCGCTCATCGGATTGGGTAGTCCAGCGTTCGGGTAGCAACTGATGAAAGTGTCGCCCGCGACCTTTGCCAGTTCCTCGATGTACGGTCGCATCAGGGTCGCACCGAGGGCACAGTTCAGCCCCACCGCCAACGGCCGGGCATGACGCACGCTGTGCCAGAAGGCGCTGACCGTCTGCCCCGAGAGAATTCGGCCCGATGCGTCGGTCACGGTGCCAGAAATGATCACCGGCAGGCGTTCCCCCGTGTCTTCCATCAATTCATCGAGCGCGAAGATCGCTGCCTTCGCATTGAGCGTGTCGAAGATGGTTTCGACCAGGAACAGGTCGCAGCCGCCTTCGAGCAGCCCTGATGCTTGCTCGTAATACGCCACCTTGAGCTCGTCGAACGTCACATTCCGCGCGGCCGGATCGTTCACATCGGGGCTGATGCTCGCGGTGCGCGGCGTGGGGCCGAGGGCGCCCGCAGCGAAACGCGGTTTGTCGTCGCTGCTGAACTTCTCGCAGACCTCGCGGGCCAGCTTTGCCCCGGAAACATTCAACTCTCGGGCCACATGGGCCAGGCTGTAGTCCTCTTGCGCTACTGTGGTCGCGCCGAAGGTGTTGGTCTCGATGATGTCCGCGCCAGCCTCAAGATATTGTTCGTGGATCTCACGGATCACGTCCGGCCGCGTCAGTTGCAGCAGATCGTTGTTGCCCTTCAGGTCTTTCCCATGATCGCGAAAGCGTTCGCCGCGAAAATCTGCCTCGCCGAGCTTGTAACGCTGGATCATCGTGCCCATCGCGCCATCAAGGATGGCAATGCGTTGCTTGAGGATGTCGGGCAGCGCCTGGGCGCGGGTGTACTGGATGGCTTTCATCCGACCATTGTAGAAAGGCCATCAAATCCCTGTCGCACCGTTTTTCCGCCGGGCTACACACTGTTGTGCGTGCTCTTTTGCGACCGAGAACGGTCCATGATCGACCGTCGGCTTCGGTGAACGGCTCTTCAGCGACGGAAACCAATGCCCCGGCGCTGGCGGACTTCGGGCTTCACCTTGTGTTCGGTCTCAAGCTGGGCGAGGAATTCGTCCGGCGCAAAAGCCACGCCGAGGATGTCCACCTGCCGCTTCACGGCGGCGAAATCGCCCGGCGCGACGTGATCGAGTTCGACCAGCCTATCGTGCTGTTCTACCGTCAGCGCCGCTGCATTGCCGTTCAGCACCTCGGCAATGAACATTCGCTCGCGCTGTTCCACAGTGAGCGCCTTGAAGCGGATCTTGAACGTAAAACGCCGCAGTGCCGCCTCGTCCAGTTCGTCGAAGAGATTGGTCGTGCAGATAAAGATTCCGGCATAGCGCTCCATGCCTTGCAGCATCTCGTTGACTTCGCTCACTTCGTAGTTGCGCTCGGCCATGCGCCGGCTTCGCAGGAAGCTGTCGGCTTCGTCAAGCAGCAACACCGCCTGTTCGGCCTCGGCTTCCTCGAACATCGCAGCCATGTTTTGCTCGGTCTCACCGACAAACTTGCTTACGAGGTCCGATGCTTGGCGGACCATCAACGGACGCTGCAATTCGTGGGCAATGTGCTCGGCCAGCGCCGTCTTGCCGGTGCCCGGCGGCCCGTAGAAGCACAATGTGCCCAGACCCTTGCGGCGCAGTGCCTCGACGATCTTGGGCACCTCGAAATGCGACTCGGTATTGACGAGTGAAAGATCGTAGGACGTGACCACGCGGCACGGCCCGCGCCCGAAAAGGCCATTGCCCAGCGCCTTGTCCGCATTGCCGATCTGCCGCTCGATCAGCGCCTCGACTTGGCCTGCCTCGCTCGCCAAGCGGGCGAACTTGACCGCGGTTCGCACCTGTGCCGGTGTCAAGCCCTTGCGCCCGGCCAGCTTGGCTGCAAAGCCTTCGGAGACGGGGACGCCGGCCAAGGCACGCGTCACAAGCGCTTCGCGCGCGCCGGGCGGCGGACTCTTCAATTCGAGGTGGTACTGGAAGCGGCGTCGAAACGCCGGATCGATCTGCTCAATGCGGTTGGTCACCCAGATCACTGGCACGGGGTTGGTTTCGAGAATCTGGTTGACCCAGGCCTTGCCGCTCACACTGCCGCTAGGCGCACCGTCGCCGGTGTCCAGCCGCGCCATCAACTGCGCCGCATCCGTGGAGATTGGCGGGAAGACGTCTTCCACTTCGTCGAACAAGAGCGCGACGTTGCTGCCGCCCTTCAGGAAAACCTGGCTGATCTGCAGGGAGCGATACCGGTCGCGGCCGCTCAGCGAGTTGCCGTCGCGGTCGGCATATTCCACCTCATACAACTCGAGCCCCCCCGCCTGCGCCGCCACCTTGGCGAGTTCCGTTTTGCCGGTGCCGGGCGGGCCGTACAGAAGCACGTTGACGCCCGGCTCTTTGCGCGCGACCGCATTGCGCAACATGGCGGTCAAGACCTTCTGGTCGTCGCCCACGTAATGGAAGTCGGCCGGCGTCAGCTCGCTGCGCGTTGCGGGCCGCGTGAAGACAGCCATCAAATCCGACGGGCCTTCGTACTGGCGCATGAGCACCGGCGGCAGTTGCTCGCTCACTTTCATCAAGTCGGCCAGGTCGGTGATGTTGTGTTCCGAAATCAGATTCTCGACCATGCCGATGCGTTCGAGGCGCGAGCCTGCGCGCAGTGCTTCGGCCACTTCGTTCTCGTTGACGCCTGCCACGGAGGCGATCGCGGCATAGGCCTCCTGCGCATTGGAGACCTTGAACTCGACCAGCAAGCCGCGCAGGTCGCGTTGGTAACGAGCCAATGTTCCATAGAGAAGCAAGGCCCGCTCGGCGGGGTTGAGCTGCAGCAGACCAGCCAATGCGTCGATGTTCTTCTCGACGAGCGTCGACTCCTTTTTCAGACTCCGATCGAGCCAGTCTGCCGTCGCGCCCAGGACAGCGAGCAGATCCTTGGGGGCATCCTTGATGTATTCGTCGACGTAGAAAAAGAGCGTCGCTTCTTCATAGGGGCCGCGCCAGCCACCGTGGCGCTCCATAAAGGCCTCGTCGCTCAGCGACTCATGGCCTTTCCACTGCTCGTTACCCTTGCAACGACCATTGAGGAATTCGCGCAGTCGCGCGAGCACGGACGTGGGCCACACCAGGTGACGCCCAGTGAGCGAGAGCAGACTGTTCCAGTCTCGCCGCAAATTGAAGCGGCCGACGTGGCGCATGGTCAGCGTGAGGACAAACTGCGAACACATGCGATCCAGTACCGGCGCCTCTTTCAGGCCGGGGGACAACACCGCGCGTGCATCGCTCAAGCTCTTGCCCATGGGACCCTCCGGGAAGGGGACAGCCATCTTGGCGCAGCATGCACCAAGCAGCAAGCCCCTTTTATCCTGGGCCCGATCGGCTTCAGATCACGCGTGAGATATTGCTTGTACCCGTCATAAGGGTTTTTTGCCGGTGTTTCAATGCAAGATCACGGGATGCTGCATCAAAGACGAGAACCGGCCGAGGTACTCGTCGATCTCTTCTTCGGAGGGCTGGCTTTCGATGAGAGCTTCGACACCCTCCTTGAAACTTTGCGCGAGGGCACCTTCGATGAAGATTTCGCGCCGAGCGAACTTGTCGACGATTTCATAACCGCCGCGATTGAGGGCGGAATCGCTTCCCTCTTCGGACGCATTGGGCACGTCGAACATCACGACCGCGAAACTGTCCGAGTTGTAAAGCATTTGCATCAAGAACTCCTTGATCAGGAAGCTGAGTCCTACAACGCAAATTTCAAGCCATGGGTCTACCGCCAAAAGATGTATCTCGAACTTTGGCAAATCGGAATCAGCGCCACCGTTGCGCACTGCACAAGTCAAAGCCAGAACACGAGGCTCAGAGTGCTGAGAGTTGCGCGTGTCCAGCACGCCAAAAGGCGCCTGATCTAAACACCATGGTCGCGCCGCAACCATAGTCATAGCTCGTGCCATGGCGAGCATTTGCAACGACGAGTAGTTGTCCATTGGCATGATGAGCGGGCTGGTCGAAATACTCTCAGCCTCTTGAGAGGTCATGGGGACTCGATGTCGCGAAGCAGCAATTCGAAAACGTCGCCACCAGCGTTGGCGGTGAAACGGGCACGCACCGGCAGATGGTGCCGCATGGGCGCGAGCCACACTTCTACCGACCGGTCGTAGGCCTTGCGCGGCTCACGTGTAAATTTGACCGTTTGCAACGGGCCGATATCGCTGCGCAGGGCTTCCGCCCCCACATAACGAAAGACCCACAAGTCAGCATCGCCGCTGGCGCCCGAGACCAACATCGAGATCTTTCCGTCCGGAATGGCGAGTTTCGGGTCGGCGTTGAGGATGGCTGCGATCTGGATCATCCAGCTCACGCGGTCCTGGGCACCGGGAACGAGGGGGTATTCGACTTGCGGGCCGGAATAGGTGATCTTTCCTTTGTCGCGCTGAAAATTTGCCGCATTGGCGGCACGGCGCGAACGGGTATCTGTGTAGCGCAGCGGCGCGAGTCCATTGGCATCAAAAACACCGACGCTGATCTGTGTGAGCAGGTTCATGCCGGCGACGCTGCCCTCGAGGCGACCTTCGTACCGGCCTGCAGCAGGCTTCCAGGTGAGTTCACCGGATCCGGAAAGGGATCCCTTGCGCAGATCGAAATGCAGGGTTGCGGCCGGCGGCATCTCGGTGCGATAGACGGGCACCTTCACTTCGGTGGGGCCGGCAGGTACGGTCTCGGCCTTCACGAGTTCAGTATCGACGGGAATGGCGGCGAGTTCGCTCGATGTATCGATCACATCGGATGAGACAACAGACGGAGCCGGTTCCGCTACCGGGGCAGCCACATTTTCAATGGATGCCCGAGGATGAGAGCGCTGCACGGCAGGGACCGGCATTGGAACAAGGTGCGACGGCATCGGATCAGGCACGGCCCGCACCTGCATCGCCGCTACGGTGCCAGACGGCTCCAGCGCACCGATTCCCACATTACCCGTCCCCAGCAAGCACCAGTGCATCAACGCGGCAACGATCACCGAACCCCACAGAATGTGCAGTCTCGGGCGCCGATGACTGCGAGGCAAAAGCTGAGGGGGATCGGTGAGCATCGACAATGGGAGGATCTAAAAACATCGGGCCCACGACACGCCCTCGGCAAGCCATGAAACTCGCAAGCTACAAGGATGGTTCTCGCGACGGCCAACTCGTCGTCGTGTCGCGCGACTTGAGCACAGCCCATTATGCGACCGGCATCGCCACCCGACTCCAGCAGGTTCTCGACGACTGGAACTTCCTCTCGCCGCAGCTCGAAGAGCTTTCCCGCGCGCTCAACCACGGCAAGGCGCGCCACGCGTTCGCCTTCAATCCGAAACTTTGCACCGCCCCCCTGCCCCGCGCATACCAATGGGCCGACGGCTCGGCATTCATCAACCACGTCGAGCTCGTTCGCAAAGCCCGCAACGCCGAGGTGCCGGAGAGCTTCTACACCGATCCGCTGATGTACCAGGGCGGCAGCGACGACTTTATCGGGCCCTGCGACAACGTGCTCGTGCCGAGCGAAGACTTCGGCATCGATTTCGAAGCGGAAATTGGGGTGATCACGGCCGACGTGGGCATGGGCACAAGCCCGGACGCGGCACTTGAAGGCATCCGACTGTTGCTACTCGTCAATGATGTCAGCCTGCGCAACCTGATTCCGGGCGAACTCGCCAAGGGCTTCGGCTTCTTTCAGAGCAAGCCCGCCACCGCCTTCAGCCCCGTCGCGGTCACTCCCGACGAACTCGGTGGCGCCTGGAAGGGCGGCCGAGTTCACCTGAACCTCGAAAGCGTCTGGAACGGCAAGCGCGTGGGCCTGTGCGATGCCGGGCCGGAGATGACCTTTCACTTCGGCCAATTGATCGCGCACCTCGCCAAGACGCGCAACGTGCGCGCGGGCAGCATCATCGGATCGGGCACCGTGAGCAACAAGGACTGGTCGCGCGGCTACTCGTGCATCGCAGAAAAGCGCGCCATCGAGACCATCGAGACAGGTGCGCCCAAGACTGAGTTCATGCGCTTCGGCGACACCATCCGCATCGAGATGAAGGGATCGGATGGTGCGAGCATCTTTGGCGCGATCGATCAGAAGATCGCGCCTCCGTACACAGCCTCGGCCTGAACCTTCGCCGCGCCTGGACCAGGACTTAAGCTCTCGCAATGAAATTGATCCACCACCTCATCGAAGGGCGCCTGTTCAGACTGCTCATTGCCGCCTTGCTGGTGAGCGCCGGCTTTCATGCCCATGCCGACAACTCGCGGCCCTGCCCCCCGGCGGCGCAGCCCCCGGGGCTTGAGGACGCAGAGTCTCAGACGGCGGTCGATCGCGGTTTCATGTGGCGCATCCAGAAGGATGGGCGGGTCTCCTACCTCTACGGAACCGTTCACGTTGCAAGGCACGACTGGGCTTATCCAGGCGCAACGCTGATGAGCGCCATGCGGGACAGCGACGTGGTCGCGCTGGAGCTTGACGTGCTTGACCCGTCCATCATGCAGCGCCTTTTCGCGGGCATGGCACCTCGTCCGCAGGACACCGTTGACGATGCGCTGAAGGCTCGATTGATCACGCAGATCCAAGCCGCTTGCCTACCAGAGCAGTTGCTGGAGTTGATGTCGGCTGAATTGGCTTCGACAACCCTCGTGGCGATGTCGGCCCGGCGCGACGGGCTGGACCCGACCTACGCGATCGATCGATCCTTGTCCCTGCTTGGCCACAAGCTCGGTCGGCTGGTGATCTCCCTTGAGACGCCCGAGCAGCAGCTGGCTGCGCTTCGCAGCCGCACCCGGCAGGAAGCAAAGGAAAGCATTGAACAAACACTTCATTCGCTGGAGACCGGTGAAGCAAGTCCCATGCTGCGCCGCATTGCCCGCGTGTGGGCCGAGAGCCGCTACGGCGAGCTTGATCGCTACGGCGAATGGTGCCAGTGCATGTCCACCGACTCTGAGCGGGCCTTGATGAAGCGATTGCTCGACGACCGCAACCCTGCGATGGCGCAGCGCATCGATGCACTGCATGTCGGCGGTAAGCGCGTGTTCGCCGCTGTGGGCAGCCTGCACATGATCGGGCCGCAGGGCCTGCCCCAACTCCTGGCCAAACGCGGCTACCAGGTCGAAAAGGTCGAGTTTGCGAGATGATGAAAAAGCTGCGCTCCCCTTGAAGGGCCCCTTGCTGCATTACTCGATGCCCAAAGAGTCGATGAGCGAGACTTGTGATACTTGCGAGAAGGTCGGGGTCGCATCTGCCAGAGGCGCCCCAACCCATGCACAATGAGTCGCATAACGACTGCAAGGAGACTTCATGGCCGACGCGCCTGCCTTCACCAAGCTAGTCCCCGGTTTCGACTTTCTTCAGGACCTCGTGAAGAACGCCGGCTCTGCCTTGCCCAGCATCGGGCAATGGATCGCGCCGACTCTGAATCCCGAGGAACTGGAGAGGCGTATCGAGGAGCTGCGCACGGTTCAGTTCTGGCTCGAGCAGAACGCTCGCATGCTGGGCGCCACGATCCAGGCAATGGAAGTGCAGCGAATGACCTTGTCGACCCTCAAGACCATGAATGTGCAGATGGACGACCTGCGCGACTCGCTCAAGATCCGCATGCCGGGAACGGACACGGCGGCGCCCTCGGCTGACGAGGCCGAGGAACCTACGCCGCCTGTCAAGCCGGCAGCCAAGACGGCCGCAAAGAAGACATCCCGTGGGGCGAAGACTGACACCGGCACGTCGCCCGTCGACCCCATGCAATGGTGGGGGGCGCTGACCAAGCAGTTCACTGAGCTTGCCACCAGCGCGATGAAAGACACCGCTGCCGACGCCGCGAAGAACCTCGCAACGGCGATGGTCAAGCAAGGCGCCGACGCAGCCGGACAGGCAATCAAGAAAGCCGTCAACGCGCCCGCCCCCGTCGCGCGCAAGTCGGCGACTGCCGCCCGCAAGCGCAAGTCCACTTAGATACTTTAGATTCTCTCGGCGCCGGCCATGAAGCTGTTTCTGCACGCACACGCCACGCACCCGGACGGGAAGACGGCCCTCGCCCTGGCGGCGGCGCAGATCGAGGCTCAGCGTGTTCGCGCAGACGTCGTCGGTCAGCCGACCATCGGCTGGCTCTACCTGACCGATCACCTTGGCGGGCAGACCGAGTCGCTTCTCGCGGACGTACAACGGCGCTGGCCGGGCACAGCGTGGATCGGTGCGGTAGGCGTGGGCATCTCGGGCAATGGAGTCGAGTATTTCGATGAACCTGCGGTGTCCCTGATGCTGGGTGACATCCCGCGCGAGTACTTCAAGGTGTTTTCGGGCATTCGCCCGCTCGGCACCTTCGATGTGGCCACAGCGCAAGTTCACGCTGACCCGAACACGAGCGATCTGTCTGAGCTGATCGGCGAGATGGCTGACCGCACATCGACCGGCTATCTCTTCGGTGGCCTGGCGTCGGCTCGGGCAGACGTGCCCCCTGGCGAGTGCTGGCCGGCCCGATGCGCGCATATCGCCGACGGCGTTTTTGAAGGAGGCTTATCGGGGGTCGCCTTCAGCGCAGACGTGGCGATGGTGTCGCGGGTGACGCAGGGCTGCCAGCCGGTGGGGCCCGTGCGCCACGTCACTGCCTCGGATCGCAACGTCGTGCTCACGCTCGACGATGAGCCCGCACTCGACTGTCTACTGCGCGACATGGACATCAACGACCGCGAGCCGCGCGAGGCCCTGCCCCGGCTGCGCCAGACACTCGTGGGTTTGAGCGATTCGCAGGACAACGCGTTGTCGCGGGCCGGGCAGTTCGGCAACGACACGCGGGTGCGGCATCTGGTGGGGCTTGATCCGGCGCGCAATGGCATCGCCATCGGCGACGTCGCGCCGGTGGGCACGCAACTCGCGTTCTGCAGCCGCAACACCATCGCGGCAAGGCGCGACCTGGTGCGCATCTGCAGCGAGATCCGGGAGGAGCTTGCACCGGAAGCCTTATCGATGGAGACGGCGCTTGCCTTGAAGGGAACCGGCCTCGAACACGCGCCGCAGAGGATCGCGGGCGCGGTGTACGTGAGTTGCGCCGGACGAGGCGGCGGACACTTCGGTGCGCCGTCGGCGGAGCTCGCGATCGTGAGGCACGCCTTGGGCGATGTCCCGCTGGTGGGGTTTTTCGCAAGCGGCGAGATAGCACGGCATCACCTCTACGGGTACACGGGCGTCCTGACTGTGTTCACAGCCTGATTCGTGGCCTGAGAGGCTGAGAATATTTCGATCATGCCCGCTCATCACGCCAAAAGGCCTCTGCTCGTCGTTGCAAATGCTCGCCATAGCACGAGCTATGGCTGCCCTTTACGCCTAGGAGTCTGCGCGGCAGAAGGTTTGAAAAATGATCCTCCGAATTTTGACCTCTCAGAATCGCGCAGGCTCGATTTTCTCGATGTTGCCAAGGGGTCAGCGAGCCCTGAAATTGCCACTTTCTGCGGCAACGGTCTTCTGCCGGGCAGACTCCTAGATCAGGCGCCTTTTGACGTGCTGCTCGGGCACGCTCGAAAAACTCTCAGCCTCTGAGCAGAGGCGAATTGACTCTCGCAAGCATCGCATCGCGTTACAGTGACTGGACCTGCCTATGAACGCCCCACTGCGAAGCGACTCTGCCGTCCCCCGCTCTGCCGCTCCCGTCACTGACCGCGTCCAACGTCGCACCCAGGTGGTGGCTGAACTCAGCGCCGTGCTGCCCAAGCATGCCTTGCTCTGGCAAAACGAGGACACCATTCCCTACGAATGCGACGGGCTCACCGCCTATCGCCAGCAACCACTGGTTGTGGTCCTTCCCGAGACCGAAGCACAAGTCGCCGCCGTGCTGCGCACCTGCCATCGGCTCGACGTGCCAGTGGTGCCGCGAGGCGCCGGAACGGGCCTGTCGGGCGGTGCGCTTCCACATCGGCGGGGGGTGACCCTCAGCCTCGCCAAGTTCAACAAGATCCTCTCGCTCGACCCTCACGCGCGCACGGCACGGGTGCAATGCGGCGTGCGCAACCTCGCGATCAGCGAGGCCGCCGCACCACATCGCCTGTACTACGCGCCCGACCCGAGCAGCCAAATCGCCTGCACCATCGGAGGCAACGTGGCTGAAAACTCGGGTGGCGTGCACTGCCTCAAGTACGGACTCACGCTGCACAACGTATTGCGCGTGAAGGGCTTCCTGGTCGACGGCGAGGCGGTGGACATTGGCAGCGAGGCGCTCGACGCGCCAGGCCTCGACCTGTTGACCGTGCTGGTCGGTAGCGAAGGCATGCTCGCGGTCGTGACCGAGGTCACCGTCAAGCTCATTCCGATGCCCCAGGTGGCGCGCTGCATCATGGCGAGCTTCGACGACATTCGGCATGCAGGCAATGCGGTGGCGAACGTGATCGCCGCCGGCATCATCCCTGCGGGACTCGAAATGATGGACAAGCCAATGACAGCGGCCGTCGAGTCCTACGTGCATGCTGGCTACGACCTCGATGCCGCAGCCATCCTGCTGTGCGAGAGCGATGGCACGCCCGAGGAAGTGGAAGAGGAGATCGCGCGCATGGTCGACGTGCTGCGCTCGAGTGGTGCGAACGGCATTCAGGTGAGCGAGAACGAGGCGCAAAGGCTCAAATTCTGGAGCGGCCGCAAGAACGCCTTCCCGGCCAGCGGTCGCATCAGCCCCGACTACATGTGCATGGACTCGACCATCCCGCGCAAGCGGCTGGCCGACATCCTGATCGCCATTGCGCAGATGGAAAAGAAGTACGGCCTGCGCTGCGTCAACGTCTTTCATGCGGGCGACGGCAACTTGCATCCGCTCATCCTCTACGACGCGAACGACGCCGACCAGCTTCGTCGCTGCGAGCAGTTCGGCGCCGACATCCTCGAAACGAGCGTCGCCCTGGGCGGCACGGTGACGGGCGAGCACGGCGTGGGCGTCGAGAAACTCACGTCGATGTGCGTGCAGTTCTCGGCCAACGAACGCGAACAGATGCTCGGCGTGAAACGTGCCTTCGACCCGAAAGAGCTACTCAACCCCGGCAAGGTGATTCCCACCCTGGCGCGCTGCGCGGAGGGAGGCAAGATGCACGTGCATCGCGGCTTGCTGCCCTTCGCAGACATACCTCGCTTCTGAAGAGGCTAAGAGTCTTTCAATCATGCCCGCTCATCGCAGAGCCGCCTGCTCGTCGTTGCAAATGATCGCCATAGCCCAAGCTATGGCTGCGCTTTGCGCCTCATATGGTCGCGGTGCAACCATGATGCCTAGATAAGACGCCTTCTGGCGCGCTGCTGGGCACACTTGAAAAACTCTCAGCCTCTGACATGCCGGATACCGACCCCGCGCTGCGGCGATTGATCGACCAAGTGAAGTCGGCCGGAAGCCACGCCACGGCCCTGGACATTCGCGGCGGCAATACCAAGGCCTTCTATGGAGAAGAACAGCAAGGCGCCATTCTCGACACGACTGGACTTCGAGGCATTTCGGTTTACGAACCAACCGAACTCGTCATCACTGCACGCTGCGGGACGCCACTGGCCGAGCTCGAAGCGACGCTCGCCGAACGCGGCCAGCACCTTCCCTTCGAGCCGCCGCATTTCGCGCCCGGCGGCACCGTCGGGGGCATGGTGGCCACAGGTTTATCGGGGCCGTCGCGTGCCGCGATCGGATCGGTGCGCGACTTCGTGCTCGGCGCCACGCTGCTCAACGGTCGCGGGGACGTGCTGCGCTTCGGAGGCCAAGTGATGAAGAACGTTGCAGGCTACGACGTCTCGCGCCTGCTCGCCGGGTCGATGGGCACGCTGGGCGTGATCCTCGATGTCTCGCTCAAGGTGCTGCCGATGGCGAACGCGAACGCCACCGTGCGGTTCCAGATCGACGAGGCCACCGCGCTGCAGCGCCTGAACGAATGGGCTGCAAAGCCCTTGCCGATCAACGCGAGTGCCTGGTGGAGCGACACGCTCGTGGTGCGGCTGCGCGGCGCGCTCGCGGCGGTCAATGCGGCCATCGATGCACTGGGCGGCGACCTGATCGAAGCCGACTTGGGCCCCCCGTTCTGGCAAGGCCTTCGCGATCACACCGACGAATTCTTCGAGCACGCAAGCAAGGCGGTCGACGGTGACGCGACGCTCTGGCGCTTGTCGGTACCAAGCACGACGCCACCATTGAAATTACACGGCGAGATCCTCGTGGAATGGGGCGGAGCCCAGCGCTGGCTTGTGAGCGCACAGCCCGCGGCCCAGGTGCGCGAGGCGGTGAAATTGGCGGGTGGCCACGCGACGATCTTTCGCGGCAAGGACAAGTCGGCGGGTGTGTTCGCACCGCTCGCGCCGGCGCTCGTGCGCATCCATCGCAATCTTAAGAAATCCTTCGACCCGGCGAGTGTGTTCAACCCCGGCCGTCTGTACACCGGGCTCTAAGGCTGAGAGTATTTCGAGCGTGTTCGAGCAGCACGTCAAGAGGCACCTGATGCGAACGCAAAGCGCAGCCATAGCGCCTGCTATGGCAAGCATTGCAATGACGAGCAGGGGGCTTTTAGCGTGATGAGCGGGTGATCGAAATACTCTCAGCCTCTGACACTTCATGCAAACCCAGCTCGCGCCCGAATTCAAGAACACGCCCGAAGGCGAAGCGGCGGAAGCCATTCTTCGCAAGTGCGTGCATTGCGGCTTTTGCACCGCAACCTGCCCCACCTACCAGTTGCTGGGCGACGAACTCGATGGGCCGCGTGGACGAATCTATCTCATCAAGCAAGTGCTCGAAGGCCATGCACCCACGCGCAAGACGCAGTTGCACCTCGACCGCTGCCTCACCTGCCGCAATTGCGAAACGACTTGCCCCTCGGGCGTGCAGTACGGGCAACTGGTGGAGATCGGGCGAGACATCGTCGAAGAGCGCGTGCAACGGCCTGCGGGCGAGCGGGCCGTCCGATGGCTGCTCAAAGAAGGTCTCACATCGCCTCTTTTCGCGCCAGCGATGAAAGTCGGCCAATTGATGCGGCCCCTGCTGCCCGAGAGCTTGCAAAACAAGGTCCCTGCCAAGGCAGGAGAGGAGGCGCATCGCTGGCCTACCCGAGCGCATCCGCGTGCCGTGCTTTTGCTGATGGGCTGCGTACAGCCGGCGATGATGCCCAATATCAACAGCGCAACTGCGCGCGTGCTCGACGCGGCTGGCATCCAGACATTGGTGGCCGACGAGGCAGGCTGCTGCGCAGCCATCAAACTGCACCTGGGTGACCACGAGGGCGGTCTCGCCGACATGCGGCGAAACATCGATGCCTGGTGGCCCGCCCTGTTGTCGGGTAAGGTCGAGGCGATCGTGATGAACGCGTCGGGCTGCGGCGCGACAGTGAAGGACTACGGGCGCGCGCTGGCCCATGACCCGGCATATGCTGACAAGGCCCAACGAATCTCGCAGCTCACGAAGGACTTGAGTGAACTGCTGCCCGGTCTCATGCCAATGCTCAAGAACAAGGTTCGTCGCCGCAAGGTCACGCGCCTCGCCTTCCATTCGCCGTGCACGCTGCAACATGGGCAGCAGTTGCGAGGCGGTGTGGAAATGGCACTCAACGAACTTGGGTTCGACGTGCAAGTCGCGCCACGAGAAAGTCACCTTTGCTGTGGATCGGCGGGAACGTATTCGCTTCTTCAACCGGAGATGGCCTATGCCTTGCGCGACCGCAAGCTCGGCCAGCTTGAATCCTTAGAGGCACAGGCTATCTTATCGGCCAACATCGGCTGCATCCAGCATCTGCAGAGCGGGACACAAACACCGGTGAGGCATTGGGTGGAGATCGTGGACGAAGCGCTTTCGTAGCCCGAAAGGCCACGAAACTCGGCTTCGTCCGGGAAAGGGAGTTTGCAAGCTGGAGGAGCCTGCTGGCACATCAATCGCTCACTATCCATTTTTTCGTGTAGCAACTTCTGACCATCAATCCGGCAAGCAGCTCTTGCTTGCAGCAAATACTCTAGTCATTCCTTGCCACCGCCGAGGCTGGCCTTTATCTTTCAATAGACATGATTACTAAGACCAAGCTCTCTTCCATCGCCGAAGACACTGAACTTGAAGTGCGGCACAGCGACATCCACGGCGTCGGCACCTTCGCTCTGCGCGGCATGCCGCGTGGCCATCTCGTGGGGCGTTACGAGGGGCGGCGCTACGCCCCGGAAGAGGAGAACGACCGGCACTGGGATCAAGAGCTGACCTATGTCTTCGGCCTGTCCGATGGAACGCTGATCGACGGCGCGGAAGGCGGCAACGCGACCCGGCACATCAACCACTCGTGTGCGCCGAATTGCGAGGCCAGCGAGGAAGCCGACGAGGACGGTCAGTTGCAAATCGTGATCCACACACGACGGCGATTTCGACGGGGGGAAGAACTCTTCATCGACTATCGCCTCGACGTGGGCGATTCAGACCCGGCGGACTACCCATGCCGGTGCGGGGCAGCCGCCTGCCGCGGCACCATGGCGAATACCGAAGCTTGAGAGCGACACTAGCCGCGCAGCTTGTCGATGCGCTTGCGGGCAGCGCGCGAAACGAACTGACGTTCGAAGTAGTTCGCCTGCGTGAGCAGTTGTTGGCCCTGAGCTTGGCAAGCGTCCTGCGTGCGGGAAAGATCGTCAGGCGACACGGTGGACTGGGCCTTTTCGGCGGCTTTCAGCAATGCATCGGCTTCAGGGCCGCGCACGCCTTGCTTGTAGACGGAGCCGACGAAGGCAAACGAGGCCGTCACGATCGGCAGCAACTGCACTTCTGCTTCCGCATCGCCTTCGCGCATCCGCTTGGCCATGGGAGCGGCTCGTGCCTGCAGTGCCGCCACACAAGCCGCCGCCTGTTTGGGGCTCGGATCGGCGAGCGCTGCTCCAGCCCAGAGGGCCAGGATGCAGGTGGAAACTCTTGAAAAACGCATTCGCTTGAAACTCCGTGGCGGTGCTTTCAACATTGCAGGGACGAGGTGGGTACTCATTCGAGCCGGACGGCCTTCGACCGGTGACTCATGACAGGGTTCCGGTCGTTTCAAACGTCCAAATCACCGTGCAGGGGCGTAATTTTCAGAACGTTTAATAACACTCTCAGGACGACGCCTCTTCCAACGACAACAATTCTTGTTATTCCCCGCGGGGAGGCGACCCACAACGTGGCGCCGCGGCACTTCGAAGTGCGATTCAGCACAAAAGGCCGAAGCGGGCATTCCCAAGGGACCGGAAGGTCCCTTCTTTTTTGCCCTCTCGCGAGGCCCTTCCGTTCAGGTGCTTGTTACAGCCCCACCATTTCTGCCAACTGCTCGGCTGTCACTGCCCCGTCGTGCTTGCCGAATTGTCCGTTCTTGCTGTTGCGGTAGACGATCAGCGGCACGCTTTCCGCGCCGAGCTGTCTGAAGATGTCTGTGTTGGCCTGGACCTTCTTTATGACATCACCGCCCACGCTCTGATTGGCGGTAATACCACCACCATGAGCTAGCACGCTGGTCTCGTTCTCGTTCATTGCGGCCGCCGGGTCGGGGGAGGCCAGGATGGTTGCGCCCTGGGGCGCCGACGAGCTGCGCAACAGGCCGATGGGCATCCACACAATCTTCAGCTTGGTGGACAGCGACTTGGCGTTCGTCCACAACTGGGCGCAATGTGGGCAGGTGGGGTCGAAGAAGACGTAGACCGTGTTGGCGGCCATTACCGGGCCGGTGGTGAAGCCGGCGCCCTTGGATGCGGCTTCGTAAGCGTCACGCGGCGAAGACTGCGGACTGGCCGTTGTGGACGAGGCGTTGGATGCGGCTGGCGCCGCTGCCGCGGAGGACTCCGAAGTCGGTGCCGGCTTGTCGCAGGCAGCGAGGGTCAGAGCAATAACCGCGAGCATGCTCGCGTTGATAAGGGAACGTTGGCGATTCACGTGACGGGGTCCTTCAAGATGTTGCTTAGCAGCGAGTTAGGTGGCCGATCTTGGGAAAGGAGTTCTGACCTCCTTGCGCGACACATCGAATTTACAGCTCCGGGCGGGCGATTTTCGCCCCCCAGGGGATGAGAGTATTTCAAAAGCATCCAAGGGCTTCTGGTCAAATGAGGCAGCCTCTAGGCTCTCTAGGCCGTGTGCACCTCTACCACGAGCGGGACGGGCTTGGCACGCAGCGCCCAGATGACCCCGGCCAAGAGTAGCGCTACGCCGGCAAGAGTAGTGCTTGCAGGCAACGCCCCTCGCAGAATGAAGGCATAGGCAAGTGCCGCCAGCGTTTCGAAGACGATCAACTGCCCTGCCAGCGTGGTCGGTAGGCGTTGGCTCGCTTCATTCCAGCAAAGGGTGCCCAGCCATGAAGCCAGCAGTCCGATGGCGAGCATGAGGCCAACGAAGAGCGCAGGCCGCGCTCCGAGCGGCATGGAAAACGACTGCCCACTGACGCTGTTCCATATCCAGAACCCCGCGTAGCCTAAAAATGCCACCGGCAGCGTCGCGAGACCTTGCGCCGTTGCCCACGTGCGCGGGCTGCGATCGGGGTGGGCACGCAGCCAATCGGCATTTCGAATGGGGTACCAGGTCCAGCAGATCAGAGCACCTATGGCGAGAAGCGCGCCCCATGCGTAGCTGCCAATGTCGGCATGGTTCTGCGCACGCAGATGGTCGAACTCGACGTGGTTCACGAGCGCGATGCCGACTCCAATCAAGGCAAGCGAGGCTGCGAGCCTGCGCCAGGGAAGCCGTCCATCGCGTTTCGCATCGCGCAAGTTGGAGCTGATGGCTATGACCACCGGCAAGGTGCCGATGATCATCGTCGGCAGCGGCCCGCCTGCACGCTGGATCGCGGCGGCGAGGCACAGGTAATACAGCAAGTTGCCCACCATTGACAGCTTGAGCGCCTCTTTCCAGTCGCTGCGCGTGAATTGCGCGAGCCGTGCGCGATCGAACCAGACGAGGGGGACGGCGATCACGCCGAAAGCCAGGTAGCGTGCGAACGAGAGCAATGCCGCAGGGTATTCCGGCAGCATCAGCGGGGCGATGAAGACCAAACCCCACATCAGGCCCGCGGCCAGCGCGAACAGGGCTCCGATGAACACGCCCGTCTCACCACACCTTGCAGGGCTTCTGCCGCACCATGGGCTGGCCGGGCTTGCAGGTGAACGCCTGTGCAAACTCGGGCATATTTGCCACCACGCCATTGATGCGATATCGCGCCGGCGAGTGCGGATCGGTCAGCGCGCGCAGGCGCAGGATTTCAGGCCGTGCGTTAGTGCAGGCCCATTGGGCATAGCCGATGAAAAAGCGCTGCTCGGGCGTGAAACCGTCCACCGGCTCGAGCTTCTGATTGGCCGTGGTCGCCTTCCACGCCACATACGCGAGGATGGTGCCGCCTAAATCGGCAACGTCTTCGCCGACGGTCAGTTTGCCGTTGATCTTGATGTCATCGACGACTGTGTAGCCTGAATACTGGTCGACGATGCAGGACGTCCGCTTCGTGAACTCGTCGGCGTCTTTCTTCGTCCACCAGTCACGCAGATTGCCCTTCGCATCGAACTGGCGTCCTTCGTCGTCGAAGGCGTGCGTCAATTCGTGGCCGATGGTGGCGCCGGTATTGCCGAAGTTGGGCGCATCGTCCAGCTTGGGGTCGAAAAGTGGCGGCTGAAGAATGCCTGCCGGGAAATTGATGTCGTTCATCTGTGGGCTGTAGTACGCGTTGACGGTGGGCGGCGTCATCTCCCATTCATTGCGGTCCACAGGCTTGCCGACCTTGGCAAATTGGCGCTTCAACTCAAAGGTTTGGCTGCGCTGGACATTGCCGAAGTGATCACCACGGTGCACTTCAAGTGCACCGTAGTCACGCCATTTGTCGGGGTACCCGATCTTGTTGACAAGGGTGCGAAGCTTTTCGAGCGCAGCGGCTTTCGTCGATGCGCTCATCCAGTCGAGGGTCGCGATGCGCGTTTCCATGGCGCGCTCGATAGCCTTCGTCATGTCCGCGGCTCGTTGCTTGGTCTCGGGCGCGAAGGTGCGCTTGGCAAATACCTGGCCGAGTGCTTCGCCAAGGTCTCGATCGACGGCGCGCACGCAAGTCTTCCAGCGCGGCGGCATCTTCTCGATGCCGCGCAGCTTGGTCGAGAAGAAGTCGAAGTTCGCCTGCACGAATGGCCTGGACAGATTGGCCGCCTGCGCGTCGACAATCTTCCAGCGCAGGTAAGTCTTCCAGTCGGCCAGCGAGCGCTTGCCGAGCATGCTGTTGAGCTTCTCGAAGAACGCCGGTTGGGCGACGTTGATAGCCGCTGCGAAGGGCACGTCAAGGGCCTCGAGATAAGCTGGCCAGTCGAAGTTCGGCGCGATTTTCTTGAGCTGCGCAAGCGTCATCTTGTGGTAGACCTTGTGCGGATCGCGGCGGTCTTCGCTTTTGAGCGAGGAGCGGGCCAGATCGGTTTCCATCGCGAGCACGGTGTGGGCATTGGCAGAGGCCGTTGGATGCGAGTCTCCCAGCAGCTCAAACATGCGCACGACGTGCGCGTGGTAGGCGCTGCGGATGTCCTTGGACTTGGCATCCGTCTTCAAGTACTGCTCGCGGTCCGGCAGACCCAGGCCGCCAGCGTCCGCCGTCGTGATGATTTGCGAAGAGTTGGCGAAGTCCTGCTCTGAGGCGAACCGGAAAATCGCGTTATCAGTGCCCGTCAGGTGCAGCCACGCAGTGAGCCGGGCCGCGTCCTTTGTCTTCTTGAGCTTGGCGACTCGATCGAGGGCGGGCTGGATGGGCTCGGCGCCCACAACGTCGATGGTCGACTCATCCATGCAGGACGCAAAGTAGTCACCGGTCTTTTGCTCTGAGGGCGTGCGATCGAGGCGCGCTACCGAGACCTCGTTCAGCAGGCCCCAAAGGAAGTGCAGGTTTTCATCATGCAGCTTGCCGTAGACACTCCAGCTCGATTGGTCGGCAGGAATCGGATTCTTCTGCTCCCAGCCTGCGCAGGCGTAGCGATAGAAATCCACGCAGGCTTCCAAGGTCTTGTCCATCGACGTGAGGTCGAGGCTCGGAGAGTACGGCAGCGAAGTGAGCGGTGCGTCAGGCGGGGACTGCGCGAAGGTCGACAAGGACGGGGTCAGTGCGAGCGCTGCAGTGATCGCAATGCACGACAAGATGCTGTTCGGGGCCATGGTTGAACTCTCTCGTGCGAGTTCGCTGGAGCTTCAGTGCGCCTTGCCCTTGGGACGCTCGATCGCCGCGCCGGGCGCGTGGAAGGCGACTTGTTCCGCCTGGAGGTTGCCCTCGTCCGGCGCAATCAGTTCGGACCGCATCGCTATTGCCACCGACGCTGGATTGACCTTGCTATTCGGGTGTGCCGCTGCCTCGACCATGTTTCGGTACAGGCTGCTCGGCAGCAGCATGGCGAGTTCCAGGCTCAGTTCGTTCGCGCGGTCGTAGTCCTCGACGGGAGAGGTCTTGTCGAGCGATCCGACGAGTACGAGGTAGAGGGCCACCTTCTCGGCCAGATCAAGTTTTTCGCGTGCTGGGAGATTTTTCATGAGAGCAATCCTGTTGGTCTTGGGGCGACAGCGTACCTCAGCGGTTGCTGAATCGGCTCGAGGAATGCGCGCAATCACCTTTGGGCAAGGTCGATTCGGCACTTGCCCGGGTTCAAATCGTCTTGCCGAGGAACTTTCCGCCTCGTGTCTGGAGTGCGGTGCGAACAGGGAACACGCGACCAGGCGGCCAAATTCCTCGACGGCGTGAAGAGCGTCCGGGCCGACGTCAAAGTCCCGGTGTAAGGCACCCCGATCCGTTCGCGCTATCCAAGCCTTTCGTGTCGCGCATTACTCGGATCCGAGTTGTTGACGTCCCAGTCCAATCGTAATCGGGCTTCGACAAGCTCAGCCTGAAGGGACACCGGTCAATGCAGCGAAGGGCTTCGATACCTCAGCTTGAACGGAGTCGGGTTGGGTCGGGCTGGCTCAGCTCTAGCCCGTTCGGTTTAGCCAGCGCCAACGAGCGGGGCAGCAAATCAATACAGTGGCTGCCTGCCTCAACGTTCGATGACAAACCAAGAAGAAGCCCCCGACGTATTTTCGTCGAGGGTTAATCAAGAGCGCCGGCTCGACAGTGGGGATCACGTCCAGTCCAACCGATCGGTGGCGGTCAACGGACCCTGCCTTCCTTCCAGGCGTTCAGCAGCTTGTCGTACTGAATCGTCTCGCCCTTCGGCTTTTCGTTGGCCAACTTCTTCCAAGGCGCGCCCTTGTCGGACAGGTACTTGTTGGGGTCACCCTTTGGATTTAGCTTGGGCGCGCAGTGCGCCATGCCTGCCCGCTCGAGGCGGCCCATCACCTGGTCCATCTCTTCGGCGAGGTTGTCCATTGCAGCTTGTGGCGTTTTCTCTCCCGTCACCGCCACGGCCACGTTCTTCCACCAAAGCTGGGCGAGCTTCGGGTAGTCGGGAACGTTGGTGCCGGTCGGCGTCCAGGCCACGCGGGCGGGGCTGCGGTAGAACTCGATCAGGCCGCCGTACTTGTTCGCGTTCTGCGTGAAATAGTCGTGGCGGATGTCGCTGTCGCGGATGAAGGTCAGGCCGGTGATCGACTTCTTGAGCGAGGTTGTCTTCGAGGTGATGAACTGCGCGTACAGCCAGGCTGCAGCGGTCTTGTTCGGATCATGGTCCTTGAAAAAGGTCCACGAACCGACGTCCTGGTAGCCGTTCTGCATGCCCTGCTTCCAGTATGGACCGTTCGGGCCTGGCGCCATGCGCCACTTTGGTGAACCGTCTTCGTTCACCACAGGCAGGCCCTTCTTGGTCATGTCGGCAGTGAAGGCGGTGTACCAGAAGATCTGCTGGGCAATCTGGCCTTGTGCGGGCACCGGACCGGCTTCGCCGAAGGTCATGCCTGTGGCCTCCTTGGGTGCGTACTTCTTCATCCAGTCAACGTACTTGGTGAGCGCGTAGACGGCGGCCGGCGAGTTGGTTGCACCACCCCGCGACACCGATGCCCCCACCGGCGTGCACTTGTCTGGGCCGACGCGAATGCCCCACTCGTCTACCGGCAGGCCATTTGGAATGCCGATGTCGGCTGTGCCGGCCATCGACAGCCATGCATCGGTGAAGCGCCACCCGAGCGATGGATCCTTCTTGCCGTAGTCCATGTGGCCGTAGATGGTCTTGCCGTCGACCATCTTCACGTCGTTGGTGAAGAACTCGGCGATGTCTTCATAGGCACTCCAGTTCAATGGCACGCCCAGGTCGTAGCCGTACTTGGCCTTGAACTTGTCCTGCAAGTCCTTCTTGGCGAATAGGTCGGCACGGAACCAGTACAGATTTGCGAACTGCTGGTCGGGAAGTTGATAGAGCTTCTTGTCCGGCGCGGTCGTGAAGCTCGTGCCGATGAAGTCCTTCAGGTCCAGGCCCGGATTGGTGTATTCCTTGCCTGCACCGGCCATGTAGTCCGACAAAGCGAGGATCTTGCCGTAGCGGTAGTGGGTGCCGATGAGATCGGAGTCGCTGATCCAGCCGTCATAAATCGACCTGCCCGACTGCATCGAGGTCTGCAGCTTCTCGACGACGTCGCCTTCCTGAATGATGTCGTGCTTGACCTTGATCCCGGTGATCTCTTCGAAGGCTTTGGCCAGCGTCTTCGATTCGTACTCGTGCGTCGTGATGGTCTCGGAAACCACCGAGATTTCCTTCACGCCCTTGGCTTGGAGCTTCTTGGCCGCATCGATGAACCACTTCATCTCCTCCATCTGCTTGTCCTTGGACAAGGTGGAAGGCTGGAACTCGCTGTCGACCCACTTCTTGGCCTCGGCCTCGCCGGCGTGCGCGCCCTGGCCCATGACCATAGCGGCGGCAGCGAAGGCGATGGCATTCACGCGCAACTTCATTCTGTGTCTCCTCAAAGTCTTCCCTTCATTGCTTCGACATGCCGGCTGGGAAGGAGGGGCCGGATGCCTGCTCCCAAGAGAACTACCCTTTGCGCAGGATCAACGCGAGCAACAGCATCGACGCCACGAAACTGATCCAGATGGAGGGCTCCTGGTCGAGCGAGAACCAGGCCACCATTTTTTCGCTGACCGCCACGAACGCGAGGTTCACGTAGGCGGCGCTCAGAAGGCCGATGAAGAGTCGATCGCCGCGCTTTGTCTCCATCGGCAGGAATCCCTTGCGCACGACCGTGGGGACCTTGATCTCCAAGATGGTCATGAGGATCAGCATCAGCACGATGCTGGTGAAGAACACTGCAACGGGAAGTGTCCAGGCCATCCATTCGAACATGTCCATCACTCCTGTCCTGCCCCGTCCGAGGAGCTTGTCACTACACGCGGCCCATCGCGAAACCTTTCGCGATGTAATGCCGCACGAACCAGATCACGACGGCACCTGGGACGATGGTGAGAACGCCTGCGGCAGCCAGCACACCCCAATCCATCCCGCTTGCACTCACGGTGCGCGTCATCGTCGCGACGATGGGTTTTGCGTTCACGCTCGTCAATGTTCTCGCCATCAGCAACTCGACCCAACTGAACATGAAGCAGAAGAAAGCTGCCACGCCCACGCCCGCCTTGATCAGCGGAATGAACACCGTCAGGAAGAAGCGCGGGAAGGAATATCCATCGATGTAGGCCGTCTCGTCGATCTCGCGAGGAATGCCGCTCATGAAGCCTTCGAGAATCCACACCGCGAGCGGCACGTTGAACAGCAGATGTGCGAGCGCCACAGCAATGTGCGTGTCCATCAATCCGAGCGTCGTGTAGAGCTGGAAGAAGGGCAGCAAAAACACCGCGGGCGGCGTCATGCGGTTGGTGAGAAGCCAGAAGAAGACGTGCTTGTCGCCGAGGAAGCTGTAACGCGAGAACGCGTAAGCCGCGGGCAACGCGACCAAGAGCGAGATCACCGTGTTGATCGCGACGTAGATGATCGAGTTGATGTAGCCCGAGTACCAGCTTTCGTCGGTGAAGATCGTCTTGTAGTGGTCCCAGGTGAAGTGCTGAGGGAAGAGGCTGAAGGTAGACAGGATCTCTTCATTCGTCTTGAACGACATGTTGACCATCCAGTACACCGGGAGAATGGCGAAGACGAGGTAGAGGACCAGGAAGACGATCCGCTTCTGAAAGCGCTTGTTATCCATGAGCCGCCTGCCCAGTGTCTTGCGTGCCCACGCGCTGCATCCAGTTGTAGAGGATGAAGCACAGCAGCAGGATGATGAGGAAGTAGATCAGCGAGAAAGCCGCTGCAGGTCCGAGATCGAATTGGCCGACCGCCTTTTGCGTGAGGTATTGCGAGAGGAATGTCGTCGAGTTGCCCGGCCCGCCTCCGGTCAGCACGAAGGGCTCGGTGTAAATCATGAAGCTGTCCATGAATCTCAGCAGCACGGCAATCATCAGCACACCACGCAGCTTGGGCAGTTGAATGAAGCGAAAAGCCGCGAGCTTGCTGGCGCCATCGATGCGCGCGGCCTGGTAGTAGGCGTCAGGAATGGCTCGCAGGCCGGCGTAGCAAAGCAAAGCGACGAGCGGTGTCCAGTGCCACACGTCCATCAGCAGCACCGTGAACCATGCGTGTGTCGCGTTGCCGGTGTAGCTGTAGTTGAAGCCGAGCTTCGCGAATGCCGCACCCATGAGGCCGATGTCCGTGCGGCCGTAGATCTGCCAGATGGTGCCGACGACGTTCCAGGGGATCAGCAGCGAGATCGCCACGACCACGAGCACAGCGGACGCTTGCCAGCCTTTGGCCGGCATCGACAGGGCGAGCATGATGCCCAGCGGAATCTCGACCAGAAGCACCGCGAAGGAAAAGGTGATTTGCCGCAGCAACGCACCTTGCAGGTCGTCGTCGCGCATCACGGCCTTGAACCACTCGGTGCCGACGAATACGCGGCGTTCGGGCGAGATGATGTCCTGCACCGAATAGTTCACGACCGTCATTAAGGGAAGGATGGCCGAGAAGGCCACGCACAGGATGACAGGGAGGATCAGGAACCAGGCCTTTTGATTGACGGGCTTCATTCGTTTGACTCCGCGGCCGTCGCCCTCACCCCAGCCCGCTCCCAGGGGGAGAGGGAGGAATGCAAATGTCGTGACAGCCTGAGTTCACTGAACTGCAAATGGCGTGATGGCACGAGTCCACTGAACTGCTCGCTCTCCCTCTGGGAGAAGGCTGGGGTGAGGGTACTCACGCAATCAACTCCTCATTCTTGTAAAAGCAGGTGTGGCTGCCCAACACGTTGAGCCACACGTCGTCACCCATGGCCGGCTTCTTCGCTTCAGGACTGAGCCGCGCACGAATCACCATGTCGCCGCTCGTCGCCGTGAGCAGCCAGTACGTGCCGATGTCCTGCGCCTTCCGGACTTTGGCGGGCAATGCATCGGCCTGCCCCGGTTGTGCAAGCTGCACATATTCGGGCCGCACCCCCAGCGTGAAATCACCTGCAGAAGCCAAGGCCGGATTTGTACGCCCGCGCAATACATGTCCGCCGACGAGGATGGTGTCGCCTTGTGCTTTGGCCGGCAGGAAGTTCATGCCGGGCGAACCGATGAAATTGCCGACGAAGGTGTGTTTCGGACGCTCGAAGAGGTCGGATGCCGACCCCACTTGTACCGCCCGTCCGCGCGTCATGACCACCACCTGGTCGGCGAAGGTCAGCGCCTCGACCTGGTCGTGCGTGACGTAGACGAGCGTGAGCTTCAGCTCGTGGTGAATCTGCTTGAGCTTGCGGCGCAGTTGCCACTTCAGGTGCGGATCGATCACCGTCAGCGGCTCGTCGAAAAGCACCGCACTCACGTCTTCGCGCACCAGCCCGCGGCCGAGCGAGATCTTCTGCTTGGCATCGGCCGCGAGGCCCGCCGCGCGCATGTTGAGCTGCCCGCTCATTTCGAGCATCTCGGCGATGACACCCACACGCTGCTTGATCTTGTCAGCCGCAACGCCGCGATTTCTCAGCGGAAACGCAAGGTTCTCTGCCACCGACATCGTGTCGTAGATCACTGGGAACTGGAACACCTGCGCGATGTTGCGTTCTTGCGGCGACTTCCTGGTGACATCGACGCCGTCGAACTTCACCGTGCCCTGCGAGGGCATGACGAGGCCAGAGACGATGTTGAGCATCGTCGTCTTGCCGCAGCCGGAAGGGCCGAGCAGCGCATAGGCGCCGCCATCGTCGAAGCTCATCTTGAGTGGCAGCAGCGCGTAGTCTTCGTCGCACTTGGGGTTGGCCTTGTAAGCGTGAGCCAGGTCGAGATCGATGCGAGCCATGTCAGCGCACCTCCAGCGGTGCAACGAGCAAATTGCCGGCGGCGTCGAAGACGTAGACCTGCAACGGATTGACGTAAAGCGTGATCGCCTCGCCAAGCATGAATTGATGAACGCCGGTGAGCTGCGCCACGAGTTCGCCGATTGCGGTCTCTACGTGTACGAAGGTGTCCGAACCAGAAATTTCGGCAAGTTCGACCTTGCCGGGCAACGCAAGATCACCATCGCGTTGTCGCACACGAAGCGCACTCGCACGAACGCCAATGGTCAGCACTGGTGTGCTCGACGACGGCAGCGGCACCGACAAATTGACGCCTGCATGCAAGGTCACGCCGATGGTCGCAGCCGTGCCCGGCAGCAGGTTCATCGGCGGATCGCTGAAAGCGCGGGCCACGCGGATCGACTTCGGCTTGTGGAACACATCGGCCGTGGGGCCATACTGCAACAACTCTCCAGCATCGAGCACTGCCGTGTAGCCGCCCAGCAGCAAAGCTTCGGTTGGCTCGGTGGTGGCATAGACCACCGTCGATTCGCCGGTCGCGAACAACTGTGACAGTTCCTCGCGCAACTCTTCGCGCAGCTTGTAATCCAGATTCACCAGGGGCTCGTCGAGCAGCATCAAAGGCGACTTCTTCGCCAATGCACGTGCGAGCGCCACGCGCTGCTGCTGACCACCCGACAACTCGGCTGGCAGGCGCTTCAGAAACTGCTCGATGTGCAGCTTCGCCGCAAGCTCGTTCACGCGTTGCGCAATTCCATTTTCACCACGCAACTTCAGGGGCGACGCGATGTTGTCCGCCACCGTCATCGACGGGTAGTTGATGAACTGCTGATACACCATGGACACGTTGCGGTCGCGCACCGGCTTTCCCGTCACTTCCAGGCCGTCGGCCAGCACGCGGCCCTTGGAGGGGGCATCGAGCCCGGCCATCACCCGCATCAGCGAGGTCTTGCCGGCCTGCGTCGCGCCCAGCAGCACCGTCACCGCACGAGGCACCAATGTGAGGTCGAGCGGATAAAGGTGAGTTTGCGCGCCCACCTGCTTTTCGATGCGTTCAAGCATCAGTTCCATGTCATCTCCGAACTCGCCTTGTTCGCGCCTGCCGTCTGCGCGGCTATGGATTCCCAATTCGATGAGCACCACTGCGCGACATCGTCGCGCTGCTCGACCGTCAGGTGCAGGCCGAGCTTGCTGCGTCGCCACAGCACGTCGTCGGCACTGCGCGCCCATTCGTGTTCATGCAGGTAGTTCAGTTCTGCCTCGAAGAGGCCTGGTGCCACTTCGGCGCCGAGGCCATCGCGCAGCAGCACCTCGACGCGCGAGCCGTAGGCGCGAGACAGTCGCCGGCACAGCATCGGGGGCAGCTCGGGGTGGCGCAAGGACAGCATCTGCTCGAAGCGGGCGATGTCGGTGTCCGGACGCCGCGCGACTCCGATCCAGCTGTTCAGGTCGCCGCCCGGAAGGTATGCGCCGCGTGTCCATGCGCCGCGCGTGGCGCCCAGCGGCGCGGCGAGCATGTCCGCAGCCTCTTCCGATAGCTTGCGGAATGTGGTCATCTTCCCGCCCCACACGGTCAGCAGCGGCGCCGTCTGCGTATCGAGGTCAAGCTGATAGTCGCGCGTTACGGCCGACGCATCAATGGACTCGTCTTCGAGCAAGGGGCGGACACCTGCGTAGCTCCACACAACATCAGCCGGAGTGATCGCATTCTTCATGTAGCGGCTCGCCTGCTCGCACAAGTACGCGATTTCGCTCTCGTCGATGCGGGCCTGACCGACCGCGCCTCGCTGCTCGATGTCGGTCGTGCCGATCAGCGTGAAGTCCTCTTCGTAGGGGATGACGAAGATGATCCGGCGATCTGGGCTTTGCAGCACGTAGGCGTGATCGTGATCGAAAAGCTTTCGCACGACGATGTGACTGCCCTTGACGAGCCGCAGCGATTTCGAATCGATGACATGCGCGTGCTCACGCAGGAACTGCGCAGCCCAGGGGCCGGCGGCATTCACGAGTGCGCGGGCCGTGATGGAGCGATGCTGGCCATCGGCACTTTCTAGCGTGGCATGCCAGCCGTCCGCCGCGCGTTTCGCATCGACGCAACGCCAGCGCGTCAGGACCTGCGCACCGCGCTGCGCCGCATCGACGGCGTTCAGCACCACGAGTCGCGCGTCGTCGACCCACCCATCGGAGTATGCGAAGCCTTTGCTGAACTTCGGCTTGAGCGGCGCGCCGATCTCACCCTCGCGAAGATTGACGGTGGCGGACGCGGGCAAGACCTCGCGGCGCGCGAGATGGTCGTAGAGGAACAGGCCGATGCGCATCATCCACACTGGCCGCATGCTCGGGTCGTGCGGCATCACGAGGCGAAGCGGCCGGATGATGTGCGGGGCGCTCTTGAGCAGCACCTCGCGTTCGGCCAGCGCCTTGCGTACCAGGGAGAACTCGTAGTACTCGAGGTAGCGGATGCCTCCGTGGATCATCTTTGTCGAGGACGATGAGGTGTGCTGCGCCAGGTCGTCCTTTTCGCAAAGCAGCACTGACAACCCGCGGCCGGACAGATCTCGCGCGATGCCCGCGCCGTTGATCCCGCCTCCCACAACGAGGACATCGAATGCATCGCCGCGATTTCCCGCGGGGCGAGTACCGTGGTCAGGGTGCGGGAAGGACGATGACGACGCGACCGTTGAGCGCATGGCGTCCATGCCATCCGCAGAAAGCGCGTTGAGCGGCCAGCCATCGAGCTGGGACTGATTCAAAAAGCGAGTCTCCTGCGAGAAAGAGTAACGAACCCCGTGTGCAATGTTCGTTTTTGTTCGTTCGTGTTCTTCTTTTTTCGTTTTACCGCACGATCCAACCAAATGCAAGCTCGCAATCCACCATGGATTTCCCGTAGTCACTCGCTATGCTGCGCCGGCATACGTACTTTCAAAAACGTCGCTCGAATGACTCCGAACCCGCGCCAATCCTTGCTCCTGGATGAGGTGCGCGCTCGTGGCGCGATGTCAGTTGAAGCCCTGTCGGAGCAGTTCGGAGTGACGCTGCAAACGGTTCGCCGCGACGTCAAGTTGCTTTCGAATGCCGGCCTTCTTGCGCGTTTTCACGGCGGCGTGCGACCGCCCAGCTCGACGGTCGAAAACATCGCCTACCGGCAGCGGCAGCAGCTCAACGAAAGCGGCAAGCTGCGTATCGCCAAACGCGTCGCGGAAGCGGTGCCCCATGGGTATTCGCTCATCATCAACATCGGCACGACCACCGAGGCGATCGCGCGCGAGTTGCTGCATCACAAGGGTTTGCGGGTCATCACGAACAACCTGAACGTGGCGGCGATTCTTTCGGACAACTCCGATTGCGAGGTCATCGTCGCCGGCGGCGTGGTCCGCTCGCGCGACCGCGGCATCGTTGGTGAAGTCACGGTCGACTTCATCAAGCAGTTCAAAGTCGACATAGGGCTCATCGGGATCTCGGGCATCGAAGCCGACGGAACGCTGCGCGACTTCGACTATCGCGAAGTGAATGTCGCCCGGGCCATCATTGAACACTCGCGCGAGGTCTGGCTCGCGGCAGACCACAGCAAGTTCAACCGGCCGGCAATGGTGGAGTTGGCACGGCTGAGCCAGATCGACAAGCTGTTCACCGACGCCCATCCGCCTGCGCCGTTTCCTGCGTTGCTGGCCGAGGCGGGCGTCCAATTGACCATCAGCGATTCGTAGACCGGATGTCTTCCATGACAGGCAAGAACTATCTCCTCGCCCTCGACCAAGGCACCTCCAGCTCGCGCAGCATCGTGTTCGACCGGCAGGGCCGCATTGTCGCGATGGCGCAGCGCGAGTTTCGCCAGCTCTATCCGCAACCCGGCTGGGTCGAGCACGATCCGAAGGAGATCTGGGACTCGCAACTTGCCACTGCGAGAGAGGCGCTCGCCAAAGCCCGTATCCGCGCGAGCGAGGTCGCGTCCATTGGCATCACCAACCAGCGCGAAACCACGGTGGTATGGAACCGCAAGACGGGCGAGCCGATTCACAACGCCATCGTCTGGCAGGACCGGCGCGCCGAGCCCACTTGCGCGGCCTTGCGCGAGCGCGGCCTCGAAGGACTCTTCCGCACGAAGACCGGCCTCATCATCGACGCGTACTTCTCAGGCACGAAGCTCAAGTGGATCTTCGACAACGTTCGCGGGGCTCACGACAGCGCCGCGCGGGGAGAACTCGCTTTCGGCACGATCGACTCGTGGCTCATGTGGCACCTGACCGGCGGCGAGGTGCATGCAACAGACGTGAGCAACGCGTCACGCACCTTGCTCTTGAACGTGCGCGACAACGGGTGGGACGAGGAGCTGCTCAAAGTCCTCGACATTCCGCGCGAGGTGTTGCCTGCAGTGCACCCCTCAAGCCATGTCTACGGGCACACGCGTGCCGACCTGCTCGGCGCATCGATTCCCATCGGCGGCGTGGCCGGTGACCAGCAAAGCGCCCTCTTCGGCCAGGCCTGCTTCCAGGCCGGCCTCGCGAAGAACACCTATGGCACCGGGTGCTTCATGTTGATGCACACAGGTACACGGTTCCAGACATCGACCAACGGGTTGATCACCACGAGTGCCGCGCAGCCCACGACAACGCCCGAGTTCGCTCTGGAGGGCAGCGTGTTCATCGCCGGCGCCGTGGTGCAGTGGTTGCGCGACGGACTGCATGCGATCAAGGGCAGCGGTGAAGTGCAAGGTCTCGCCGAGACCGTGCCGGACAGCGGCGGCGTGATGTTCGTCCCGGCCTTCACCGGCCTCGGCGCGCCCTACTGGAATGCGGATGCACGAGGCGCGATCGTTGGTCTCACGCGGGGCAGCACGGTCGCGCACATCGCCCGTGCGGCACTGGAAAGCATCGCGTTCCAGAGCGCGGCATTGCTGACGGCGATGAGCCGCGATGCGGTCGCAGCAGGCAGCTCGCCAGTGAGTGAGTTGCGCGTCGACGGCGGTGCTTGCATTAACGACCTGCTGATGCAATTCCAGGCGGACCTGCTCGGCATCCCCGTCGTGCGACCGCAAGTGATCGAGACGACCGCCCTCGGCGCCGCCTACCTCGCAGGCCTGAGCTGCGGGATGTACCCCAACCTCGATGAATTGACCGCGCAATGGAAGGTCGAGCGCCGCTTTCATCCGACGATGCCGCGGGATCGTGCGCAGGAATTGATGCAACGGTGGGAAAGCGCGGTCAGGCAGACCGTCGCGATCTAAAGGAATTCGGCTCGGAATAGCTTTCCAGTTCGTAGTGGCTGCTCATGTCAGTACGGGTCGAAGCCCCCAGCGAGTTGAGGCTAGGCTTCGACACCTCAACCCGAACGGGAATGGGCGCACTACGAACTGGAGTGAATGCAGTCCGAAAACGGGGGTAGGAATTTGTTGACGCGAAGATGCGCTTCGGGAGCAAGCGAGCAGCCGACACTTGAGGCTTGACGCGACATTTGACTAAGAAGCGTATGCGGCACGCTGGTCCGTCAAGAAGGAGCGATCGATCTGCTGCGCCAGCAAATCGATGTCGCGCTCGCTCACGCCGCTCGTCACAAAGTGCCCCTTCCAATTCGCAACGACCTTCGCGACTGTCGCAATTTCCTCATGCGCTTCAGCCTTGCTCAACATGAATGAAGCACACATCGACATTGCATTTTCGAGTGTCGAATCGGCCTCGTTAGCGCCCACACGCATCTGTTGATAGCCCAAGGCCTGCCCCGAAGGCAGCACGTCATAAGCCGGTGATAGCGCGAACTGTTGCGCGTCATCCATGAGCAATGCGTGGTTCTTCTCGTGGTCGTCGGTGTTGTCGATGAGGATGTTGAACACCATGCGACGAAACAGCTCGCGCATGTGCGCCACGTTCGTTCCATTCGCAGGGATTCCGCGGCGGCGCAGAAACTGGGCGAGTTCGGGGTATCCGAGCTGTTCGCCGGCCGCTTTCAATGCGACGTTCGCAGTAATTGCGTGCAGACGTTGAGTGCCCACGCGGTCGAAGCGCTTGACGGCCACCGCGTGCCCGTCATGAAGCCGAAGCGCTCGCGTTGGCGCCACCCGTATTCGAGCCCGCGTGGCAAGCGTCATTGATGCGTGCTCGACCAAAGGTGTATCGGTCGAGTCGCCGTCGGAAAACTTCACGACCCATTGATGCCCGTCGATGGCAATCAGTGCTTTCGGTCGCGCACCGCCCATCGTCACGCCCGGGGCGATCAGTCGTTTTTGAGCTTCGGGAATCGGCTCGTTGGCAAGCACCTTTTTCACCAGTTCATCAATCGCGGCCACGTTTTCAAGCGACGGCGTGGGTCCGAACTGTCGAGCAGAGTAGGTTTCAGGCGATGTCGACACACCCAATGCACCGAAGCGATCGTCGCCTGCGAAGTAAAGGTATTCGAGCAGCGATAGGCGGGAGGGCTTGTCGACGAATCGAATCACGCGCTCGCCCCAACGGTCTGGCCTCGCATCATCGACCGCACCCGCAGCAGTGTCCTTCTCGCGAGGCAGGAATTCCTGGTCGATGAGGGGCAGGTCTTCACTCAGAGCGAACCCTCTCGCGAGCCAGCTGGCGTCATACCGAAGGGAGACTCCGCGCTGGGTTCGAGCCGTGTTGAGTTGCCCGATGTAGATCGGCGCACTTGGCTGCGCCAGCCACCACAGGTGGAGCTGGTCAGTCGGCCGATAGGCTGGATTTGCCTCACTCATCGCCGACCTTCTTGTCGCGCAATCGCGCATTGATGGACGCAGCGGAACGAACGGCTCGGCGCTTCATCGCTTCACGAATGTCCATCTCCAATGCACCACGGTCATTGTTGGGATCGGCCAGCTCGGGCAAGGCTTGAACCCGCCCCATCAACCACAACGCAGTTGCGTAGATGCCCGCGCTCACACCCGGGTCTCCCTGCTCCATGCGAATCAAGGTCGGTACCGAGACGCCCAGCCGCTGTGCCCAGGCACGCTGCGATTCCTTGCGGCGCACTCGTGCGATGGAAAGGTTTTCGCCCAGACGTCGCAGCGCTTCTACTGCGATGGGCGGTAAAGAGACTAGAGCTGGCGTCGCCTTTGGCATAACATAAATGTTATATACGTTGCCTGATTGGTCAAGTTTATGTCATTCAGAACGCGGTCAATCATGCCCTGTCGTAGGATGGCCAGCCATCATTCACGGAGGCTTCACGATGCATTTCGGCTACACCATCGTCTACGTCAGCGACGTGGCGGCGTCGCTCGATTTCTTCGAGCGCGCATTCGGGCTCTCGCGTCGCTTCCTGCATGAATCCGGCGGCTATGGAGAGCTCGAGACGGGCGCCACCGCGCTCGCCTTCGCCCAACACGAGGTGGCCCGCAGCAACCTCGGCTGTGACTATCTCGCCGCCGGCGCGAGCGGCAGCCCACTGGGCATGGAAGTCGGACTCGTCACCGACGACGTTCAAGCCGCTTTCGACCGTGCCGTGCAGGCGGGGGCGCAGGCGATGGCATCGCCCGTCAACAAACCCTGGGGACAAACCGTGGCCTATGTGCGATGCCCCGATGGGACGCTCGTCGAGCTGTGCACCGCGATGTAGCCGATCAAGTGCAGACACATCCATGCGCCGTGGCGACCGCCTCTTCCAGCTTGTGCAACTCATTCGCGGCCGGCGCTTGTCGACCACCGAATTCCTGGCCGAGCGGCTGGAGGTGGTCAGCGCGAACGGTGTCGCCAAAATCGGCTCACCATTGGACTGACATAGTCAAACTGTAAGTACTTGCAGGTTTACACCGTGTGCGCGCTGGTGAGAATCCAGACCACGCAAGGGAGAGGACGCGAGTAACTGCAGAAGCAGTGCCCGTCTGCTCGGCAACCACGCTGAGCTTCAACATATCGCAGGCACATCTGCGATATGTCGCATGGTGCACGCCAGCACTTCCTCCCCTTGCCGATGTCAACGCATCGTGCTTCGCAGTTGCGTCTCGCCCTTTTCTTCCGGTTGTCGCGTAGGGCCATTTCTCGGTGCGCTGGCAGTAGCTGATCTCGATGGAATTTGATTGCGAGCTCTCACTGGCAATCAATATGGGCTCGCCGTCCTCATGTTGCCTTCCCATATCGGGGAGACGGTGTCAGGCGCTGGGCAGATTCTTAAGCTCTCTATTTTCAGGTGAACAATGAAATCAAAACTTCTCGCAATTTCTGCAGTGTCAGTGTTGAGCGCAGTTGCATTTCACGCCGATGCAACCAACTTGTACGCCCCAACCGTCTCTACCACGACCGTTCTTGATGGTGGATCTGTTGACCTGTACGGATCCCTCGCCGATGTCGGTTCGAACGCACGACCATGGACTGCCGAGCTTTATGCGGGCGCTGGTGAATGTGTACGCTTCTTCGTCACAACCACAACATTTGATTCCGAGCTGACAGTCATCGCACCGAACGGTTCGGTCTATCGCGACGATGATGGAGGTGGCTCTTTGCGGCCCCTCGTTAAGATTGCAAGTACGCCCAATTCCGGGTGGTATACCGTCCAAGTGGCTCACTACCTCGGCGC
>Ga0070663_100000135_pt1 | contig 35361 bp, 30 predicted proteins | sample KBSC63metaG_FD_65646 | JGI IMG/M metagenome (GOLD analysis project Ga0070663, IMG submission 65646) | Corn rhizosphere microbial communities from Kellogg Biological Station, Michigan, USA - KBS C6-3 metaG | ecosystem: Host-associated > Plants > Roots > Rhizosphere > Soil ...
CCGTTGCCTTCCTCGCTCGTGCGGCGGTGGGTGCACACCGACGTCGGCGACGTGGTGATGAGCCGCACGCACCCACTGGCCCGGCTCGGCACGCCGCTCGACGAAGCCGCGCTCGCCGGGCACGCCTGGGTGACCAGCCCGCCGGGAACCGTGTGCCACCAGTGGTTCCGGCGGCTGTTCGCGGACGAGCCGGACGTACGCCACCTGGTCGACGACTTCGCGACGCAGCTGTCGCTGGTGGCCTCGGGGCAGGTGGTGGCGTTGATCCCGCGTCTCGCCCGCCCGCCGCTGGGCGAGGACCTGCTGGCCCGCCCCTTGCGGCGGCCGCCGAAGCGGGAGGTCCACGCGGTGTGGCGGCGGAGCGCGGAGGCGAGCCCGGCGATCCGGGCGGTGCTGGCCGAACTGGGCGCCGCGAACTGAAAGATCGTCAGTCGCCGAAGGCGTCTTCGGCGCTCGGGTAGGTCGGGAAGAAGTCCGCCAGCCCGATCAGCCCGAATGTCCGGCGAAGCCGGCCGGGGACGGCGGCCAGCGCGATCCCCGCCCCGGCCGCCTCGGCGACGTTGCGGGCGGCGATGAGCGTGGAGATCCCGCTGGAGTCGCAGAAAGTCACTCCGGCCAGGTCCACCACCAGCCGCTGTCCGCTCCGCAGGACCAGGGTGTCGATCCCGGCGCGGAGGCGGGGTGCGGTCGCCACGTCGAGTTCTCCTTCGACGGTGACCACCGCGCCGGCCTCGGTGGTGCGGGTGGTGACGGAGAACGGGGTGCCGGTCACGGTCGATCGCCTCCGGGCAGCGGGATGCCCAACGCCAGCAGGGCCGTGTCGTCCTCGACGCCGTCGCCGAAGCCGGCGAGCAGGCCGGTCACCGCCGTGATCACCGCGGGCGCCGTCGTCGGCGCCAGGTCGGCCAGGTACTCCTGCAGCTGTTCTTCGCTGTAGCGGTCGCGGCCCTGCGTGCGGGCTTCGGTCAGCCCGTCGGTGTAGAGCAGCAACGTGTCACCCGGGTGCAGGAGGACGTCCGCGGTGGCGAACCGCGCCCGGGGCAGCGCACCGACCAGCTGGCCACCCGGGACGGGCACGAACGCGGACGTGCCGTCGGCGCGGATCAGCAGTGCGGGCGGGTGGCCGCCGGTGGCCAGGGTGACCGCCGCGCCGTCGCCGCCGGGCCGGAGGTGGCCCTGGACGACGGTGCAGTACCGCGGGTCGGAACCGCGGTACTCGTGGTGCAGCACGGTGTTGAGGCGGTCCAGCACGGTGGCCGGGTCCGGGTCGTGCACGGCGGCGGCGCGCAGCGTGTACCGCGCCAGCGACGTCACGACGGCCGCGGCGGCCCCCTTCCCGGACACGTCGCCGAGGAAGAAACCCCACGTGTCGCCGGTCAGCGGGAACAGGTCGTAGAAGTCGCCGCCGACCTCGTCGGCCGACGCCGGGTGGTAGTAGGCCGCGACCTGCACGCCGGGCACCTCGGCCAGTGCCGGCGGCAGGAGGGTCTGCTGCAGCGTCCGCGCCAGCCGCTGCACCCGGTCGCGTTCGCGCTCGGCTTCTTCGCGCGCCCGCAGCAGTTCCTGCTCGTAGGCCCGCCGGTCGCGCGCGTCGAAGATCGTGGTGCGGATCAGCTGCGCCTGGCCGTCCGTGCCGGTCTTGACCGTCGAGGTCACCAGCACCGGCAGGCGGCTCCCGTCCGCGGCCTTCAGCTCGAAGGCGACGCCGCCGAGCTCGCCCTGCATGCGCAGGAGCGGCGCGAAGTGCGTCTCGTGGTAGATCCGGCCGCCGACGGTGAGCAGCTCGGCGAACCGGCGCCGGCCCACCACGTCTTCGCGTTCGTAGCCGAGCCAGCCGAGCAGCGTCGTGTTGATCTTCGCGATCGTGCCGTCCAGCAACGTCGAGAGGTACCCGCAGGGGGCGTGCTCGTAGAGGTCTTCCGCGCTGTCTTCCAGCAGCGCCGAGAACTCCGGAGCGGCACTCTCCTGACCACCCGGGCCGGGGTGGTCCTCGCACATCACTGCCCGCTCGCGAACGCCGTGATCGCCTCGGCCGTCGCCTCCGGGGCGCTGAGCTGCGGGCAGTGCCCGGTCGCGTTCAACGTCACGAGGGTGCTGCCGGGGATCTGCTCGTGGGTGAACCGCCCCACCTCGGGCGGCGCGATGGCGTCGTTCGCGCACTCGAGGATCAGGGTGGGCACGGTGACCTTGGCCAGGTCGGCCCGGTTGTCGGACAGGAACGTCACCCGGGCGAAGACCCGCGCGATGGCGGGATCGGTGCGGCAGAAGCTGTTCGTCAGCTCTTCGCCCAGCTCCGGGCGGTCCGGGTTGCCCATGATCACCGGTGCCATCGTCGCCGACCAGCCCAGGTAGTTCGACTCGAGCGCGGCGAGCAGCTCGTCGATGTCCGCGCGGCTGAAGCCGCCGCGGTAGTCGCCGTCGTCGACGTAGCACGGCGACGGGGTGAGCAGCACCAGCTTCGCGAACCGGTCCGGTTCCCGGTTCGCGGCCAGCACGGCGATCATCGCGCTGACCGAGTGGCCCACCAGCACGACGTCCCGCAGGTCCAGCTCGTGGCAGATCGCCAGGACGTCGTCTGCGTAGCCGTCGAGGCTGCCGTAGCGCTCGGGGGTCCAGGCGGACAGGTCCGAGCGCCCGGCGCCGGTGTGGTCGAACAGCACCACCCGGTAGCGCCGCGCGAGTTCCGGGACGACGAGGCGCCACAGGTTCTGGTCGCAGCCGAAGCCGTGCGCGAGCAGGAGCGTGGGCCCTTCTTCGCGGCCGGTGACGGTCACGTTGTTCCTGGTGCGCATGCTCACCGCGCACATCCTGCCACCGACCCGGCGGGTGCGTGGGTTGAGCGACACAACCGGACATTCCGGGTACGCTGGCAGCAAGATCGACACGGGGGGATTTCGATGCGTGCTTGGCGTTTCGGTGCGGTGACGGTCGTGGTTTCGGTGCTGGGCGGGTTGTTCGCCGCCGGTTCCGCCCAGGCGAGCAGCCCGGACTGCCGCGACTGGTGGACGATCGACGACACGGCGCGGACGGTCTTCACCGACGGCACCCGCTCGGTCCGGTTCTGGGGCCACCGCAGCTGCGGCGGGTCGACGTCGCCGCAGTACTGGTCGGCGCCGTACCGCCCGGACGAGCCGGGCGACCACACCTGGGAAAGCGTGAAGGCCCTGCACGGCAGCGACCCGGGCGCGGTGGCCTACGGCTTCGAGCTGCGCCGGCAGGGTACGGGCTGGGTCGCGGTCGGGTTCGCCGCCAGTCACGGCTGAGGTTTCACCGCCGCCGCCGGGCGAATCCGTCGAGCAGGCAGTCCAGGCCGAGTTCGAACCGGTCGTCCGCGCTGAGGTCCGGCATGTCCGCGAGCCAGGGGGAAAGCGAGCCGTCGGCCATCTCGGCCGCGTAGCCCTTCAGGTCCTCGGTCGAGCCGATGCCGAACTGCGCGAGCATCACCAGTTCGCGGCTGACGCTCATCGCGGTCCCCGTGACGTAGTTGTCCAGCAGTGAGGCGTAGGCGACGGCGGGAGTGAGGCCCGCGCCTTCGAGCACCGTCATCAGGAAGGCGGCCCGCCGCAGTGTGCGGGGGCCGAACGGCGGCCTGCTGTCCACGAGCTCGGCGTACCAGCGGTGGCGGCCGATCATCGCCCAGAGGCTGGTGGCGAGCCCGCGCAGGTCGGCGCGCCAGTCGCCGCTCGGGCCGGCGGGCACCGCGACTTCGGCCGACACCTCGTCGAGCATCAGGTCGACCAGGCCGTCCTTGTTGAGGACGTACCGGTACAGCGACATCGGCGTCGACACGCCGAGCGCGTCGGCCACCGTCCGCATGGTCAACGCGGTGACCCCGCCGTGGTCGGCCACTTCGATCGCCGCGCGGACCACCGCGGCGCGGGTCAGCGCGTTCTTCCGGCCCGGGGGCTCGGGGTGGTGCCAGATCAGGGGTGGCATGCCCGGAGTGTACAGCGTACATTCGAATGTACGACGTACATTCCGGGAGGGTGGATGCAGCTCGAGGGGATCAACTACGACACCGGCTTCGGCGGCGCGGTCGGGGACCGGTCGCGCCGGGACTTCGATCCCGAAGTGGTGCGGCGGGAGCTGCGGATCATCGCGGCGGACCTGCACTGCGACGCGGTCCGGATCACCGGCGACGACCCGGACCGCCTGGTCGTGGCCGCGCACGCGGCGCTCGACGCCGGGCTGCGGGTGTGGTTCTCGCCGTTCCCGATGGACCTCACCCCGCCGCAGCTGCTGCCCTACTTCGCGGACTGCGCCCGGCGGGCGGAGGAGATCCGGGCGCGGGATCCGGAGACCGTGCTGGTGCTCGGCTGCGAGATGTCGTTGTTCTGCACGGGGTTCGTGCCCGGCGCGTTCCTGCTCGAGCGCTTCCGCAACGCCGCCGACCCGGCCGCCTGGGCCGGATTCGCCCGCGAGTGGGACTTCGGCGAGGTGCTGCGGGACGTCGCGGGCGTCGCGCGCCGGCACTTCGGGGGCAAGATCACCTACGCCTCCGGGGACTGGGAGGAGATCGACTGGTCGGAGTTCGACTTCGCCGCCGTCAACCTGTACCGCTCGGCGGACAACGCGGGTGACTTCGCCCGGCACGTGCGGAACCACCTGGGCCACGGCAAGCCGCTGGTCATCACGGAATTCGGCTGCTGCACCCACCGCGGCGGGGCCGACGCGGGCGGTACGGGCTGGACGATCGTCGACTTCGAAGCCGACCCGCGGGTGTTGAACGGCGACTACGTCCGCGACGAGGCCGGCCAGGCGGCGTACTTCACCGAGCTGATGGACGTCTTCGAGGCCGAGGGCGCGCACGGCGCGTTCTGGTTCACCTTCGCCGGCTACGAGTGCCCGGCCGATCCCCGGCCGCGGCGCGACCTCGATCTGGCGAGCTACGGCGTGGTCAAGGTCCTCAACGGACGCGAAGGCACGGCGTACCCCGGCCTCGCGTGGGAGCCGAAGGAGGTCTTCCGCACCCTCGCGGCCCGGTTCGGCCGGCCGTGATCACCCGCCGAGCGCGTCCTCACGGGTGCCGGCGACGGCCAGCGCCTCGACCAGACCGGTCAGCCGGAGGGTGCGGTGCACGACGCCGGCTTCGGGAGCGACGACCCGCACCCGGGTGCCGCTGCCGGCCTCGCGGCGGGCCTCGAGCAGGACAGTGATGCCGATGGAGGCGAGAAAGGACACTTCGGACAGATCGATCACCAGTAGATCCGGTGCGACGGCGAGGGCCGCGGTGACCTCGCTGCCGAGCACCGGGGCGCTGAGCAGGTCGACCTCGCCCGCCACCGCCAGCACGACCGCACCGCCGGAGTGGTGTGCCGTCACGCGCAGGAGGTCCTGAGGCCGGACCTGGTTGCCCTCAGCGGTCACGATCCTGGGTCCTTTCGCCGTCCGGGTGGTTCACTCCGGATCGGTGTTACCCAGGCCGTCCGACCGCGAAACACGCGACGGCAACCCGGACGGGGCACCCGGCGGTGTGCGCACCCGAGGAGGCCCGCGCGTCAGATCAGGGGCTTCGAGCGGTACCGCTCGATCCGGTCGGCGAGCGCGCCCGCCGCCGGATCGGTCCGGTGCCGGCGCAGCAGCCGTTCGAGCGGGACCAGCCGGTCCTTCGGCCGGACCGAGCCGACCCCTCCGGCCAGGTCCACCGCCTCCTCGCCGATGCGGGTGGCCTCGTCGACGTCGCCGCGGAGCGCGTGGTTCTGGGCCAGCATGATCAACGTCAGCGAGCGGCTGCGGGCCATGTCGGCGCCGTAGCGGCCGGCCGCGCCGTCGAGCCGGTCGATGGCTTCGCCGCTGTGGCGGACCGCCACCGCGGTGGCCAGCTCCGTCAGCACCGTGCCGCTCATCGCCGCCATGTCCGCCTCGCCGAAGAACGCCTCCCACGGCTTCGGGTCCGGCCATGCCCCCGCCTCCGCGAACAGCGCCTCGGCTTCCGCCAGGCGGGTCAGGGCCGCTCGTTCGTCGCCGTCCATCGCGAACGCCCACGCCTCGTTCGCCGTGAGGATCGCCAGGGCGCGGCGGGAGTCCGAGCCCTGCGCGGCCGCCCGGCCGTGAGCGAACTCGGCGAGTGCGGCGGGGACGTCGTGGCGGTGCAGGTGCAGGCGGCCGAGCCGGTAGCGGATGTTCGCCGCCAGGTTCTCGTTGCCCGCTTCGCCCGCGAGCTCCAGCGCGCGCCCGAAGCGGTGCCGCGCCGCTTGCCCGCACCCGATGTCGAACTCGGTCCAGCCCAGCAGGTTCTGCACGTCGGCCAGGACCGTGTACAGCCTGGCCCGCAGCGGATCCGGGACCGTGCCCCAGTGCAGCAGGAGGCTCGCCGTCTTGACCACCCGGACGGCGTCGCGGCAGAAGCCGCCGCCCTGCCGGTAGTCCAGGGCCCGCAGGACGCCGACGGCCGCTTCCAGCTGGGCGACGTCGGTGTTCTCGATGCTGATCGGGAGCGGAAGGCCATCACCTGTCGTCGTCACCATGACCTCACCTCGCGCAGGGGCGCATGCATGGTCGGGTTGCCGGCGCAGGGGAAATACCCAGAGGGGGGCCGGGGGAAACGGCTTTCACCCGTCAGGGGCGGAGAAACCGCGCGATCGGCAGCCGCGCCTGGACCACGGCCTCGGTGACGAGGGCGGCGAACTGCTCGGCGCCGTACCGGCTCAGGTGGGTCGCGTCGTCGACGCCGTCGTGCGCGAGTGTCAGGTACAGCGGCCAGGACGCGGCTTCGCCCAGGCTTTCCAGCAGCACCCGGCTGCGCGCGGTCAGGTCGAGCAGCGGGATCCGCTGCTGCCCGGCGACGTCCCGCAGCACCGCGGGCAGGTCGACGCCGATGTTGTTGACGACGAGGCCGAGCGGCGTGAGCTTCCCGTCCGCGCCGAACCGGTGCCGCACCGGCGGCGTGACCAGCACCGGCGCCCCGCCCTGCGCGCGGACGCCGTCGACCAGGGTGGCGACGTTGGCGCGGTAGACGTCCTCGGTCGTCTGCTTGTCGTTGTGCGCCAGCTGGATCAGGACCGTGTCGCCGGGCCGGACCATCGGGCGAACGCGGGCGAAGTAACGGGGGTCCGCGAGGTAGCTGACGGTGCTCGCGCCCGATTGGGCGTAGTTCCGCACGCTCGGCCCGGCGCGGAAGAACTCCGGCAACGCCTGGGCCCAGCCGTTCTTCGGCGGGTTCGCCCAGTCCGACGCGGTGGAATCGCTGATGACGAAGATCCGTGGCGCGTGGGGCTTCGGCGTCACGGCGATCCGGGCCGGCCGCGGCGCCGAACCGGTGAGCCGCACCTGCAGGCCGGGGGTGCCCGGCCCGTCCTCGCCGCTCGGCATGCCCTCCGGCGCGCGCACCTCGACGGTCACCGACCGGTGGACGTACCGGCCCGGTCGCGCGTCCACCGGAGCCAGCGCGATCCGGCGGGCTTCCACGTCGAAGCCGGTCTGCCCGGTCAGGAACGCCTCGATTTCGTAGTCGCCCGGCGGCACGGCGAACGAGCACGAGCCGTCGCACACGGTCCAGCGCGAGTGCGCGTCCGCCGGGGAAGCGCCCAAGACGAGCACGGCGGCCAGCAGCGGAACCAGGAGTCTCACGGTGCTTCCTCCGGGGCGATGGCGAGCAGGGCGATGGTGGCCAGGTTCCGCTGGGCGAAGTCGTTGGTGGCGAACGTGGCGAAGTCCCCGGCGGGGTTCGTCGTGGTCCGCGTGGGAATCTCCGTCACCGGACTGGCCACGGCGGAGCCGGAGACTCGTTCGGCGGGCGGCCACGGCTTGCCCGCGGGGTCGCCGGTGAACTGGTCCCAGCCGCGCTTCCGCAGGCTCGCGTCGCCGAGCTGCTCGCCCGCCCAGGCCGTGACGCGCGAATAGATCGTCTTGAACAGCCCCGGGTTGAAGTCGCGGCCGTAGCGCGCGATCTTCTCGGCCGACGGCGCCTGCGCGTACCGGGCGAAGTCGAGGTAGGTCCGGCGGAACTCCGGGACGTCGACCAGGTCCAGGGCTTCCCAGAGGATCTGCTCGCCGAGGAAGGCCATCGACAGGTTGTAACCGCCGTCGAAGTCGCCCTTCTCCAGGTTCACCAGGTGCCCGGTCGCCGGGTCGAAGCCGACCGCGCCGCCCGCCTCTCCGGTGAACAGCCCGGCGGGGAAGGTGGCGATGTCCTTCATGCCGGTGACGATCCGGTCGCGCCAGCGGACGTCGCCGGTGCGTTCCCACTCCGTCAGCCAGTTGCTGACCAGCGCGTACCAGTCGGGTCCGATGCGGACGCGGGCGGGCGCCTTCGTCTGCGGCGGCAGGACGGCGCGCAGCGGGTCCACCGTGCGGAGCGTCTCGTCCACCTGCAACGACGACCGGATCAGGTCGCCCAGCAGCTCGTCGGCGGTGAGGTAGTAGGAGAACCGCTTCGTGAACGACTCGCCGACCCGCGCCTCCTTGGCGCCGTCGCCCCAGTGGACGACGGCGTGGCGTGACCCGAGCCCGGCGAACCGGCCGCTGTGGTGGGTGTCCACTTCGGACACGTGCTGGGTCATCGCGTGCGCCAGCCGGAACGTCCGGGGATCGCCCGAGCGCAGGAAGGCGTACCACAGCAGGGCGTCCGTGCCGAGCTCGGCGTTGTCCCAGGCGTACCCGCCGACGTCGTAGCGCCACTCGTGGCGGTCCGCGTCGTAGGTGTGCATGACGTCGCCGTAGTGCCAGAACCCGTACCACTCGCGCTCGTCGACCTGGCCGGCGTAGAACCCGATCTCGCGGGCGATCCCGTCTTCGAGGGCCGCGCGGGCGGGGGTGCTGCGGTCGGGCAGGCTCCACCGGCCGAACACCCCGGCCGCGTGGTAGGTCGCCGGCTCGGTGACGAGCTGCGGCGGCGTGGTCAGGGTGGCCGACAGTGCGGCGATGGTGTCCCGGGACGGCGTGGCCGGCAGGGCCCACAGCCGCAGTTCGGTCGACCGCACCATGCCCTGCGGGGTCGCGAAGCCTTCTTGGACGTCCTCATAGGACAGATCGAGCCCGTGCGCGACCGTGTCGTAGGTGCGCAGGTCCATCGCCGGGGCCAGCGGGGAGTACGACCAGAGCGTCACCGACGCCGTGTCCGTGGCCGCGCCGCGGACGTCCAGGGAGCGCGGGGCGCGCTGCCAGAAGTCGCGCAGCCCGAAGCCCAGGCCGCCGGCGGGGCCGCCGACGTAGCCGAAGCCGGACGCGCGGTCGCCGTGGCCGGCGTGCTTGAGCCAGCTGCCCGCGGCGCTCGTGCGTTTCCACACGGCGAAGTGGCGGGCGGACTCCTGGAACAGCGTGAAGTCGTTCCACAGTGCCAGCTTCTGGTAGCCGTCGCGCACCTGCTGGCCCCACTGCGCGACCGGCGGGGTGGCGGTGCCGTCGGTCTGGGCCTTCCGGACCGCCGTGCCGGGGTCGCGGCGCAGGCCGGTGAGCACCCGGACGGGTTCGCCCCAGACGCCGCCCGCGGCCGTGCCGAAGCGGACGTGCCGGTTGTGCGGCTCGTCGGTCAGCGGAACGGCGAACCGCAGGCCGAGCCCGCGGACGAAGTCGCGGTTTTCGTCGGCGTCCCAGCGGAAACTGTGCACGACACGCAGGGAGTCGTCGCCCGCGCCGAGGTAGATCCGCATGGTCCAGGGCAGGATCGCGCGGGTGCCGCGGCCGCGGTCGCGCCGGTACCGGCCGGTCAGCTTCACCACCGCGCGCACCGGGCCCGATTGCTCGACCTCGGCGCGTTCGACGATGCCCGTCCAGTCCTCGCGGCGGGGCGCTCGCGTGTCGTCGGCGTCGTCCGGCTGGTCCTGCAGCCGGAGCACGAGTTCGCCCTCGCGCGCCACGACCCGCCCGCCGCGGGCGAGCGACGGCACGGCGACGGCCCCGGTCGTGGCGAGCTTCAGCTCGACAGTTCCGTTGGCCACGACGATTTCGCGGGGCGACCGGCGCACGGTGACCGGAACCGGTGGCGGCGCGGGCGTCCCGGGGGCCAGCGCGAAGGTGTCCGCACCGGCGGACGACGTCACGGCGTGCCCGGTCCACTTGACCGAGCCGTCCGGCCAGTACGCGAGCGGCCACGACTGCACCGGAACTCCGGCGCCGTCCGCGGCGTGCACGGCCAGCGGGGTGTTCCTGGCCAGCGTTCCCCGTGGCCAGGGGACGCCGAAGGCGCAGCCAACGGGGGTGGCGGGCCGGCCGTCCAGCCAGTGCAGGCGAATTTCGCCGCCGCCGGGCACCGCGGGGGTGGCCGCCGTCGCGGCCGCCGGGGGAGCGACGGCGGTGGCGGCCAGTGCCGACACGCCACCGAGGAAGACTCGTCGGGAAAGGGGGAACTGCGGGGACATCGTCGGCCTCCGGATCAGCTCGATGAACCGATTCAAACCAGACGTTTCCGGGTCTGTCAACCCGCCCGACCCGAACAGTCCAGTCCGCAAGTAAGCGCTTTCTCAATGATCGTATGAACGACTGCATCCGTTCGACCCATTCGAAAGTTTCGGCGCTTTCGCGACGATCTTTGCTGGTTGACGTCGCCCGCGGCGCGGACTTACCGTGCTTGAACCGATTCAAGACCGAAATTCCGGTGAGCTCGCCCGGTGGTGGTCTCCAGAAGGGAAATTCGATGAACGGACGGTTCGGGGTGCGCGCCGGCCTGGTGGCGGCCGTGGCGGTCACGCTGGCGGGGCTGGTCACGGGGTGCGGCGGTGGCGGTGCCGCGTCGGGGCCCACGACGATCCGCTTCGTGTGGTGGGGCAACGAAGACCGGGCCAAGGTCACGAAGGCCGCGGTCGAGCTGTTCATGAAGGACAATCCGGACATCACGGTCCAGACGGAGTACGCCGCCTACGACGCCTACTTCCAGAAGCTCTCCACGCAGGTCGCCGGCGGCGCGTCGCCGGACCTGGTCCAGCTGGACCGCGCGACGCTCGGCGAGTACCAGCACCGGCACGTCCTCGAGGACCTGAGCTCCTTCGTGGGCAAGACGATCGACGTCACCGGAATCGCGCCCGCGTTGCTGGCCGGCGGGCAGATCGAAGGCAAGCAGTTCGCCGTGCCCGGCGGCCAGACCACGCAGATGCTCGCCTACGACCCGGCGGTCTTCACCAAGGCGGGCGTCGAGCCGCCGTCCGGGCCCGGCAAGAGCTGGACCTGGGCGCAGTTCGGCGAGAGCCTGCGCAAGGTGGCCGCGACCGGGGTGGCCGGGACGACCGACTTCGGCTGGGCGATCGACTGGTTCGAGGTCTGGCTGCACCAGCACGGCAAGCAGCTCTACACCGGCGACGGCAAGCTCGGGTTCACCGCCGCCGACCTGACGGAGTTCTGGACGCTGACCGGCGATCTCCGTGCCGCCAAGGGCGTCACCGCACCCGAGGTCACCACGAAGATGGACGGCTCGATGCCGAATTCGGGCCTGGTCACCAAGCGCGCCGGGTCGGAGATCAACTACGACTCCAGTCTCAGCGCCTACCTCTCCAGCTACGGCCCGGGGATCAAGGCGGCACCCCTGCCGACCGACGGTCAGGCGTCCGGCATGGCCGCCATGCCGCCGGTCACCTTCGCCGTTGCCCAGCGCTCGGCGCACAAGGACGCCGCCGCCAAGCTGCTGAGCTTCCTGGTCAACAACCCCGAAGCGGGCAAGCTGCTGGGCGTGGCACGCGGACTGCCGCCGAACACCGCGATCCGCGAGCAGGTCTGCGGCGCGGCCCAGGCCGCCACGAAGGCGGTGTGCGACTACGAAAAGTCGGTCGCCGACCGGATCGGCCCGGCGACCGGCCTGTGGCCCACCGGCTCCGCGGCGGTCAAGCGCGACTTCCAGCGCGTCTACGACGACGTGATCTTCGGCCGGACGAGCGTCGCCGACGGGGCCGCGCGCGTGGTGCAGACCGCGCAGCAGTCACTCGGGTCCTGAGGGAGACGCACGATGACGCAAGCCGTGCTGGACCGCCCGGTGGCGCGGGAGCGGGCCGTGCCCCGCCGTCGCCGGGCCGGCCGGGGCACCGGGTACCTGTTCCTGTCGCCGTGGCTGATCGGCGTGCTCGTGCTGACCATCGGCCCGATGATCGCGTCGCTGTACCTGTCGTTCACCGACTACGACCTGTTCGACGCACCGCGCTGGGTCGGCCTGGACAACTACGCCACGATGTTCACCCGCGACGACCGGTTCTGGCACGCCGCCGGCGTCACCGCGCGGTACGTCGGGCTCTCGGTGCCGCTCAAGCTCGGGCTGGCGCTGGCCGTCGCGATGCTGCTGAACCGCGCCCGCCGCGGCGCCGGGCTGTACCGCTCGGCGTTCTACGCGCCCTCGCTGCTCGGCGCGAGCGTGAGCCTCGCCCTGGTGTGGCGGGCGATGTTCTCCACCGGCGGCACGGCGGACCGGGTGCTGGCCGCGTTCGGCCTGGACACCGGCGGGTGGGTCGACCAGCCGCAGTTCGCGCTGCTCGCCGTGATCGCGCTGGCCGTCTGGCAGTTCGGCGCGCCGATGGTGATCTTCCTGGCCGGGCTCAAGCAGATCCCGAAGGAGCTGTACGAGGCGGCGGAACTCGACGGCGCCGGAGCCCTCCGCCGGTTCCGGTCGGTGACGCTGCCGATGCTGTCCCCGGTGCTGCTGTTCAACCTGGTGCTGGAGACCATCCACGCGTTCCAGTCGTTCACCGGCGCGTTCGTCGTCAGCAGCGGCCGCGGCGGGCCCAGCGACTCGACCCTGCTCTACACGCTCTACCTCTACCAGCGAGGGTTCACCGACTTCCGGATGGGCTTCGCCTCGGCGATGGCCTGGGTGCTGCTGGTGGTGATCGGCGTGCTCACCGCGCTGCTGTTCCGCGGCTCGCGCCGGTGGGTGTTCTACGCGGGGGAGGGGCGGTGACCCGCCGGTCGTGGGGATGGCACCTGCTCCTGGTGCTCATCCTGCTGGTGCTGCTGTACCCCGTGGTCTGGCTGGTCTCGGCGTCGTTCAAGCCCGCGGAGGAAGTGCTGGCCGGGCTTTCGCTGCTGCCGTCGCACGCCACCGGGGACAACTACACGCAGGTGTTCGGCGGCGTCGCCGGGTACAGCGTCTGGCACTACTTCGCCAACTCGCTGGTGATCTCGATCGGCGCGGTGATCGGGAACGTCCTGTCGTGCTCGCTGGCCGCCTACGCGTTCGCCCGGCTGCACTTCCGCGGCCGCGGGCCGATGTTCGGCTTCATGCTCTCCACCATCATGCTGCCGCAGCACGTCGTGCTCATCCCGCAGTACGTGATCTTCCAGAAGCTCGGCATGGTCAACACGTTCTGGCCGCTGGTGCTGCCGAAGTTCCTGGCCACCGACGCGTTCTTCGTGTTCCTGATGGTGCAGTTCATCCGCGCTCTGCCCGGGGAGCTGGACGAGGCCGCGACGATCGACGGCTGCGGGCCGGTGCGGACGTTCCGGTACGTGATCGCACCGCTGCTGCGCCCGGCGCTGATCACCACCGCGATCTTCACCTTCATCTGGACCTGGAACGACTTCTTCTCGCAGCTGATCTACCTCAACGACCCCGCCAAGTTCACCCTGCCGCTGGCGCTGCAGATCTTCGTCGACCAGACGAGCCAGTCGGCGTTCGGCCCGATGTTCGCCATGTCGGTGCTCGCCCTGCTCCCGATCGGGCTGTTCTTCTTCGCCTTCCAGCGGTACCTGGTCGAGGGCGTGGCGACGTCGGGGCTGAAGGGATGAACACGCGGTACCGCTCGCTGACGCTGCTCGCCGAGGTCCTGTTCGTCGGCCTGCTGGTCTGCGTGGCCTCGGTGTTCGTCGTGACGTCCTTGGCCGCGGCGGCCGCCGGTTCGGTCCTGCTCACGGAGCTGGCCGCGGACGGGCGAACGCCGTCCGTGCGCCGGTTCGCCCGGCTGTTCCGCACTGCGCTCGCCCACCCGGTGGCGGTGCTGGCCCCGGTGGGCCTGCTGGTCGTCGGGGCCGTCGACGTCGTCGCGGTGCTGGGCGGGCTGCCCGGCGGCCGGGTGTTCGGTGCCGTCTTGGGGCTGGTGCTCGCCGCGCTCCTGGCGGCCGGCCTGCGGGGAGCGGCGGACTGGCGGCCGGGCCGGCACTGGCCGGCGGTGCTGGCGGCAGCCGGGCGAGAAGCGACCCTGGACTGGCGCGGCAGCCTCGGGCTGGTCGTCGCGATCGTCGTCGTGGCCGTCGTCGTGGGGCAGGCGCCGGCCTTCGTGGTCGTCGCGCCGGGGTTGCTGGTGCTGGCCGCGGTTGCGGTGGGCGTCCGGTGAAGCCGCCGATCGGCATCCGGGACGTCGCCCTCCGGGCCGAGGTGTCGGTCGGCACGGTGTCCAACGTGCTGAACCGCCCCGACGTCGTCGCCGCCGGCACCCGCGAGCGGGTCCTCGCCGCCATCGACGCACTGGGGTACGTCCGCAACGAGCCGGCGCGCCAGCTGCGCTCCGGCACCGCCCGCACGATCGGCCTGGTGGTGCTCGACGTCGGCAACCCGTTCTTCACCGACGTCGCCCGCGGCGTCGAGGAGGCGGCGAGCGAGGCCGGGCACGCGGTGATCCTGTGCAACAGCGGGGAATCCGTAGCCAAGGAACGCGGGCACGTCGAGCTGCTGGCGGCGCAGCGGGTGCACGGCGTGCTGATCACGCCGGTGCAGTCCGGGCCGGCGCAGGTGCGGTGGCTGCGGGAGCGGGGGATCTCGGTGGTCCTGCTCGACCACCCGACGGCCGAGGAGGACCTGTGCTCGGTCGCGGTGGACGACCGGCACGGTGGTGAGCTCGCGGTCACCCACCTGCTGGCCGAGGGCTGCGAGCGGATCGTGATGGTCACCGGCCCGGCCGGCATCCACCAGGCAGCCGAACGCCACCGCGGCGCGCGTGACGCGATCCGGCTGGCGAGCCGGTCGCCGGAGGTCCTCGAGGTGCTGCCTGCCCCGGCCCTCAACGTGGCGTGCGGCCTGCGGGCCGGCGAGCAGCTGCTGGCCAGGGCGGTGCTGCCGGACGCCGTCTTCTGCGCGAACGACCTGCTGGCGCTGGGGCTGCTCCAGGCGGCGGTCCGGGCGGGGGTCCGGGTCCCGGAGGACCTGGCGATCGTCGGCTACGACGACATCGACTTCGCGGCGGCGGCCGCGGTCCCGCTGACGTCGGTCCGTCAGCCCCGGCACGAGATCGGCCGCACGGCGGCGACCCTGGTCATCGCCGAATCGCAGTCGCCGTCCGAGCACGAGCACCGGCACGAGGTGTTCACCCCGGAGCTGGTGGTCCGCGAGTCGAGCCGCCGCCCCAAGCTGCCTCGGAGAAGAGGAGAGAGTGAATGACCTTGTCCCGTACCGGTCGCCTTGCGACGGTGGCCGTGAGCCTGGTGACCTTCGTGCTGCCCGCGCCCGCGAACTCCCTCGGCATGCTGGGCGCCGACGTCTCGACCGCCCAGCGGGCGCTCGACCTCGGCGCCAAGTACACCGACGCGGCCGGGGTGGCCCGCGATCCCCTCGACATCCTGAAGGGCGCGGGCGTCAACTACGTGCGGCTGCGCGTGTGGAACAACCCGCGCAGCGGCTACAACGACAAGGCCAAGGTGCTGCAGTACGCCCGCGCGGTGAAAGCCAAGGGGCTCAAGCTCCTGGTCGACTTCCACTACTCCGACACGTGGGCCGATCCCGACACGCAGACCAAGCCGGCCGCCTGGGCTTCGCACTCCATCGGCCGGCTGCAGACCGATGTGTACGACTACACCCACGACGTCTGCTCCGGGCTCAAGGCCCAGGGCACGACGCCGGACAGCGTGCAGATCGGCAACGAGATCAACGTCGGCATGCTGTGGAACGACGGGAAAGTCGTCAACAACGACTTCACGAACCTCGGCCTGCTGCTCAAGGCCGGGTACAACGCCACGAAAGCCTGCAACGGCGGCACGCAGGTGATCATCCACACCGCGGACGCCGACAGCGACGCGCACGCCCGCTGGTTCTACGACGGCATCCGCGCGAAGGGCGTCCCGTGGGACATCACCGGTCTGTCCTACTACTGCTACTGGCACGGCACGATGACGAACATGTCCGGTGTGGTGTCGGACATGCGGTCCCGGTACGGCAAGCCCGTCGTCCTCGCCGAGACGGCCTATCCGTACACGACGGCCAACGACGACGGCACGCCCAACGTCATCTCGGCCGCGCAGCCGTGCGCCGGGTATCCCGCGACCCCGGCCGGGCAGGCGGCGAACTTCACCGCGGTGCAGGACACCGCCCGTGCCGCCGGCGCGATCGGCGTCTTCTACTGGGAACCCACCTGGTACGCGGTGAACGGCAACGGCTGGGACCCGGCCGACCTCAGCGGGTCCGGCAACGGCTGGGAGAACCAGGCCGTCTTCGACCGGTCCGGCCGGTTCAACCCCCAGGTTCGGTGGAGAGCTTGACACCCGGCGAGAAAACGCTTTCTCGCCGGGTGGCGCCGGCCAGCTTAACGTTAAGCAGATTGGCGGTTTTCCGTCCCGCCACAGGTGTTCCGCGCGGGACTCCCGTGTTACCGTGGGAGCGCTCCCAGCATGAAACTTTCCTGTCGAGTGGTTCTCCAGGAGGTCGGTAATGAACTGGCGATTCCTCCGCGCGCTCGTGGCCGGCTTGCTGCTGGTCGCCGGTGCCGTCGTGGCCCCGGCCGCGGCCCAAGCGGCCGCGCCCACGCGGGTCATGGCGTTGGGCGACTCCATCACCGGGTCGCCCGGCTGCTGGCGGGCGCTGCTGTGGAAACACCTCCAGGACACCGGCCACACCGACGTCGACTTCGTCGGCACGTTGCCGGCGCAGGGCTGCGGTTTCACCTACGACGGTGAGAACGAGGGCCACGGCGGGTTCCTCGCGACCGGGATCGCCCGGGACAACCAGCTGCCCGGCTGGCTGTCGGCCACCCATCCGGACATCGTCCTGATGCACCTGGGCACCAACGACGTCTGGAACAACATTCCGGCGAGCACGGTCCTCGACGCCTACACGACGCTGCTGGGCCAGATGCGGGCCGCCAACCCGGCGACGAAACTGATCGTCGCGAAGATCATCCCGATGAACCCGAGCAACTGCGCCGCCTGTGGCCAGCGGGTCGTCGACCTGAACAACGCCATCCCCGGCTGGGCACAGGCGCACTCGACGGCCGCGTCGCCGATCACCGTCGTCGACCAGTGGACCGGGTTCGACACCGCGGCCGACACCGGCGACGGCGTCCACCCGAACAACACCACCGGCATCCAGAAGATCGAGAGCCGCTGGTACCCCGCCCTGGTGGCGGCGCTCGGCCCCGACACGCCCGCCGCGACCGGCCTGCACGTCGACGGCACGCGGATCCTCGAGGGCAACGGCTCGCCGTTCGTGATGCGCGGGGTGAACCACGCGTACGTCTGGTACCCGGGGCAGAACCGGGCCTTCGCCGACATCAAGTCCTTCGGCGCCAACACGGTCCGGGTCGTGCTCGGCAGCGGGCAGCGGTGGGGACCGACGCCGGCCGCCGAAGTCACAAGCGTTGTCGGGCTGTGCAAGCAGAACCGGCTGATCTGCGTCCTGGAGGCACACGACACCACCGGGTACGGCGAGCAGAGCGGAGCGGCAACGCTGGATCAGGCGGCCGGCTACTGGATCAGCGTGGCCAGTGCGCTGAAGGGCCAGGAGAACTACGTCGTCATCAACCTGGGCAACGAGCCGTTCGGCAACGACCAGCAGGTCAGCGCGACCTGGACGACCGCGACGAGCAACGCGATCAAGCGGCTGCGGGCCGCCGGGCTGCAGCACCTGCTGATGGCCGACGCGCCGATGTGGGGCCAGGACTGGCAGAACATCATGCGTGACAACGCGGGCACGGTGTTCACCGCCGACCCGCAGCACAACACGGTGTTCTCGATCCACATGTACGGCGTCTACGACACCGCCGCGGAGATCAACGCCTACTTCGACGCCTTCCGCACCGCCGGGCTGCCCCTGGTGGTCGGCGAGTTCGGCAACATGCACTCCGACGGCAACCCGGACGAGGACACCATCATGGCCCAGGCGCAGGCCCGCGGCCTCGGGTACCTCGGCTGGTCGTGGAGCGGCAACAGCAGCGACGTCGGCTACCTCGACATGACGAACAACTTCGACCCGGGCAGTCTCACCGCGTGGGGTGAGCGGTTCCTGAACGGCGCCAACGGAATCCGTCAGACCTCGAAGGAGGCCACGATCTTCGGCGGCGGCCAAGCCGACACCCAGGCACCGTCCGTCCCGGGCACGCCGGCCGTGTCGGGCGTGACGTCGAGCGGTGCCACGCTGAGCTGGGCCGCGTCGACCGACAACGTCGGTGTGGCCGGCTACGACGTCCTCCGGGCGCCGGGGGCGAGCGGCGGCACGTTCGCCGTGGTCGGTTCGGCCGCGACGACGTCGTACACCGACAGTGGTTTGGCTGCTTCGAGCACGTATCGGTACCAGGTGCGGGCCAGGGACGCCGCCGGGAACACCTCGGCTGCTTCCGGGATCGCGACGGCGACGACGAGCGCGGGCGGCGGAACCGGCGCGTGCAAGGTTGCCTATGCCGCGTCGAACTGGGGTGGCGGCGGCGGGTTCACCGCCAACGTCACCATCACGAACACCGGCACGAGCGCGGTCAACGGCTGGACACTGGCGTTCACCTTCGCCGGCGGCCAGCAGGTGACCCTGCCCGGCTGGGGTGCCACCTTCGCCCAGTCCGGCGGCGGCGTCACCGCCAAGAACCTGAGCTGGAACGGCTCGCTGGCGCCGAACGCGTCGACCGGCGTCGGCTTCAACGGCACCCACAACGGCTCCAACCCGGCTCCGACGGCGTTCACGCTCAACGGCAGCACCTGCTCGGCCGCGGCCACCCCGGTTCCCGCACCGGCGGTGGCCGTTGAGAAAGCGCTTCCAGCGCAGTGCTCGGGCACCGCCCCGATCAAGTGCCACTTCGCCGTGGCGCCGGGCAACTACGACGTCACCGCCGGGCTCGGCAGCTCTTCGAAGGCGGCGAACACGTCCATGTCGGTGGAGGCGCGTCGGCAGGTCCTGAACGCCGTCTCGACGAACGCGGGCCAGGTCGTCCCCACGACCGTCACGGTCAACGTGCGCAATCCCGAGGGGCAGCCCACCGGCCAGGGCGGCACCGGCACCCAGGGCCTCGACATCACCTTCGGCGGCAGCGCGCCCGCGATCACCTCGCTGACCGTGACCGCCGCGGCCGCTCCGCTGGTGACCTACCTGGCGGGCGACTCGACGGTCTGCGACCAGCCGGTGGCGCCCTACACCGGCTGGGGCCAGATCCTGCCCGCCGCCGTCCGGAACGGTGCCGTGGTCGCCAACTACGGGGACTCCGGCGAGAGTTCGGGCAGCTTCCTGTCGAACAGCAAGCTGTTCCCGACGATGAAGCCGCTGATCAAGAGCAGGGACCTGGTGCTCATCCAGTTCGGGCACAACGACAAGCAGACGTCGGCGACGGCGTTCCGTAACAACCTCACCAAGCTGGTCAACGGCGTCCGGGAGCGCGGCGGTGTCCCGGTGCTGGTGACGCCGCCGGTGCGGCGGCAGTTCAACGGCACCAAGCTGACTCCGACCGCACTGCACGTCAACGGCGTCGGGGCGGACCTGCCGGCGGTGATCCGGGCGCTGGGCAAGAGCGCGAACGTGCCGGTGATCGACCTGACGGCCAAGAGCAAGGCCCTGGTCGAGTCCCTCGGCCCGTCGGCTTCGCAGAAGATCTACCTCACCCAGGCCACCGACGGCGTCACCGACAACACGCACTTCTCGGTCTACGGCGCCACCCAGATGTCGAACCTCGTGGTGCAGAGCATCCGGGAGCTGAACCTTTCGCTCGTCGCGTACCTGCGCTGAACCTCGGAACGGAGGAACCATGCGTGACTTCGGAAAGCGGCTGGTCCTCGCCGCCGCGAGCGTCGTGGCGGCCGGGTTGCTGCCCGTCCCGGCTGCGGGTGCGGTCGTACGGCAGATCGACAGACTGAACCGCGGGGTGGTCAGCGTCCACACCGCACAGGGAAACACCGTCGGCTGGCGGCTGCTCGCCGACGACCCGGCCGGCGTGGCGTTCAACGTCTACCGCGACGGCACCCGGGTGACCGCGGCTCCGGTCAGCGGGCCGACGAGCTTCGTGGACGCGGGTGCGCCCGCCGGGGCCCGGTACACCGTGCGCGCGGTCGTCGGCGGTGTCGAGCGGATGTCGGCCTTCGCCGCGGAGGAGTCGCTGACCCTGACCGGCAGCGCCGCCGCGAGCACCCGGGACGTTCCGATCCAGCCGCCCGCCGGCGGCACCACGCCGTCCGGGGAGAGCTACACCTACACCGCGAACGACGCCAGTGCCGGCGACCTGGACGGCGACGGCCAGTACGAGCTCGTGCTGAAGTGGGATCCGACCAACTCGAAGGACAACTCGCAGTCCGGCTACACCGGGAACGTCCACGTCGACGCCTACCGGCTCGACGGCACCCGCCTGTGGCGGATCGACCTCGGGCGCAACATCCGCGCCGGCGCGCACTACACGCAGTTCCAGGTCTTCGACTACGACGGCGACGGCAGGGCCGAGGTCGCGATGAAGACCGCGGACGGCACCCGGTCGGGGACCGGCCAGGTCATCGGCAACGCGAACGCCGACTACCGCAACTCGAGCGGGTACGTGCTCTCCGGCCCGGAGTTCCTGACCGTGTTCAACGGCCAGTCCGGCGCCGCGGTGTCCACGGTGAACTACGACCCGCCGCGCGGCACGGTGTCCTCCTGGGGTGACAGCTACGGCAACCGCGTCGACCGGTTCCTCGCCGGGACGGCCTACCTGGACGGGTCCCGCCCGAGCCTGATCATGAGCCGTGGCTACTACACCCGGACCGTGATCGCGGCCTGGGACTTCCGGAACGGCGCGCTGACCGAGCGGTGGAAGTTCGACTCCAACTCGGCCGGCTCGCAGTACACCGGCCAGGGCAACCACCAGCTGGCCATCGCGGACGCCGACGGCGACGGCCGGGACGAGATCGTCTTCGGGGCCATGGCCGTCGACGACAACGGCAGTCCGCTGTGGAACACCCGCAACGGCCACGGCGACGCCATGCACGTCGGTGACCTGATCCCGAGCCGCACGGGCCTGGAGGAGTTCAAAGTGGACGAAGACAAGGCGGAGCCGGCCGCCTGGATGGCCGACGCGAGGACCGGCCAGCTCATCTGGCAGAACGCCTCCTGCAACTGCGACAACGGACGCGGCGTTTCGGACGACATCTACGCCGGCAGCCCCGGTGCCGAGTCGTGGTCGTCCGCGGTGTCCGGGCTGCTGAACACCAGTGGCCAGAACATCGGGCGCAAGCCGTCGTCGACGAACTTCGTCATCTACTGGGACGGCGACGCCCAGCGCGAGCTGCTGGACGGCACCCACATCGACAAGTACGGCACCGGCGGGGACACCCGGCTGCTGACCGGCTCCGGCGTGCACGCGAACAACGGCACGAAGAACACGCCGTCGCTGCAGGCCGACCTGTTCGGCGACTGGCGCGAAGAGGTCGTCTGGCCGACGTCGGACAACCGCGCGCTGCGGATCCACTCGACCACGGACGCGACGAGCATCTCGCACGTTTCGCTGATGCAGGACCGCCAGTACCGGGAGGCCGTCGCATGGCAGAACACGGCGTACAACCAGCCGCCGCACCCGAGCTTCGCGCTGGCCCGGTGATGGCGGTGGCACAGTTTCGGAAAGCCCTCGCCGGCCTGCTGGCGCTCGTGCTCGTCCCGCTGACGGTCGTGTCCGGCACCGCCGCCGCGGCGAACCGGTACCGGACGGTCACCGACTTCGACGCCGGCTGGCTGTTCAACTACGGTGACGCCAGTGGTGCCGGCGGTGCGTCCTACAACGACAGTGGCTGGCGCAAGCTCAGCGTGCCGCACGACTGGAGCATCGAGGGGCGCACTCCTCCGGCGAACCCGTTCTCGCAGTCGGCGCCGAGCACCGGCCGCGGCGGGTACCTGCCCTCGGGGATCGGCTGGTACCGCAAGCACTTCTCGCTCACCGGGGTGCCCGCGGGGCGCAAGGTGTACCTCGAGTTCGACGGTGTGATGGCCAACGCGAGCGTGTACGTCAACGGCACGCTCATCGGCACTCACCCGTACGGGTACACCAGTTTCCGCTACGACATCACGGCGGCGGCGAAGGCCGGCAGCGACAACGTGGTCGCCGTCAAGACGGACACGACGTCGCAACCGGCGTCCCGCTACTACACCGGCGCCGGAATCTACCGCGACGTCCGGCTCATCGCGACCGATCCGGTCCACATCGGACAGTGGGCCACCCGCGTCACCACACCGAACGCGAACACCGTGCACGCGGAAACCACGGTCGTCAACGAGAGTGGCGCGGCGGCGAGCGTCAGCGTCCAGGGCGTCCTCACCGACCCGGGCGGCGCCGCGCTGCCCGCGGTCACCACGGCGGCCAAGACCATCGCCGCCGGGGCGTCGGCCACCTTCGCCTACGACGTTCCGGTGAGCAACCCGAAGCTGTGGGACCTGGCGAACCCGAACCTGTACTCGCTGGCGACCAACGTCCTCGCCGGCGGGACCGCGGTGGACGACGACGTCACGTCGGTCGGCATCCGCACCCTGACGTTCAACGCCTCGACCGGGATGAGCCTCAACGGCAAGAACGTGAAGTTCCAGGGCGTCGCGCTGCACCAGGACTTCCACGGGCTCGGGATGGCCGCCCCGCAGCGGGCCGTGCAGCGGCGGCTCGCGCAGCTGAAGGCGCTCGGCGTGAACGCGATCCGCACCGCGCACGACCCGCCGAGCCCGGCGTTCCTCGAGCTCACCGACCGGATGGGGTTCCTGGTCCTCGACGAGTTCTTCGACGTCTGGACCCAGCACAAGTACTCCGACGTCGGCGACTACGCCACGTACTTCAACCGGACGGCGGCCGCACCCACCGGCACGCCGGCGGTGCCCGGGGCGAGCGGCTCGGTGCCGTGGTACCAGGTCGACGCCACCAGCGTCGTCCTGCGCGACCGCAACCACCCCAGCGTGGCGATGTGGAGCACCGGCAACGAGATCCGCGACCCGATCGCGACCCGCACGCCGCTGCTGACGCGGATGGTCGCCATCGCGCACGCGCTCGACCCGGGCCGTCCGGTCACCCAGGCGCTGTTCCGGCCGAACGACAGCGGCGACGTCACCGGCGCCACCCGGACCGTCGTCGACGTCTTCGGCGGCAACTACCGGCCGGACGAGGTCATCAGGGCCGCGACGACCTCTCCCGCGCGGCCCGGGCTCTTCACCGAGATGGGCACCGACACGGCGGCGTGGACGACGGTCCGCAACAACGCGATGGTCACCGGCCTGTTCCTCTGGACCGGCGCCGCGTACCTGGGCGAGGCGGACGGGTTGTGGCCACGCGGTGAGGCGGACTTCGGCCTGATGGACGGCGTCGGCACGGTCCGGCCGATCGGGTATTCGTGGCAGCGCACGTGGGGTGCGCCCACGACTTCGCCGCCGCCGACCGGCACCACGGCGAACCGTGTGCTGCTGGCGGCCGACCACGGAACCGTGTCGACGGACACCGACGACGTCTCGTACGTCAAGGCGACCGTGGCCGACTCCTCGGGCCGCGTGGTGACCGGCTCGTCGGCCCCGATCACGTTCAGCGTCAGCGGACCGGGCGTGCTGGTGGCGGTCGACAGCGGGAGCCCGGTGCAGGAGACGTTCCGCGGCTCGGTGCGGAAGGCCTACCAGGGCGTCGCGTACGGCCTGGTGCGGGCGACGGGCGCGGGGACCATCACGGTGACCGCGAGTTCCGCCGGGCTGACGCTCGGCACGACCACGCTGACCGGCACCACGGCACCGTTCGTGCCGTGTTCCGGCAGCTGCAACTGACCTCTGGAGTGTGCGCATGAAACTCGTAGTCTCCGTCGTGGTGTTCGCGACCGCGGTGACCTTCGCCGGTACGCCGGTCGCGGCGAGCAGCCCGGCGGCCGGGAAGACCTACTACGTCGCTCCGGCGGGCAGTGACGGCGCCGCCGGGACGCAGGCCGCGCCGTGGGCGTCGGTCGCGCACGCCCAGGCCGTTGCGCAGGCGGGTGACACGGTGTACCTGCGTGGCGGCACCTACGCCTACTCCCGCGCGAACAAGGCCTGCGCGAGCCAGACCGACCGGGTGGACGCGATCACCCTGAACAAGAGCGGCAGTTCCGGCAACCCGATCCGCTACTGGGCCTACCCCGGCGAAACCCCGGTTTTCGACTTCTCCCGGGTCAGCGACAACTGCCGGATCAAAGGCTTCGACGTCACCGGGAACTACATCCACCTCAAGGGGCTGGAAGTCAAGGGCGTGCCCCAGAACAACAACCTGAACCACGAGTCGTGGGGTGTCTGGATCTCGGGGAGCAACAACACGTTCGAACTGCTCGACCTGCACCACAACATGGGACCCGGGTTGTTCATCCAGGACGGCGGCGGCAACGTCGTCGTCAATTCCGATTCCCACGACAACTACGACCCGCGCACGTCGAACGGCGCCGGCGAAAGCGCGGACGGGTTCGGAGCGCACATCTCCGCCAATCACCCGGGCAACGTCTTCCGCGGCTGCCGGGCGTGGTGGAACTCCGACGACGGGTTCGACCTGATCAACGCGTTCTCTTCGGTGACGATCGAGAACTCGTGGGCGTGGCGCAACGGCTACCTGCCCCAGACGACCACGCCGTCCGGCAACGGCAACGGCTTCAAGATGGGCGGCTACGGCGGCAAGTACGTCGGCAACGGCGTCAAGCACTACGTCCGCACTTCGGTGGCGTTCAACAACAAGGCCGCCGGTTTCTACGCCAACCACCACACGCTGGCCAACGACTACTTCAACAACACCAGCTACAACAACCACCCGGACTACAACATGCTCGGCATCACCTCGAGCGGCGGCGCCACCGGGCTGGGCAACCTGCGCAACAACATCGCCTACGCGGGCACGTCGACGTCGAACATGTCGGGCACGAGCGCTTCGTACAACTCGTGGAACGTGGGCGTCACGTTGTCGGACGCGCAGTTCCGCAGCGTGTCGACGTCCGGCTGGGACGCGCGGCGCCAGGCCGACGGCAGCCTGCCGGTGCTGCCGAACCTCCGCCTCGCGGCGGGCAGCGGCCTGGTCGACAAGGGCACCAACGTCGGCCTTCCCTACCACGGCAGCGCACCAGACCTCGGTGCCTTCGAGTCCTGAAGCAGCCGAGCGGGCAATTTGCAGAAAGCGCTTTCAATTGTTCACGGCCAGGGTCGCTCGACGGCGGGAAGGAGATCAACTAAGGTGGGCGCGTGCCTGGGGGTAGGCGAGGACGAGGAGCAACCGTGCCCACTTTGACCGAATTGCCTCGGTGGACGATTCGGACGTCCGGCGACCAGGCCACGTTCACGCAGGTGCCCGCGGGTCGTACGCAGCCACCCCGGGTGCGTGAGGGGCGCGGGCTGGCTTTGCCCGAGGAGGACCTCCCCGGCTTCGCCAAAGCGCTCGGCGAGGTGATGAAGCTGCCGACCTATTGGACGGCCCGAGCCCGGGCAGGGCGTCTGACGCACGACGGCGAGCCGGCCTGGTCGGAACCGCGGCACGATCCTCAGGACGGCTTCGTCCACGTTTCGGGTCCGTGTCACCCGCCGCAGCCCGAACCGGGTGGTTCGTTCACAGTGGAGCTGGCCGACATCCGTGCCTTGCGGGTGCGGATCGCGGCTTACCTGCACCAGCGGGGGTTCGAGGCCTCCTCCGGCGGGTAGCCGGTAGCGCTCCTCCGCGGCCCGTACGTCAACCTGTCGCTGCAGCGGTCCGCGGGGCCGGTGTCCGCGCGCGACCAGATGCACCTCGACCTCTACACCGACGACCAGCAGCACGAGGTCGACCGGCTCGCCGGCCTCGGCGCGCGGTTCGTCCGCCACGTCGACGACGATCCCGCCGACGACTGGGTGGTCCTGGCCGACCCGGAGGGCAACCTGTTCTGCGTCTGCGCGAAACCGGCGGACGAGGTCCGCCACCCCGGAGGGTGGGCGGGCCCGGCGGCGTAGTCTCGGTCCGTGCCGATGCCGACCGAGCAGGAACGCGGGCCGCGCTCGGCGGCCCGCGACCACGTGTGCCGGGGTTACCGGAGGCGCGGCGGCTTCGTGGCCCACGCTCAGGAGTTCCTGGCCGAGGGCCTCGCGGCCGGCGAGCGGGTGCTCTACGTCGCCCCGGGTGACGAGACCGCGCTGGCCGGCCAGCTGCGGGCGGACGAGCGGTGCGACGAGGGGCTGGCCCGCGGCGCGGTCCAGGTCGCCTCGGTGGACGCGACCTACGCCACCGGAGACGTCGTCGACCCCGCCGGTCAGGTGGAGCGCTACGCCGCGGCGACGTCCGAAGCGCTGGCGGCCGGGTTCACCGGCCTGCGGGTCGCGGCCGACGCGACATCTCTGGTGCGCACCGCCGCCCAGGTGGACGCTTTCGCCCGGTACGAAAACCTCGTGGACCACTACATGGCCGCCCACCCGATGTCGGCGATGTGCGGCTACGACGTCGGCGAGCTCGGCGGCGAGGTCGTCGCCGAGCTCGCCTGCATGCATCCCCGTGCCGTCGAGGGTGGCACACCGTTCCACCTGCACGGCCACGCGCGGGACGGCAGCGCCGCGGCGCTGGACGGAGACCTGGACCTGGACTCCCGACGGCTCTGGCCGCTGGCGCTGGAGCGCGCCGGCCTGCGCTCCGAAGGGAGCACGATCGTCATCGACGCCACCGGCCTGGCCTTCGCCGACCACCGCAGCCTGGTCGCCCTGGCCACCTACGCCGAGCAGCACGCCGTCACAGTGGTCCTGCGGACGCGGCTGGCCACGCCCGCCCGGCTCGTCGAACTGCTCGACCTGACGAGCGTCCGCGTGGAGCGAGCCGCATGAGTGCCCGAGGCTACGACCACGCGGCCGTCCACTACGGCGGTGACCAGGAACTGCTCGCCGTCGCCGTGCCGTTCCTCGAAGGCGGGCTGGCCGCCGGCGAGCCGACGCTGGTGTCGATGGAGCCGGAGCGCGCCGAGCTGGTGCGCGACGCCCTGCCGCCGTCGGCGCGGGTGGAGTACCTGTCCACCAGCGACCTCTACGCGCGGCCGGCGGCGGCGATCAAGTCCTACCGCGAGCTGCTGGCAGGGTTCGTGGCCGGCGGTGCGGCCGGGATCCGCATCTTCGGCGAGATCCCGTCGGCCGCGATCGACACGTCCTGGGACTGGTGGGCCCGCTACGAGTCGGCGGTCAACCACGCCTACGGCGAGTTCCCGCTGCGCAGCATGTGCGCGTACGACACCCGCACAACACCGCGGCACGTCCTCGACGACGTCGCCAGGACGCACCCCTTCGTCGCCACGGCCGGCGGCCACCACACGAACACCGGCTACGTCGACCCGCTGTCGTTCCTGACCGACCCGCGGCCGATGACGCGGCTCCCGATCGAAGGCACCGCCCCGCGGGCCGAGCTCGCCGACCCGCGCCCGTCCGACGCCCGCCGGGCAGTGCTGGCGACGGCGCCGGTGGATCTGCCCGCGGCCGAGGTGGACGACCTCGTGCTGGCGGTCAGCGAGATCGTGGACAACGCGCTCCGCCACGGCCGCCCGCCGGTCCGGGTGCGCATCTGGGCCGGGGCCGGGCAGATGGTCGTTTCGGTGCACGACGCCGGCCCGGGCCCGGCCGACCCGTTCGCCGGTCTCCTCCCGGCGGACCGCGTCGTCGGCGGCCGGGGGTTGTGGATCGCCCACCAGATCTGCAGCGAGGTCACCCTCCACCGCGACGAAACCGGCTTCACCGCCCGCCTCGCGGCCGGCCGCCCCTGGTAGCCGCTCAGGCGCAGCGGGGTTGCCCGGGGCAGCTGCGCAGGAACTTGACGACCGGCGCGGCCGGGATCGTCCCGTCCGGTCCGGGCGTGCCCCGCGGCCACGTGATGGACAGGGCCATGGCCGAGGAGTTGTTGCGGTAGTTCGTCTCCAGCAGCGTCCGCTCCGCGTTCACCGTGTTCACCAGGTCGTACGTCCCGGCCGGGACCCGGGTGATGTCCAGCCACTGGAAGTCCACCGTGAACTTGTAGTCGTCGCCCGAGCCGACAGAAATGCCTTCGAGCACTTCGAGGGCGGCGGGTTCGTGGTGGCGGCACATGTTGTCGCGCAGGGTCTCGGCGAGGTCGGCGTCGGCCCCCGTTTCGCCCGGCACGTGGCCGAGGCGGGCGGCGTCGTGCACCCGGAACCGGTCGCCGAGGCAGAAACCGTTCTTGCGGTCCGTGACCACGGTCGTGCCCTGCCGGGAAACCAGCGCGAAGTGCTCGAAGTTCATCAGGTGCCAGTGCTGGTGGGCGAGCGCCGGTTCGTAGTACGTGAAGGCGCCCGTCGCCCGCTGCGCCGCCGCGTAGCCGCCCGGGATCGAGCCGTCCGTGCCGTTGCGCAGCGCCTGCCGCACGGTCATCGTTTCCTGTTTGGTGCTCTCGCGGCGGCCGTACAGCAGCAGCGGACCGTCGCCGACGTTTTCTTCCGCGCTGGTGAACCGCAGCCGGACGGCCTTCGCCACGGACGGCGGGACGCAGCGGCCGTTGGGCGCGGCGGGCTCGAGCACCGGGCAGACGTCCCAGGCCGTGCACAGCCCGACTTCGCCGGTACTGCCGCCGTCGCACCCCGGCGGGGCCTGGCGGAGGTCGGGGAGCAGGAGGTTCGGCGCCGCGTCGGCACGGGGAGCGGACGCCGAGACGGTGGCCGCCAGCGCCGCGAGCGCCAGTGCCGCGAATTTCTTGAGCAAGAGCGGGGCCGTCCTGTCCGGTATTCCGATCGCGGTCATTCTAGGGTGTCCGCATTTCCGCCGGGCGACACCGTGTCGTCACACGATCGATTGAGTTGTCACCGGTTTTGCGGTTCCGGTCAGTAGCGTGCGGCGAACTCACCGCCCGAAAGGACCGTTTCGCATGTCGACGACCACCGCAGATTTCCGTGAAGCCGGCTCGCCGGCCGTGGAGCCCGCCGGAACCGGGGGAATCACGCTGGTCTGCGGCACGCGGCCGGAACTGATCAAGCTCGCCCCGCTGATGCGGGTGTTCGGCGACGAGTGCGCCGTCGTCTACACGGGACAGCACTACGACCGGTCGCTGTATTCGCGCATCCGCGCGGACCTGCCGCCGTCCGACCGGTTCCACGAACTCGGCGTGGGCGCCGGCCGCCGCGGCGGCCAGCTCGGCCGGACGGTCAGCGCGGTCGACGAGGTGCTGGCGGACCACCCCGGCCGGGTGGTCGTCGTGCAGGGCGACACGACGTCCGCGCTGGCCGGCGCGCTGGCGGCCAACGCGCACGACCTCCCGCTCGTGCACGTCGAAGCCGGGCTGCGCAGCCATGACCGCGCGATGCCCGAGGAGCACAACCGCGTGCTGATCGACCACCTCGCCGACCTGTGCTGCGCGCCGACCGAGCTCAACCGCGCCAACCTGCTGGCGGAAAACGTTCCCCACGAACGGATCGCCGTCACCGGAAACACCGTCGTCGAAGCACTGCAGGCCGCGTTGCCATCCACAGAGGACCGACGAACCGTGCTGGCGGCCCGCGGGCTGGACCGGGACCGGTTCGTGCTGGCCACCATCCACCGCCCGGAGAACGTCGACGACCCCGGACGGCTGGCGGTGATCCTGCGCGAGCTGGGCCGCCTGCCGCTGCCGGTGGTGTTCCCGCTGCACCCCCGCACGGCCAAGAGCGTCGAGGAGAACGGGCTGCGGCACCTGCTCGACCCGCTCGTCGAGCTGGAACCCCAGGCGTACCCGGCCTTCCTCGCGCTGGCCGCGGAAGCCGCCGTAATCGTGTCGGACTCCGGTGGCATCCAAGAGGAAGCGAGTGTCCTCAAGCGACCGGTGGTCGTGGTCCGCCGGAGCACCGAGCGCCCCGAGATCGCCGGGACGTTCGGGACGCGGGTGCTGCCGGGCCCGGCCATCGGTGCCGAGGTCGCCCGGTGGCTCGACGACGTCGCCGGCCACCGTGAGCGACTTCGGCACCTTCCGTCACCGTACGGCGACGGGTCCGCGTCCGACCGGATCGTGACGGCGCTCGGTGCCCTGCTCGATCAGCGCGCCGGAGTGACGGCGGGCTGATCCGCCAGCAGGGAAACCACTTCGTTCGCCAGGCCGACACTCGAGTTCCAGCTGGTGACGTCCGGGTAGACGTGGGCGGTGGTGGCCAGCAGCAGGCCGGTGCCGTCCACGGTCACCGGCGGCCGCGCGGCCAGATATCCCAGCGGGTACACCGGTTCCACGAACGGCGCCTTGAACACCCGCACTTCCTCGATGCCGTCGGCGCCGAGTTCCGGGTACAGGCCGCGGAGCTGCGCCGTCCAGCGAGCGGCGATCGCGGTGTCGTCGTCGCGGTACAGCGGCGAATCCCGGTCGGTGTAGTGCATGACGTACACGAGGTCGCGGCCGCCGGCCAGCGCGGACATCGCGACGACGCCGTCGAACTCCGTGCCCGAGTGCAGCACCGGCGTCCAGTAGTGCTCGGTGACCGGCTGCCGCAGGAAGAACACGCCGGTGACCACGCCCTGGTACGGCAGCTCCACCCGGGGCAGCCGGTCGGCGAGCGCGTCGTCGGCGATGCTCCGCAGCAGGGGCAGCGGCACCGTGGAGACGACGTGGTCGGCGTCGATGACCTCGCCGCCGGCCAGGGTGAGGACCGAGCGGTCGCCGGTGCTGCTCAGCCGCGCGACGGGCGTCGAAGTGCGCACCACGCCACCGGCCCGCTCGATCGACGTCCGCAGCGCGTCGATGATCGTCTTGTAGCCGCCGTCCGGGTAGCCGCGGGTGGCGACGTTGCGCTCGCGGCCCAGCCGCTGCCACAGGTACAGCGCGGGAACGTCCCCGAACGACGGCCCGAACTTCGAGCCGAACATCGGCGCGAAGAGCCGTTCCCAGACGACGTCGCCGTAGAGGCCGCGCAGCCAGTCCTCGGTGCGGAGCGTGTCGAGGTCGCGGCCCTGCCCCAACCGGCGCAGCAGCAGCGAAACCACGCCGAAGCGCACGCGGTCGTGCAGCCGCAGCGGGGAGAACCGGAGCAGGTCGAGCGGGGAGTTGAACGGGTGGTGGCGGCCGTCGACGACCATGCCCATCGTCGTTTCGCGCCACTGCACCGCGTCCCGCAGGCCGAGCTCGCCCAGCAGGGCCAGCAGGCTCGCGTCGGAAGGCATGATGCAGTGGTAGAAGCGTTCGAGCCAGCGGTCGCCGTGGGCGAAGAACGTCCCGAGGCCGCCGAGCTGGTCGCTGCTCTCCAGCAGGGTCACGCGGGTGCCGCGGTGGGCGAGGCGGTGGGCGGCGGCGAGGCCGCAGATGCCGCCGCCGATCACGGCGACGTGCGGGGAACCGGGGTTGGTCAACGGGTCACAGCTTCCGGTAGGGCGCCGGGCTCAGCCGGTCGCGGGCGAGCAACTTCAGGTACTGCACGACGGTCCGCCGCAGCTTCAGCTTGCTGGGTCCCTGTTTCCGGTCGTACCGCAGGGCCAGCGGGACCTCGGTGATCACCGGGTGGCAGTGGCGCAGCTTGAGCAGCAGCTCCACCATGCAGGCGAAGCCCTGTTCCTCGATGAGCCGCTCGCCCCAGTGCGCCGACGCGCGCGCCAGCAGCGACGCCCGGTAGGCGCGGTAGCCGCTGGTGAAGTCCCGGACGCCGTCGACGTCGAGGGCGCGGTGGAACAGCTGGGCCGCGCCGCGGGAGAGCAGCCGCCGCCCGAACGGGGCGGTCCGGTCGTCGCCGCCCGGGACGAACCGGGAGCAGATGGCGACGTCGGCGCCGGCGGTGATCTCCGCCTGCAGCGCACGGATGAGCGCCGGGTCGTGCGTGTCGTCGGCGTCCATCACGACGACGACGTCGTCGGGGCCGGCGGCTTCCAGCGCCGCACGGAGTCCGGACTGCACCGCGCGGCCGAGCCCGAGGTTCACCAGGTGCCGCACGACGCGGACGTCGAGCCCGCCGTAGCCCGACTCGGCCACGGCGACCGTGGCGTCGGCGGACCCGTCGTCGACGACCCAGACGGTGACCTGCTCGGTGCGGGCCAGGTCGGCGAGCCGGCGCAGCAGCGGCGGCAGGGACGCTTCTTCGTTGAACGCGGGCAGCACGACGTGCGCCCGTCCGCCGGTCCGGCCCGCGGTGGGATCCAGTTCAGTGGGATCCGGTTCGGGCAGCTTGGATTCATACAGTGTCGCCAGGGTGGTCTCTTCGCGCGCCACGGTTCCCCTCGTCTGGTTGTGCTCGTCTTGGTTCGTCACCCGGCCGGAATCGGGTTTGGTGCGGCCGTCGAGTCCTATTCGGCTATGTTGTGTGGTTTCTTTAGTGGCCGCGGAAGTCCCTCGGAAGGATGGGCGTCATCAGAACTACTTGGTGTTTCCGGAAATCACCGGATCGAGTGGGGCGCACTTCTCGATCGGGTGGATTTCCAGGGGGCGGCGGAAAAATTCACCCAATAGGGTCGGTCGTGCCTCGAATGGCTGAGTCTGCAGAAAGCGAGAATGGAACCCTCATGTCAAGCAGAGGTCGAGACCGGTGACCGAACTCAGAGACACGGTCGTCGCCGAAGCGGTGCCGGCGCCGCGGCGCGCCCGCCCGGGCGACCGGCCGCGGGCCGCCGTCCGCGCCCGCCCGCTGCTCGCCCGCGTCAACGCCGTGGCCGTGCTGCTGGTCGCCGTCGACGCCGCCGCCTGGCTGACCGCGGTGCTGCGGACCGGTCCCGGTCCGGCGGGCGCCGCGGTGACCGCCGTGGCCCTCGCCGGGGCCCGGGTGGCCGGCCGCGTCCACCGCCGCCGCCTCTGGCTGTCCTGGTTGCAGGACCTTCCGCGCTCGGTCACCGCCACCGCGCTGGCGTTCGCGCTCGTCACCGGCTTCGGGCTGGTGGCCGGGATGGACGGCGACGACACGGCGCGGATGCAGGAAGTCGTGCTGTGCTTCGCGGCGCTCAGCGAAGCCGCTCGCCCGGCGGTCTTCGCGTTCGGCCGGTGGGGCCGCCGCCGGCTGCGGCGCTGCGACCGGGCCGTCGTCGTGGGGTCCGGCCGGATCGGCGGCGAACTGGTCCGCACCATGCTGGAACACCCGGAGTTCGGGCTGCTGCCGGTCGGCATCGCGGCCTCCGGGCCGGACCCGGTGGGCTCCGGCCTGCCGGTGGAGCGGGTCGACGGCGACCTGGCCGAAGCCATCGCCCGGCTGCGCGCGGGCACGGTGGTACTGGCCCCGGCCGACGACCGCGACGGCGCCGTCGTCGACGCCGCCATCACCGCACACCGCCTCGGCTGCGTCACCCTCGTGCTGCCGCACCTGTTCGAGCTCTGCCCGGACGGCCCCGGCGTCGACCGGCTCCGCAGCTACCCGCTGGTGTGGCTGGGCGGCGCGCCGACCCGCCGTCCGAGCTGGTGGGTCAAGCGCGCGGTCGAGACGACGCTGGCCGCGGCCGCGCTCGTCGTCCTCGCCCCGGTCATCGCGGTCTGCGCGCTCGCGGTCGCGGTGGAGAGCGGGTTCCCGGTCTTCTTCCGGCAGGTGCGGGTCGGGATGGACGGCGGCACGTTCGTCTTGTTCAAGCTGCGCAGCGTGCGGCAGGCCGCCGTCGACGACTCGCAGACGCGCTGGTCGGTCGCGGGGGACCGCCGGGTCGGCCCGGTCGGGCGCTTCCTGCGCCGGTCCTCTTTGGACGAACTGCCGCAGCTGTGGAACGTCGTGCGCGGGGACATGTCGCTGGTCGGCCCGCGGCCGGAGCGGCCGGTGTTCGTGCACGAGTTCTCCGCCGTCCACGACCTGTACTGGGCCCGGCACCGGGTGCCGACCGGGCTCACCGGCCTGGCACAGGTGCACGGCCTGCGCGGGGACACCTCGATCGCGGACCGCGCGCGCTACGACAACTACTACATCGCGAACTGGTCGTTGTGGCTCGACGTCAAGATCATCATCCTCACGGTGGGAGAGCTGCTGTGCCGAAGGCAACGCTGATGCGCCCTCACCCGGCGGCGTTCCGGGCGGCCGCGGCCGTGCTCCTGGCCGGGTGCCTGACCGGCTGCGCCTCCAGCGCGGCGCAGGAGATCTCGGCACCGCCGCCGAAGCCGCTGGCGCCGTGCGCGTGGTGGTACGGGATCGGCAAGCCTCCGACGTCGCAGGAGATCGAGCAGGCGGCCCGGCGGTACCAGGTCGTCGTGCTCAACGCCGACCAGGGCACCGCCATGCGGCGCCTGCACCAGCTCAACCCGCGGGTGAAGGTGCTGGTGTACAAGGACCTGTCCAGCACGCGCAACTACCCGGGCGCGGTCGACAACGGCCAGGACGCGGCGTTCCTGCCGAGCGGGATCGGGTACGTCGCCGCGCAGGAGCACCACCCGGAGTGGTTCGCCCAGGACGTCAAAGGGCGGCGGATCGAGTGGCAGGGCTACCCGCGCCACTGGCAGATGGCGGTGTGGAACCCGGACTACCAGCAGGCCTGGACCGACGCCGTCGTCGCGGAGGTCAAGCGCGAGGGCTGGGACGGGGTGCTGGCGGACAACGACTTCAACTCCCTGAGCCACTATTCGCCGGCGGTGCTGGCGGGCACCGCGAACGTCGCGGAGACCGACCGCAAGCTGCGTGACGGCCTCGACGCGTTCCTGGCCAAGGCGGGCGACGCGCTGACGAACTCGGACAAGCTCCTGGTGCCCAACGTGTCCGAGACGCACCTCGTGCCCGGCCGCTGGACCGCACACTCCCGGTTCGGCGGGGCGATGGAGGAGAACTTCGGGTTCCGCGAGAACGGCGGCACCGGCGGCCTGCTGACCTTCCGCGGCAACGAGTTCCAGGAACTGCGCGCGCAGGCGGCCCTCGGCGAGTCGTTGCTGCTGCTGGTGACGAGGACGCACAACGCGCGAGAGGAGCGGTCCGGCTACGCGAGCGCGGCCCTCCTCGCCGGCCCGCGGACCTGCTGGACCCGCGCGACCACCGACGACTACCGCGCCCCGGAGTGGTCGACGCTGCAGGACAGCGGCCTGGGCGAAGCGATCGACGCGGCCAGCCGCCTGCCGAACGGCGTCTGGACCCGGACGTTCAGCCACGGCTGGGTCGCGGTCAACACGACGGCGTCCACCCAGACGGTGGTGCCCCCGGAAGGCCTCACCGCCCCCGGCACCCCGCCACCCACCCCCACCCCCACCTCAACCTCGGTTTCGACCACGGCTCCGCCCACCCCAGCCCCGCTCACCCTCGCCGCCGCGGACGCGGCCATCCTGGTCGACTCACAGCAAATCGTGAAACGCGGCACCTGGCGGGTCACCCGCGACGAGTTCCGCATCGGCCGCCTCTGGGCCCGCTAACCCGTGATGCCCCTCCAATCACGAGTGATGCCTCCCCAGTCACGCGAGATGCCCCTCCAGTCACGCGAGTTCCGCCTCCAGTCACGCGAGTTCCGCCTCCAGTCACGCGAGTTCCGTCCTGGATCACGCCGAGCCCGGTGCGCGGAAGGGCATC